>VOFC01001652.1_pt1 | contig 10001 bp, 14 predicted proteins | sample 5384161 | NCBI WGS metagenome assembly VOFC01 (sample SAMN12384722, study PRJNA508395) | human gut metagenome | isolation source: healthy gut B | host: Homo sapiens | reverse complement strand
CTGTCCCCACAGAAAAGGGTATTGTTATCCAACAGCAATGCGGGATGTCCGATGGCAGAGCAGATGGATGTGGAACTGATTTCCGGGGTGAAAAAGATGTATCCGGATTATACCGTGGTAGCGTATATTAATACGACTTCCGAGTTAAAAACGATTTGTGATGTCTGTGTAACTTCCTCATCGGCAGTTCAGATTGTAAAGAATATAGAGAATAAAAATATTTTGTTTATCCCGGACTGCAATCTGGGAAAATGGGTGGCTGATGTTCAATTGCAACTATGGTATCAGCCGGTCATTTATTTCAAACTTCATACACGGTTAACCTTGGAAACTATATCTTAAAAATGAAAAACAGCGGCAATTATGATGCTTCTCAAATACGAAATATTGTTGCTCTGAAATTTTTATCGATGGAAATTTTCTGTGTCATTTATGCATATGGAATTCATGTCCTGCGTTTTATTTTACGTCCAATGAAAGAAGGTCAGCCATTCCAGAAGGGAATTTCTTTAAAATTGAGAAAACTTGCTCTGGTTTCGCTGGTCGGTGGCGCTGTTCATCAGATTCTTGTTTTGGTTTATAACAATTACAAGATTAGTGCGTTTGATATGAAGTCTTTATTTAATTCAGATCTTTTATTAGACTACAGCCATATGTATAATATAAATATAACGTTTCTTATCGTGGCAATTATTCTTTATATTCTTTCGTATGTTTTCAAATATGGAGAGGCGCTGCAGAAAGAATCGGATGAGACGTTGTAAGGGGGATTTATGGGAAAAATAATACTCAGACTTGATCGTGTGATGGCCGATCGGAAAATCAGTTTAAAAGAATTATCAGAAAAAGTCGGTGTCTCAAACGTGAATCTTTCTAAAATGAAGACAGGAAAAATCAGCGCTATCCGTTTTTCGACATTAGAGGCTATTTGCGATGCGCTGGATTGTCAGCCCGGAGATATCCTTGAATATAGTCCTGAAAATAAAGACACACCTCAATCATAGAGGCACATTGTTTGCATAGCCAGCCAGAGACTTCTTATGAAAAATTCGATTTGTAGTACCAGAGTGTGAAAAAAATGAAATATGGTCCTACTTTTTTTTAGGCATTATTGAAGAAAACAATGTGAAAAGTGGTACTAAAGAAAGAAGAATGTTTAAAATAGTTCTACTTTTCCAAAGTAAATGTGCGAAAAATCCTCAAAAAATGGTACCAAACTACATAAAGTAAAACAAATGGTCCTATTTTATGGAAAGTAGGTGTCATTTCGGAAAAAAATTACATTTCATAGCCAGACATAGAGGGAGACTTCTTATGAAAGAAAAATTTGCAACTGCTTCGTGGTTACATTGTCTGATTGAATTGCACATATCTCAGCCAATAGTCCAAAAATCGTTCGCGGAGTTAACTTGCAAATTTATCTTGAAGAAGAAAGTCTCCCTCTTTGGCATCCCCATGAAATAATCCCCCCTACTTTTGATTTAAGGAAACACTTGTACTTGTATCCCCTGCCACCAGTGTATAGGTTTCTCCTTCTTTAAGATCCTCACAACTGATCACAACAGAAGAGTATTCTTTCGAAGGACTGTAAGAAACGATGGTGTTTCCGTCGGAGTCTGTCAGGGTAATATCACCGGTGATCAAGGAGTCGGAAACTGTGGTGATGATGCTGCCTTGTGCAGAGGAAGAATCGAAATTCTCTGCCATTCCGCTGGAACCGACTGCGATAACTGTTCCGCCGAAAATCAATGCCGTTCCGGAACAATCCAGGGCACCATCGCCACCGCTGGTAGGTCCATCGACATAGATTTCACCGCCGGTTACAGTCAGATTTCCGTTGAGTCAATGCCGTCACCGCTTGCGTTGATGTAAATTTTTCCGCCACTGATCTGAATGAGATTGTAATCGGTTGCCTCTTCCATTCCACCGCCGGGACCACCGTTGCCACCGCCCAGACCACCGTTGCTACCGCCGGGACCTCCATTTCCGTCGCCCGGTCCGGCATTTCCGTCCGGCAAATCTGCGGATTTACTGTCGGAATTACTATCTGAGTTACTATCCGCTGAAGAGTTATCATTTTTATCGAATCCGTTAGGTGGTTCCGGCCGGTCTTCGGTAGAATCAGAGCCATCCAGTTTTTCCGGAGGAGTGTCACCCTGTGCGGAGTCTCCGTTCGGGGGGTGTCTTTTTATCCTCACCGGAAGGAGGAGTAAAATCATCTTTCTTATTGGAATTGGAGCCTTTAGTATTGGAGTCGTTAGCATTCGTATCACCAGAGTTGTTGTCAGCACTGGAATTTTTGGTATCAGAAGAGGAATCCCCGGAAGATCCATCTCCGGAGGCATTGATTCCATCGTCGGAAGATACTACAGAAATATCGCCATCTTCAATCGTAACTGTCATACCTTCCAGCCCCTCATAGCTTTTTGGTTACGTTAATGGTTCCGGCGGTGATAATGAGATCATCGTCAGAATGGAGACCATCGTCTCCAGCGTAGACTTCGATATTGCCACCATCCACCTGCAGCGTTTCTTCGGCATCAAAACCGTCAGAATCGGCGGTGATGGAAATATCGCCATTCGCAATGTATATAAAGCCTTTTGTATCATCATCGGTATTCTCACTGTGTATGCCATCGGTTCCGGCGTTCAGGGTCAGTATACCATCTGCGATGCGCACACTGTCCTGACCTGATAATGCATGTTTGGCAGCCGTGATCTGATACGTGCCACTTGTAATGACAAGATCATCTTTGGAAACAATGCCATGTCCGTATTTTGCGGTGACAGTAAGGGTTCCGGAGCCGTTGAGCGTCAGATCGTCTTTGGAGAAAATAACGGCATCGATGTTATTGTCATCAATGGCAACAAAGTCGTTGGTATTGCTTAAGGTATTTTCGGAATCGGATGCAAGTGTGACGAAAACTTTGTCGGCCGCTTTGACATACAATGCAGCGCTGGTATCACAGTTGATATCTACGGAATCAAGGACAAGCTGCACTTTTTATCGTCCGCATTCACAATGATCTGACCGTCGCTGAGACTTCCGGTGAGAAGGTAGGTACCTTCGTCTGTGATTGTGATAGTATTATCTGAAATTGAAACGGAAGAAGAATCACAGCTGCTTGCATTGTCGGACAGTGTGATGGTAGTTGCCGTATCTTCATCATAGCCGACTTCTTTGTCACGGTCGGTGAACATATCGTCTGCATTAAGGTAAGTAATCTCGGTAGCAGAAGAGGAACTTTCCGAGGAAGTTTCTGTGGCAGTCTTTGAAAAGCTGTCGAACGAGCATCCACTGATGCTGCAGGCCAGCAGGGCATATCCCAATAATCCGGCTACTAATTTCGTATTGTTATAGCTCATAAGCACTCGCCTCCTGTCGCGTGACGCTGATCTCCAGATTGCCGTTACGGCAGCGGGTGCGTCGATAAATTCTTTTTCGTTTGTAGTATCGATGAAAGTAATATGGTATTGCAGTTTGAAAAGACTGCCCATATTTGTTGTTTTTACAGAAACAAGTTCATGTTTTGATGTATATCTGGCAAAAAGATCTTCGAAGATATCTCCATAATTTAAATCCTCCGGAATAACAATGCGAAGAACTTTGTCATTTTCGCCTTTTTCCATTCCAAAGCGGCTGGTATTTAAAAGGAACATTGCGGCTCCGACCACAAGGGAAAAAAGCACCGCGTAGCCGAGGTAACCCATGCCGCTGATCAGTCCGGCTGCCATCGCAAGAAAAATGGTTCCGATTTCTTTCGCACTTCCCGGTACGGACCGGAAACGTACAAGAGAAAAGCACCGGCCACTGCAACGCCTGCGCCGACATTTCCGTTAACCATCATGATGACAACACATACGACAGCCGGGAGCAGCGCAAGCGTTACAACAAAACTTTTCGTGTAGTGGCTTTTGTGCATATATAAGAAAGAGAGAAAAAGCCCGATTGCCAGTGATATGGCAATGCAGAGAAGAAACTGTGGAATCTGAATCGTTGTAGTGGAAGTAAAAACTCCCTGAATAATGTATTAAGCATATTGAAATCCTCCGTTTTTCATAATTGTCTGATAAGCAGTTCCATATTTGGAAAAAGATGTTTTATAAATTTTCTGTTCACTGAAAAAATGTACGAGCCAGAGAGGAATTGCTCCGGCTGTTTTTACTTCCAGTAAAATCTGATTGTCATTTAAAATGGGATTTCCATAAATCCCGCTTTTTAAATCCAGATTATTGTTCCGCCAAAGAATGTTGCGGTCAAAGGTCATCCGAAAATCCGGGTTAAATTTGTCGTAAAAAGCTTCTCTTTCGTAGGAAAGAAGAACTTTTGGTGCGAGATGTCGATACGTGCGCAGGCAATAGTCAATCTCATGTGCAATCTGGGAATCATAAACCAGATGATTATGTAGCAGATAATCCATAGCCTGTGACTCGGGCATCTCAATCCGGCGTTTGTATACAATGGAATCGTATTTTTTTTTCAGTTCCACAAAGACTGGGGTCTCCGGGGATGCAATACCATAACTGCGAAGCCGGAGCTTTTCTTTGTACAGAGGCTTTTCTAGTGAATGCCGGATCAGAAGATAATCTGGTGTGTCAAAGTAAAGACTCTGGATTGTGCTGGGGCTATGTGGGTCGGCTGTCATATAGTTTTTCATGAGCGACCGCAGCGCTGTGTATTGTTGCCTGTTTAACATATATTTGATTTCATACCGTTTGAAAATCATCTGATTAGTCATAAAAATGTGCTCCTTTTGTCCTTGATTATGTATGGAAACTGTTTGCTTTCCGGTATGTACACAGTATAGTAGGCAAAGTTTAAATGAACCTTAAAGGAATGTTAATGTGGAAAAAGGTTCATTGATTGACATAAGAACGTATATTATATACAATAGATATTGTTGTTAGTACACAAATAAAAGGAGGAATAAAACATGATTTGTCCAAAATGCGGAAGCGAGATGAATGATGGAAGCGCGTTCTGCACAAAGTGCGGAGCTGCGTTAAATGCACAGAATAATGAGCAGGCGAAGGGAAATTCAAACCCACAGGCAGATCCACAGATGAATGGAATGCCACAGGGGAACCCAAACCCACAGGCAGGTCCACAGATGAACGGAATGCCTTATGGTATGCCTCAGCAGCCATATGTAGATCCAAAAGATCATACTGCTGAGTTCAATCCAAAGGATATTTCAGATAACAAAGTAATGGCTATGCTGCCATATCTGATGGGAACCATCGGTATCATTATCGCTTTGTTGGCATGCAGAGAATCTGCATATACATATTTTCATGTACGTCAGGCACTGAAGATTACTGTATGTACCATTTTAGTTACTATTATTACAGTGGTTCTTTTTTTCTTTACCATGATTGTTCCAATCGCAGGTGGAATTTGTGCGGTAATTCTTTTCGTTGTAAAGATTATCTGCTTCTTCCAGGTATGTTTCGGAAAAGCAAAGGAAGCACCAATCGTAAGCTCTTTTGGATTCCTGAAATAATTGTATATTGCAGAAATAAAAACGGCAGAGACTGTAAAACAGTCTTTGCCGTTTTTTTAATAGAAAGCTATTTTTATGAGGAAAGTGTAATTGTAAAAAGAAGAGAATTTCCATCATCGCTGCGAGCGGTAATTTTTCCCTTGTGCGCATTTGCAATTGCATAGACAACGGATAGTCCGATACCAAAGCCACCAGTTTTCTGGTTACGGGATTTATCGGCGCGGTAAAAGCGCTCGAACAGTTCGTCGTGTCGACCGACCGGAATGGAGTCCGTTGTATTCCACACCTGAAGGATGAGATTGCGCCCTGCATTGTGGAAAGAAAGGCGGATTTGTCCGTCATCTGTGGAATACTTGACGGCATTGTCCAAAAGCAGTGAGATCAGCTGCCGGATACTTCCTTCATTTCCATAGTAGGTGAGATCCGGAGCAATATCGCAGGTAAGTGTTTTTCCACGCGAAGCAGCAAGTCCAATAAATGGTTCTGCCGTATCGATGACAGCATCCGATATTGCAAAAATCTGCATGTCCAAAGTGGTTGTCTCCTCATCCATGCGGGAGAGAAAAACCAGTTTTTCAGTCAGGGAAGTCAGGCGGGCAATCTGTTTGCGCGTGCTTTTGGTCCACTGATTTTCGCCCTCCATCATTTCAAGCACCTCGGTGTTGGCATCAATGATTGTCAGTGGTGTCTTGATTTCATGACTTGCATCCGTGATAAAACGCTTTTGCTTTTCATAGCTTTCCGCTACCGGTCGCAGAACGATTTTTTGAAAAAAAGACTACAAGAAGGAATACCACGAGAAGTCCGGCAAGACTGATGCCGACACTTGCCAGTAAAAATGCATGAAACGTGTTCAGCTCGCGTTCGCAGTTCACAAAAATGTAGGTGATATTTTCAGAATTATCCAGTGTTACGGTCTGATAGCGGTAGCAACTGACAAATCCGTGGCTTTTTCCGTTCTTATATAAAAAAGATGCATAATCGGAAGCGTCCTGTGTGGTAACAGCAGCAATCTTTCCAGTATCAATCTGTTCGATCGTACCATCATCCGTCAGTGTTACTGTAAAAAAAACGCGTATCAAAACTGGCTTCCGGAGACATCTGTCGTTTGGCACCGGGATCGTCGGCGGGTTTCTGATCTTTGTTGTTCTTGTCGTCCCCCTGTTTGGGCGGAGGCGTGTTGTCCGATTCTTCCGGAAGATGTCCGTCATTGTCAGAAATCATGGAAATGCGCGCATCGGCATTGCGACAGACATTCATGTAGTTCGCAAGGTTGATTCCAGTCATGATGATTGCCAATACAATGCCAATGGAGCACATGGCAATCGCAATAAATTTTTTTTTCGCAGTTTCTTTAGCATATCATTTCTCCTTTTGCATTCGATCGGCTACTCAATCAGGGAATATCCGACGCCGCGCGTCGCTTTGATCTGTACGTGGGCATGGAGTGAACTGAGCTTTTTCCGGAGATAGGAGATATAAACCCATACCACATTGAATTCTGCTTCGCTGTCGTATCCCCAGATTTTGTCCATGAACTGGTCTACGGAAATGACCTGACCGGGATTGGTCATGAGCATTTCCAACATCTGATATTCTTTGTTGGCAAGTCTTATCGTTGTCCCTTCCGAATTGGAAAGCTGATACGTGCTGCGGTCCAGCTGAATATCCGAAAACTGCAAAATGGAGTCGGTTGTCTTTTCCTGCCGGCGCGTCATGGCACGAATCCGTGCAAGTAATTCTTTCATGGAAAAAGGTTTTGTGAGATAATCATCCGCACCGCTGTCAAGTCCTGTTACACGATCATCGATTTCCGATTTTGCAGTAAGCAGAATGATCGGCAGATGAATGCCGTCAGCACGGACTTTTTTAAGAACTGTAATGCCATCCATCTTCGGCATCATGATATCAAGGATCGCTCCGTCGTAATCTCCCGCTTCCAGATAATCTAAGGCATCCTGACCATTGTACACCGCATCAACCGAGTAGTTGTTATGTTTGAGCACCGTTACCAGTGCGTCTGAAAGATCTTTTCATCTTCTGCAAGAAGTAAACGCATGGAATTCCTCCTTATTGTTTCGTTACATAATTCTCTACATATGATAACATCATTACACGAATAAGATAAAGTACGAACCTTAAATATACTTAAAAAATGCATTTTCGGGTATAAAAGAAAAAGAATTGCAACGAACCTGCTCCTCCAGCCAACCTCCCGCCCCCCACGCATGCGCCCTCACACTTCCACAGTTACGGTCCGAATGTTTCCGCAACCGCAGAGTTTACAGGGTCCAGTGCAGGAATCGAGTCTCTTACAGCCGGCAGCGTTGATATCGGAGATGCTTCCCGTGCCCTTTCTGACGATGAGAAAAGCCAGGGTGTCGTAGAGAATATTGTGGCAATTGACGGTATCGCAGTTATTACAGATACAGCAAACACAGTCACAGATATTAAGTCTGAAGATCTTGCAAAAGTATATACCGGAGAGATTACAAACTGGAAAGATCTCGGCGGACCGGATGAGCAGATCGTAGTCATCGGCCGTGAGGCGGGATCTGGTACAAGAGATGCGTTTGAGGAACTGATGGATGTAAAGGATTCCTGCAAATATGCGCAGGAACTTGATTCTACAGGTGCTGTTTTGGCAAAGGTTGCAGCAACTCCGGGAGCAGTTGGATATGTATCCCTGGATGTGCTGGATGACACCGTAAATGGATTAAAGATCAACTCTGTAGAGCCGACAGAAGACAATATTCTTGCAGGAGACTATGTATTACAGAGACCGTTCGTAATGGCTACCAAGGGTGAGATTTCTGAGCAGAGCAAGCAGGTACAGGCATATTTCGACTTTATCAACTCTGCAGACGGACAGAATGTTATCAAGTCTGTAGGACTGATCATCCCAAACAGTAAATAATGTAAATTAAGAAACACGTAAACAGGCAAACGAGGATAAAGATATGACAGGCGGCAAAGCAACAAAGCACATCGTGGAAACGATTGCAAAAGTAATATTTCTTATATGCGCAGCCGTTGCCATCGTAGCAGTTCTTTCCATAACGGTTTATATGTTTGCAAAGGGCACCCCGGCACTGGCAAAGGTCGGGGTGATTGACCTGTTATTTGGAACTGTATGGCAGCCGACAGCAGCAACACCATCTTATGGTATTTTATATATTATTCTGACTTCTATTGTAGGTACTGCAGTGGCAATTCTGATCGGTGTACCGATTGGAATTCTGACAGCGGTATTTATCACAGAGGTTTCCAATAAAAAGCTGGCAGCGATTGTACAGCCGGCGGTAGAGCTGCTGGCAGCAATTCCGTCTGTAATATATGGACTGCTTGGACTTATGGTTTTAAATCCATTGATGTACCGCCTGGAAAAACGGGTGTTTGCGGGAAGTACAACCCATCAGTTTACCGGTGGTTCCAATCTGCTTTCTGCGATTATTGTACTGGCAATCATGATTTTGCCTACGGTAATCAATATCAGTGTTTCATCCATCCGTGCGGTACCGGGACATTTAAAATCCGCTTCGCTTGCCCTTGGAGCAACACATATCCAGACGATATTTAAAGTTATGATTCCGGCAGCAAGATCCGGTATTATGACAGGTGTGGTTCTTGGTATCGGCCGTGCGCTCGGAGAAGCCATGGCAATCAATATGGTTGCCGGAGGTTCGGTAAATCTGCCACTTCCGTTCAACTCGGTACGTTTCCTGACCACACAGATTGTCAGTGAGATGAGTTATGCGGAAGGACTTCACCGAGAAGTGCTCTTTACGGTAGGATTGGTACTGTTTATCTTTATAATGATTATCAATCTAGTGCTTGCACAGGTGGAAAAAGAAAGGAGCCGTTGAAAAATGACAGGAAGTAATACAAGTATTCGTACGAAAACCAGACATCCGGCGGATTTCTTTACTTATGTTGCCATCTATGTGTGTGCAATTCTTTCCGTTGCGCTGCTTCTCGGAATCATTGTGTATGTATTTGTCAAAGGTATCCGGAGCGTTAACTGGGAATTCCTTACCAGTGTCACTTCGGTGTTAAAGGGAACAACCGGTATTGCGGGAAATATTGTAAATACGCTTTATATCATAATTGTAACCATGCTGATTGCTACCCCCATCGGTGTCGGGGCAGCGGTTTATCTGAATGAGTACGCAAAACCGGGAAAACTGGTCAGCATGATTGAGTTCGCAACCGAGACGCTGGCAGGTATTCCGTCCATTATTTTTGGTCTGTTTGGTATGATGTTTTTCGGACAGACACTTCATCTGAAATATTCCATTTTGGAATTTTGTAAGGAATTATATTAATATTTCGTTACAGAGATAGATAAACAATGTTATTGATTGTAAAAAGAATGGTGCTGGTATAAAGCGAGTTGATAATTTATGATTCACTTTATACTAGTACCATTTACAATTCTCCTTATTTAATATCTGTATCAGTAAAATAAACGGCTTCTTGTTTAAAAACTTGAAAACT
>VOFC01001648.1_pt1 | contig 10001 bp, 13 predicted proteins | sample 5384161 | NCBI WGS metagenome assembly VOFC01 (sample SAMN12384722, study PRJNA508395) | human gut metagenome | isolation source: healthy gut B | host: Homo sapiens | reverse complement strand
CAACGTAGATGCAAACGAAGCATACCGCATCGGTCTTGTAAATAAGGTAGTTGCAAAAGAAGAGCTTATGCCAACAGCAAAAGCTATGGCTGCAAAGATTATTTCTAAGGGAAGCTATGCAGTATCTGTTGCAAAGGCTGCAATCAACAATGGTACAGAATCGCATTGCGGAACTTCCGGTAAAAAAGAAAGCCAAGGCAAGACGTGTGGAAGAAAAGACGGTGTTTGTCATCTGCGATGGAGAGAAAGTTGCATTGCACAAGCGGGGGGAGCAAGTGCCTGCTCGCCGGTTTATATGAACTGCCGAACTGCGAAGGAAAGAAAAGCCAGGAAGAAGCACTTGCCTGTGTCAAGGAAATTGGATGCAAGCCAATCCGTATCCGGGAACTGACAGAAGCAAAGCACATATTTTCCCATGTGGAGTGGCACATGAAAGGCTATACGATTCTGATCGAGGAACCGGAACAGCCGATTGGTGATCTGGTATTTGTGGAAGCAGCGGATGCAAAAGAACGCTATGCTGTGCCGAGCGCATTTTCTGCATATTGGAATGCGATAAAGGAAAGTGTAGAACCAGAGGCATAAAAAGTTGTAAAAAAGGGAGCTGTGGCTCCGGTAGATTATTTATCTGCCGGGGTCGCAGCTTTTTTTCGTGCTTTGATTTTTGTAAATTCAATAATTTCTTTTTTATCTTCTTCGGAAATCTTATCAAAATAAAAAGCAATTCTTTTTTTTCTAAAGTCGTATTGAACATGTATTTCTTCTTATTCGCTGGATTGTTGAAGAACTCAAGATATTCTGACAGGTCGTTGCTGGATGTTGTTGGCTTGGGAGCATCGTAAGAAATGTCTCGGTCGATGTTGATCGTAAGATGCAAAAGATCGTCGATGGAAATGTTGTACAGGCCTGCCAGCTTGTATAAAGCCTCGGCATCCGGCGTTCGTTTGCCGGTCTCATAATGACTGTACGTTTGTCGGACGACTCCAAGTACTTCGGCGACGTAGTCCTGAGTGTAATTGTTTACTTTTCGTAATTCCTTTAGTTTTTGCGGAAGAAGTTTCCCTCTCATAAATGATACCACCTTTACTAACTTAGTATATTTTCACCCATAGTGTGGTTTGCGACAAAATGTAGCGAAAATAGAAATAAATGTTAAATCATGGTGGTTCTGATTGGAAGATTTCGTAACATTTTGTTGCTGCACGAATTGATTATTATAGATATTGCACAAAAAATGGGATTTTATACCTACCGCAAACGGATATCTAATTGGCAAAAAGTTACAAAGTGTAGCAAAAGTGAAAATAAGGGGTTAACAAACTGTAGCATACCGACGATATATAAGTTACAAAACGTAGCAAACAGTTTTATGGAGGTAGCAATGCTCAAGATTTCTTTAAAAGAAGGACAATATGTAAATATCGGAGATGATATCCGCGTTGTCTATGTGGGAAGATCCGGAAGCAATGGAAAACTCATGATCGAGGCACCAAAGGAACTGCGTATCTCCAGAAGCGTGGAGGACGTGGATGGCAAGAAATATTATGCGGATCCGAAACTCTCCATCGAAGCGCAGAACGAAATCAAACAGATTTTGAAAAGAGAGCGCTTGAAAAACGGAACCCGATAACCGGTTCCATAGAAAAATACGTTAATAGGCGGGGCACACCCGGGACGCCTTGCTTATTTATAAATTGTGGTAATGCTTATTTATTATCACTTGAGTACTTTGTTTCCGCGAAGCGGAATTATCATACAAAGTGCTCTACATATGCAATGCATTATAAGGTGCATTACAGGAAATGCAAGGATACATGCATTTCGACCCTCTTGGGAAAGGACTCCCGGAGGTAACAAACATAATAACCCATCAAAGGATGGGACAAGGAGGAAAATATTATGGTAGTACAACACAACATGCAGGCGATGAACGCCAACAGAATGCTCAACGTTACAACATCTACACAGGCGAAGTCAACAGAGAAGTTATCCAGCGGTTACAAGATCAACCGTGCAGCAGATGATGCAGCAGGACTTACAATTTCTGAGAAGATGCGTAAGCAGATCAAAGGATTGGATCAGGCTTCTACAAATGCTGAAGACGGTGTTTCTTCTGTACAGACAGCTGAAGGTGCTTTAACAGAAGTTCACTCTATGTTACAGAGAATGAATGAGTTAGCAGTACAGGCTTCTAACGGAACAAACAGCGAGTCTGACCGTTCTGCAATCCAGGATGAGATTTCCCAGTTAACAACTGAGATTGATCGTGTATCTGAGACAACAAAGTTCAATGAGACATATCTGTTGAAGGGATCTGATGGAACAAAAAGATTATGTGTTAAATGCACATGATGCAGGTTTAAAAGGAACTTTAAACACTGCTGGAGAAAAAAGCAACATTTTCTACTGATTTTGCAGTTGGTGATAAGGTAACAATTGCAGGCAAGGAATATACTATCGGAGAAGCTGATACAACAAAAGCAACTGACCTTATTAAAAATGCAGATCCAGGAAAAACTTTAGACGTTACCATTGATGGAACAAAGTATTCAATTGATGAGCAGGGTAATGTTAAGGATGCGGATGGAAAGCAGCTTTATATCAAAACTGCGGATGGATCTGCAGCAGCAGCTGACGAAACTACTATAAAATCTGCAGCCAACTTCTACAGCAACAACATTTAAGAACAATGCAAAGCCAGCTGTCGATACCCCTAATACTAAATTAACAGCAGATGGATTAAAGAAGATAATTAGTGGCGGTTCTACAGTTAGTGATGGAACAACTACAGTTACATTAATGACAGATGTTAAAGGTGCTAAGAACGCAGCTGGTGCCGATGTTGCTGATGGTGTTGATGATAAAGATTCATCTATTATTTCATTAGATCATGCAAGAGAGCTTATCAAAGGCGAACTTGAAAAAGCTAATAGCATTGGTTCTGATTCTCCTGTTACAGTAACAGACAATCAGGATGGCTCATTCTCATGGGATTTGGGCTCTGCAAAAGTTGCTAATACATTATCTTTTAGTTTACATGTTGGTGCGGATGCCGATATGACTAATAAGATTAATGTTGATATTGAGTCTATGAGTTCAGCTGGACTTGGAATTAAGGATCTTAATGTAAAGGATAAAACTGGAATGGCAGCAACATACGCTATCGATGCTATCGCAGACGCTGTAGCAAAGGTTTCTTCCCAGAGATCTGCACTTGGTGCTGTTCAGAACCGCTTAGAGCACACAATCGCTAACGTTGACAACGTTGTTGAGAACACCACATCTGCTGAATCACGTATCCGTGATACAGATATGGCTGAAGAGATGGTTAACTACAGCAAGAACAATATTCTTGCTCAGGCAGGACAGTCTATGCTTGCTCAGGCTAACCAGTCTAATCAGGGTGTACTTTCACTGTTACAGTAAAAGTAAGTTATTATTTCTATATAGGGAACCTCAATTGGGGTTCCCTATTAGTAATAAAATAAGATAAAAAAATGCATATACATATTTTGTAGGAGTATATGTATAGGGTGTGCTATGAATAGAAAAATAAGAAATGCAATAATTAATTTGCTAAAACAATATTTAATAAAAAACGGATTATATAATGAAGATAACAGGAACACAGAACAAACGGAAAAACCAATACTCATTCTTATTACAAGAAAAGGGTATTGGCTTTTTCCGTTTGCTCTATGATGAATGGTGTGATGAATCGACCGTTGACTTGCGCATATTTAATCAATTTACCATATACAGTGACCGATATCTTACAAAGGTTATTGAGCCGGAAATTTTGAAGGCAAAAAAGTGTTAATTTTTGATGATATTATGGTCCATGGTAATAATCTTTTCTATTATTATGTGATGTTGGAAAAGTGGAAAGCAGAAGTTACGCCTTTGTCTTTGAGTGCAATCTGAGTTTATATAATGTGAAATCGGGAGATAAGACCAAGGAGTCCATTTATAATTTATTTCATACAAAAAAAAGATTTATATGAAGATGTTATTGAACAATTTTGGGCAGCGCAAGACAAATACAAAAATTATCGGTTTTGGTTGACTTACGATGATCTTGCAGATGATTCCGTATATCAGCTTTTTCTTTTTCAGAAAAACTTGTGCCCGATGTCTATGGATCTGCCGATTATTGGACAGAAGGCATCGGAAGAAAATAAAATAAATCGCTATGTGACTCTGAGTAAGGAGCAATGGGAACTGATCCGGTCACAGAGGCAGAGATGGAATTTTGTTGAGAACATAGAAAATATCAAAGATTCTTATAAAATAAATGCTTCTTTTTTTCAGGCAAATGAATGTTTTCATCAGTTAAGCTTATGGGGTGAAATACAGGATTGTATTGTGAAATGCAAATACGAGGAAGATGAGAGTTCGGGTAATGTAAAAGCAGTTTTTGTGCCATATGTTATTTTTAAATCCATGAGTTATTTACATGTTGCAAATCTGTTTTGTGAATTATATGAGAACACAACATTCGAAGCTTATTTAAAACAGAAAATGGAAGTTGGTGAAATGCCGCTAAAACAGAAATTGTTTGAAAAGATAAAAGAGTACACGAATCTGTACTGTCTGCTATACCGGTCAATTGTATGGTATTTTAGTATATTTATAGGCAATCGCTTTATTAAATTTTTGGAGGAGAATGGGGTTGAACATCCGGAATATGATGAGATTTATGGAACATCATATGCAGGATGAGTTAAAAGATACAATCCGTGATTTGTGTGAAGACACGGAATCATTGGAAAAAAAGTTAGCGGTAGGAAGTGTAAATACAACTCCAAACATTGATGACGAAATGGATCAGGAATACATGGAAGAATTTTGGCAGTGGGCTTTTTTGATTTGAAAAAAAGTATTGTAGATATGCAGTTTCAGAAAAATAGAGATTTTAAGGATATTATTTCCATCGATCAAATGGAAAGTCAGCTTGCGGAATTCATGGAGGAATGTAACCGTGCAGAATTACGATATATTCTCACAAAAATCATTGTGCTATTGCAGGAAGAAAGCAGCGTAAGTAATTACATTATAAATGATCAGAAGAATGGTTTTGTAAGGAGCGGATTTCGTCCGGCTGAAAACGGTATGAGAATTGTAGAGGAGAGTGCAAAAGAAATTTTGCCGTATGTATATGCTTTCTATCTGCAAATGGGGGATGAAGAAAAAAATATACCAGCAATTATCAAGTTTTTATGGATCGCTTAGAAAGCTACTTATATAGTGAGCAAATATTTGAGTATCATTTAGATCCAAGTGCGTTTTTGTATTATGAAGGTTTCTTTTATCCGGAAGAAGATAATGAAAGTACAAGTATCGCGAAAAAATGTCTCAGGTTCGATTTCTGATCGGGGAGTATTTGGATGGTGATACGCATGAGTATGATAATGCATTTACCTTGGTAAGTAATTGGGAGTTTTAATATGGTTGAAACAGTAAACATTTTTGATAGCCTTGCTACTTTAACGCCGGGGATTAACTGGTTATTGAGTGATCTGATGGAGATCGCTATGGCAAAAGGAACCGGTAATGAAAACGGGGCAGGTGAAAGCTATTTGGATGGCATACCATTGGATGATCTGTGTAAGACAGCAATCGCTGCGTTAAATGTATCCAAGATGAAAAGTTATATCAGTAAAGTAAAAAGTGATTTTGACATTAAAGATAAGGATGAAGTCATAAGGCAGAGTGTGAAAAAAATATTGTCACTAAATACAGTTGTTTATACGGATGTAAGCGGAAAAATAAACGAGCTGCCGGATAAAGAATGTGTAAGGATCATAGGATCTGCAAAGCGTGAGCCGGAGGGAAGAATTTCGTTTTTTATGCGTTATCTTTATATAAGTATGTATATGAGAAAAGTGATAATACTGAAGAAAATGCGTTGTTTTGGGCGGAACATATAGAAATTCCGTACCGGGTTAATTTATATCGCGTAAGAGGACGTGAGGTCGGGCGAAAAAATGTGAAGTTCTTTTGGGATTTATCACAAAGTGGTAAGAGAAAAAAAATAATCAACTTTCTGTTTGTTCCCCACAGGAATGGGAAAACAAAATGAGAAAGTTTATAGAGGATGAAGTGGTTAATAGCAAAAGATATGGATATTTCGAAAATATGGATTTAGACCGGATTGCAAGAAGTATTCCATATGTTGTCGCGAAGGAGGAGGATTATGAGGAGTCAGTTCAGGGAACGATATATGATGGCGAAAAGTGTGAGGGGTTGCTGTAATAAGGAACTGGATTCACTGGAATTATCTCAGGCGGATACGTTTATTGAGTTCTGTTTTGAGATGGAATGTGCACATAAATATGAGGGGAAGGATGTTTTAACGGAATGGCGTCTGCACAAGGCTCAATATTGTGGAATTATGGATACGATTATCTATGATTTTGGTCATTTCAGCCGCCACGATGCAAGCCATTCTATTAGTATTCTTGAAACCATGGAATTGGTCATTGGAGATGAGAGAATTGTAAAGTTATCCAGAGGAGATCTGTGGCTTTTTACTGGAATGTGCATATTCTCACGATATCGGTATGGCTGTGACCGGAAGTGAGCTGTATGAATTGTGGAGAAATCCGGATTTCAAGGAATATCTTCTCAATTGTCTCTCATCGAAAGATCCGGATGAAAAAGAGGCAGCACAGTATTATCAGGATATGGATGATGCTTTGTGAAAGAAAGAATATAACAATGAGGAAAAGAAAGATAAAGATATTTTTAGTGATATCTGGCCTGCCCGTATTGTAAATTACGTTAAATGGCTGGTTACAGGATATATTCGCAGGCTGCACAGTAAGCGAAATTCTTTGGTAAGAAAACGCATAATCCAATTACAGGATAAGAAGGTTCCACAGAGACTGTATGAGATGGCAGCGCTCATATCGGAGCTGCATGGCGAAGATTTTGAAGAACTTTTAAACCAATTGAATTATGAAGAAAAAAGGAATTCGGGCAGAATCTATTTATCCGCGTTTTGCCGCCGCTATGTTGCGTCTGGGCGATGTTTTGGATGTGGAAAATAACCGGTTCTCAGAGTTTGCGGTTGAGCATATGACCCAAATGCCTTATGAGAGTATTCTGCATAAGATGAAACATGAATCGATCACGCATATTGTCATTTCTCCGGAAGTAATTCGTCGATGTGCGCAGAGGTGGTTTGATCTTGTAAACAAGGAAGTTGAAGATCTGATTTACGGATGGAATGAGATCGCACCACCGGCTTTATTGGGATGTACCTTAAAAAGAAGTCAGTGCTATGTGTATTTTGTTAATGAATCCAATACAAGGGTGCGCTATGAACTGGCAAAACAAAAAGTATTTTGAGGTAGATAAAGATAAACTTACGGATTTGATGACAGGTACGAATATCTATTCCAACAAAATGGATTTTATTCGTGAGTATTTGCAGAATGCGATGGATGCCACCAGAATCCAGATGTGGATGGATATTAAAAAAGGTCTATACGAGGATTTCATTGATCCGCAGATCGTTCGTGATGAAAATCTGCAGCCTTTCGATATTCCAAAAGAGGTCTATGATAAATATAGCGTAGTTCTCAAAGTCGAGGATATTCCCGGTGATTATGAGAATATATTGATCGTAATCGAGGACGACGGAATTGGCATGGAAAAAGATTGCATATCGGTTATTTCAACGATCGGAACCGGTTGGAGAGGTCGAAAGAAATATGACCGTATTATTAAGGAAATGCCAAGATGGATGCGCCCGACCGGCGGTTTTGGAATCGGAATTCAGTCTGCATTTATGGTAACACAATCGGTTAAGGTATTGACGCAGACAAGTGAGGAGGTAAGTGGTCGAAAGATTACATTGAATTCTCCGAAGAGGGGGAGTGAAGTTATTGCAGAAGAATATGTTTTGGGACGACATGGTACAACGGTTGAGATGAAGGTCCCAAGGGAAATATTTCTGAAGTGGAATGCGTCGATTAAAAAGGATGATTTGGTTGAGTATGAGGCAGTATCTATAAACAATCCATATGTATCAAAGGATGAGACTGTTTTTGAAAAGGAAAAACAATTATTTTACATAAAAGAGGTTTTAGGACAATATTTGAAACAGATTATACCAAGACCATTTGTTAATGTTAAGGTGAAGGTTTCGGGGTACAAAGCGAGTCTTTTCACGTTACATGAGATCAATTATAGCAAGGAAAAAAATCCGCCTTGATTGATGGAAAATATATTATTTTAAATGAACCTAATAATAGTGGGGATGGACGGCGAAAGTTAGAAATCTGGGATTGTCAGAATAATGTTTTTGTACAGATATCCTTGAAAGAGGGTAAGAAAGGTAGGGGTATCGTTTGCTTTAAAGATGTGCGTATGACAGAGACTGCTATCGCGCCGAAGATATTGTTAGATCAGTTGGATTTTTATATTGACTTTTTAGGAATAAAGGTTAAGGAATCCATGAAAATTCATCGTAATGCATTCCGGGAGGAATTCAAATTCGAAGCATATGTTATGCGATATTTGCAGCTTTATTTGCAGTCTCATTTTTTTGAGCCGGAGGTTAGTGAAATATGTCTGATACAGATGATGTATCTGAATCTGAATAAGGAAGCCAGAGATTTTTATAAACAGAAAATTGAAAAAGCCAAAGACAGTTACAGTAATGTATTTTTGATTGGTTTTACTATAACAGTTGACACAGAAGAAAAAAAAGTTTGAAAATCCAGATAATTTACAAGTTACAGACGGAAGTCCGCTTCAAACTTTGGAAAAGGCGCAGGATATAGGCGGGGATGAATTTGGCAGTGCATTGGCTGCTATTGGTAACGGAACCGTAAAGATTATTGGAAAGAAGTTTAGCCTGTTTGATATTTATAACAAGTACTTTAAAAGAAGATCCTGACGATAAAGATGAAAAGATGTTTTTGGTTACTACAAAAAGTAGGGAGTCCTATACAGGTGAAAAAAAGGTATTTTTTGTAACATGAGTGATATACAAAATGCATATATCAGAAGAATGCATTCATCTCAAACGGATCATGATGATATAAAGAACGTAGAAAAAGGTACCGAAAACGAAAAAGAGAAGGAAAAGATTATGGATTGTCTGCTGGAGCAGGGGGCGATAGACGATGATTTCCTTTGGAAGTTGCTGTCGCAGAATCATGAATTTTCAAGACAGAAAATACGTCTAACGTATAGAATTAAAAAGGATGATCCTTTATCCACAATCGTATTCTGGCAGTTCAAAAGAAAAGTTGAGACAGTCGATCATAATGGATCATTAGAGTTCTTTTTATGAAATGTCCTGGGAGCAGAGAAGGGATGCATTTTTTAAAGATTATCCAAAGGAGTATGCTTCTTTGGCAGTATCGGAAATCCCATATCTTGAGAAACAAATAGGAGATAACGATACTTTTGTGATTCCTCCAATGTCAGGAAAATGGATTTCTGAGTATAGACAGAAAATGGATTATGATCGTTCTATGGGCAGAAAGACCGTTTCTAAGCAGATGTTTGTAGAAATGGTTATGGGACAGGATATTGATCATCCGACAGAGTATTTTGGCTATCTTATGCATTGGGTAATGAATAATGCGGTAGATAAAAATGTAAGAGGTGATGCAGGCGGTGTGGAATCTCTACCGTAAATATGTTTATGGAATATATGATATCAATTTAAGCCCTTTTAAAAGGATTACAGAACGAAAGGATGAAAAATGAACTGTGAAAAGGGAACGAAATAATATGCAAACATGTTATTATGAAGGTAGTTATGAAGAAATTGTACAAGCGTATATTGAGTATTATCATAAACGTGCGTCGAGATGCAAGTGGTTTTATTATAGCTTGAATATTTTAAAAATAGGACTTGTTGTCAGTATTCCGGTATTACAAAGTATAGACCTAACCAAAAAATTGTGCATGGATTCTGGCACTTGTTTCCGCACTGATTTTATTTGTTGAATCGATTTTGGAATTAACGCGTGTTCTTG
>VOFC01001616.1_pt1 | contig 10001 bp, 11 predicted proteins | sample 5384161 | NCBI WGS metagenome assembly VOFC01 (sample SAMN12384722, study PRJNA508395) | human gut metagenome | isolation source: healthy gut B | host: Homo sapiens | reverse complement strand
GGAAAGATAATGGCACTGCCGGAGACTAATATAACAGATGGACCTAATCTTGTGTGGTTAAGAAAAGACTGGATGGATAAGCTTGGATTGTCAGAGCCACACACTATTGATGATGTTGTTAATATAGTGAAGCATTTTATATCAGAAGACCCTGGAAATAATGGCGTGGATGCGTCCGGAAAACCTAATACAGTGGGGCTTGCAGTGGATACAGATGTGACAGGTGAATGTGGTTACAGCAGTGAATTTCTGCTGGATATAATATTTGCCTGCTTTGGAGCGTATCCAAAGCAGTGGATAATGAACGATGATGGTGAGATTGTATATGGTTCGGTTACAAATGAGGCAAAAGAAGCTAACTGGATAATTTCCATTGTGGAGTTATCCAGTTATTTTTTATAGTGGTACATTTACGTATATATAATCTTTCATATATATAATCTGAAAAATATTTAATTAAGTTACGCTCCAATAACTCCGGCAAATCCACATATAAGAACGATTATACCAAGTACAATACGATACCAGCCGAATATCTTGAAGTCATGCTTTTTGATGTAGCCCATAAGGAACTTGATAACTACTAAAGAAACGATGAAGGCAACAAGCATACCAATAAGAAGAATCATCGCTTCCATAGATGTCATAGAATTATGCATAAGAAACTTCACGCCCTTAAGAAGGCTCGCTCCAAACATAACAGGAACAGCAAGGAAGAAGGTATATTCAGCAGCTACTGTTCTTGAAATACCAAGTATAAGTGCACCAACTATGGTTGCACCAGAGCGTGAGGTACCAGGGGAATATAGCAGCTATAAGCTGGAAAAGTCCGATATAGAAGGCAAGCTTATAAGTGATACCTGTAAGGTGGCGAACCTTAGGCTTCTTTCCGTGATGCATAGTTTCAACGATAATGAAAGCTATACCGAATATAATAAGCATAATAGCAACTGTTGTGTAATTATAGAACATGGCTTCAAGCTGTTCATCAAAAAGAATACCAACAATAGCAGCAGGGACACAGGATACAAGAATATGAAACCATAACTTAAATATATCCCATTTAACATAAGCACCGGCACCACTTTCTGCTAGTGGTTTTTTGTTGTTTTTCTTACCAAAAGGCCATAACTGATGCCAGAAAAGAATAACAACAGCCATTATAGCACCAAGCTGGATAACAACTTCAAACATACTGTAAAATGCATCGGATACCTTAAGCGGCATAATCTCATTAAGCAGAATCATATGACCAGTACTGCTTATTGGAAGCCATTCAGTAATACCTTCTACGATACCAAAAATTATCGCCTTTAAAATCTCTAACATTATTCCTCCAATCACTTGCGGATTATTCTACTCTTATGTATATTCCGCCATAGCCACATTTTATTATAGAAAAAGATTATTGTCTGAAAAAACATGAAGAAAACAATAATATATTCTTATATGACTACACGTTATTTTCGCATTGAAATGCAGGTGTGTCAACAACAGAATAATATAATTTGTATATAAATTTGTTTTAACAATGAAGTTTACTTTTTAGTCATATAAAGTTATTATATGATACTAGGGTCAAAAGGTCTAAACCCACATGAGCTTGCTCATAGGTGGGTGAAAGACCTTGGGACCCGCCCCGATATGAGCATAAAAGTGGGATGATAATCCCACGATATGCGAATATTGGGGGAGAATTGTGGGAGTGCGCAGCACGGAACAATTCGTAGGTATCAAAGTCGGGGGCTTTTGACCTTGATAGACAATTATAAGATGACTGGGAGGAACTTATGGAAATATATTTAAAACCAATAATATCAGCCTGTTATATATTCCCAATACTTGCAATTATATTTACAATACCATATATATTATATGAATATAACAAATATGGCTCACTTCTTGTTATAAGAACGGCTATAGTGTATACATTTATATTCTATATGCTTACGTCATATTTTATGACAATATTGCCGCTTCCACCGCTTGATTCAGTTACGCCTGATTCGGCATGTATGCTCCTTGTACCATTTGATGCAGTAAGAAGAGTTATAGATAACTCAGGAATCATATTTTCTGATCCGGTAACATACATCAATATATTTGGTTGTCCGGATTTCTGGCAGATTATTTTTAATATTTTATTATTATTGCCTTTTGGCGTATATCTTAGATATTATTTTAAAAGACCTTGGTGGCAGGTGCTTATATTTTCTTTTCTTTATAGCTTGTTTTTTGAGTTTACACAGTTGTCAGGATTGTATGGAATATATAAATATCCATACAGATTTTTTGAGGTAGATGACCTTATATGTAATACTCTGGGTGGGATTGCTGGTTATATGGTAACACCGCTTCTTGTATTTCTTCTTCCAGACAGAAATAAAATAGATGAAATAGCATATAAGAAGGGACAGATTGTATCCGAATTCAGACGTGGGATTGCATGGTGTATAGATATATTTATTGTTATGCTTCCTGTATTTATATATGTATTATATAACAATATGGATATAGCAGCATTTATCTATAATTCTAAGTATATAGTTATAACAGGTGCTTATATAGCTGTGATGTTTACGGCAGCAGCTTCAATAAGTAAGGGAAGAACGATAGGAAAAGCGCTTGTTAATATAAGGCTTGTAAAGGTATATGATAAAAAAGATGAGCATGAGGAAAAATGTTATAAAAGAGCCGGAATATTAAGGCTTGCAATAAGATATAGCATCTTATATGTAATAAGCATGCCATCTGCTGCATATGCATATTTTATATATCAGTTTATGATGAATTCGGACATTTTCAGTGGTGAATGGAGATTTTATGCATGTGTTGCTGGGATTATTATATGTTTGTTTATTACTTTTTATATGGCATTCGATCTTTTGCTATGTCTGTTTAGTGATACAAGAAACATGCTGTATGACAGAATCGTAAAGCTTACTCATATAAGCATGTCGATGTGGACATAACTACAATACAGAAACCATAGATAAGAAAGTGGAAGATGGACTAATATCGAGAAGAGCAGAAAAAATCAATGAAAAAATACACAAAAAAAAAGATGTAAAATATACATAAATGTGCAATTATTGATATTTATTATCATTTAGTTATGTGTTAACATATGCACTGGAAGAAAACATAGTGATGCTTTTTAGAACAGGTGTAGAAGTGAGAATGGAATGAATTCAGGAAGCATCTGTAAGATATACGGAGGTTAAACACATGACTATTAAGGATATGAAAACCGGTCAGACTGCCACGATTCTTAAGGTTGGCGGTGAGGCTGCACTCAGACAGCATTTTCTTGATATGGGACTTATACAGGGCGCAGAGGTCACGGTTATAAAGTATGCACCTATGGGTGATCCTGTTGAATTAAGAATACATGGATATGAGTTGACGATAAGACTTGCTGATGCAGCACAGATAGAGGTAAGTACTGTACACGATAATGAAAAGCAGGAAAAAACAGATATCAGATTTATAAAAACTGAGCATCCAGGTCTTGGTGAGGGTGGGCGTTTCCACGATAAGGAAACAGAGAATCCACTTCCTGATGATGTTACACTTACATTTGCACTTGTAGGAAACCAGAACTGTGGCAAAACAACACTTTTTAATGTTTTAACAGGTTCTAACCAGCATATAGGTAACTTTCCAGGTGTGACAGTAGATAGAAAGGATGGCGTGATAAAGGGACATCCTGATACACTTATTACGGATCTGCCAGGGAATATACTCAATGTCGCCTTACAGCAGTGAGGAGATTGTGACCAGGGAGTTTCTCCTGCAGGATAAGCCCAAGGGAATTATTAACATAGTGGACGCTACTAATATAGAGCGTAACCTCTATCTGACTATGCAGCTTATGGAACTTAACATTCCTATGGTAGTTGCACTTAACATGATGGATGAGATAAGAGTTAATGGCGGTTCAATAAGAATCAATGAGCTTGAGCGACAGTTAGGTGTTCCAGTTATTCCTATATCAGCAGCTAAGGGTGAGGGTATAGGAGAACTGGTAGAGCATGCTATTCACGTTGCAAAATATCAGGAAAAACCGGAAATAATGGATTTCTGTCCTGATGACAGTGCAATTCATAGATGTATACATGGTATCATGGCGCTTATAAGCGACCATGCAAAAAAAAGCAGATTATCCGGAAAGATTCGCAGCATCAAAGGTGGTTGAGGGAGATGCAATAGTATTTAAGCATCTTGAGCTTGAACAGAATGAGAAGGAGATGATAGAACATATCATACTCCAGATGGAAGATGAATGTGGTATGGACAGATCATCTGCCATGGCAGATATGAGGTTTGAATATATAGAAAATGTATGCAGAAATACAGTAGTAAAGCCAAAAGAAAGCAAAGAAAGAATAAGAAGCCGTAGGATAGATAAGGTATTAACCGGTAAATATACAGGTATTCCGGCTTTTGTTGCTATTATGGCACTTGTATTTTATCTTACCTTTAATGTTATAGGAGCATGGTTATCGGATATACTTGATATAGGAATAACTGCCCTTACACATGTAGTAGATAATGCGCTTACAGCATTGAATGTTAATTCTGTATTACATGCTTTGATTATTGATGGCATATTCAACGGTGTGGGAAGTGTACTTAGTTTCCTGCCTGTTATTGTTACATTATTCTTCTTTTTATCAATACTTGAAGATAGCGGATATATGGCAAGAGTAGCATTTATCATGGATAAGCTGCTTCGTAAGCTTGGATTGTCATGGAAGAAGTATTGTACCTATGCTTATTGGTTTTGGCTGCAGCGTTCCGGTGTTATGGCAAGCCGTACACTTTCTTCTGACCGCGATAGAAAGATGACCATATTATTGACACCATTTATGAGTTGTTCAGCTAAAGTGCCTATATATGCATTCTTTTCAGGAGCCTTTTTCCCAGAGCATGCGGCACTTGTTATGATAGGCTTGTATTTTGTAGGAATAGTCATAGGAATTATTATGGCACTTATATTTAAAAAGACACTTTTTAAAGGTGAACCAGTTCCATTTGTTATGGAGCTTCCAAACTACAGAATGCCAGGTGCCAAGAATGTTATGCAGTTACTATGGGAGAAAGCAAAAGACTTTTTACAGAAAGCTTTTTCTATAATATTTATTGCAACAATTCTTATATGGTTCTTACAGAATTTTGATATAAGACTTAATGTTGTTACGGATTCTAAGGATAGTATACTTGCTGCTATTGCAAGCTGGATATCACCCATATTCAGACCGCTTGGTTTTGGAGACTGGAGAATAGCGACAGCAGTTCTTACAGGAGTTATGGCGAAGGAAAGTGTAGTATCAACAATATCTATTCTTTTTGGCAGTACAGTAGAGATAATCGAAGCAGTAGCACCGGCAGGTGTACTTGCATTTCTTGTGTTCTGTCTGTTATACACACCATGTATAGCTGCGATTGCATCAATAAAAAAGAGAGCTAGGTGGAAGGTATGCAGCAGGAGTGGTTATAATGCAATGCTGTATAGCATGGATAGCAGCATTAATCACACATACTATATTTATGGTTTTGTTATGAGATAATGAGTGCATAAGAAGAGTAACATATAATGAAATGTATTAAGTGAAATGTATCAAAATAAAAACATTGCAAGTAAAGCTTATTGATGGTATTATATCAATAATGCATAAAACAGTCCCTTGAGGGGAGTAATCGGCATATAATATGATGTCGATTAAAAGGTATTTTGCATCTGACATTATAATATGCAGTTATATCGACATAATGATTAATATTTAATCACACGGTTATTGATAAACCCGGTATTACTTTAAATGATGAGACTCAAGGACAGTAGGTGAGAATTTCTCCTGCTGTCCCTTAGTCTTTTTTTACGTAAGTAACTATGCAAAAGTAATATGAACGATTATGTCTGCCTGTGAGGGATAAATACAATAAGAGGATTATTATGGGCATTTTTGAATTGTTTATCCTGCCATCGGACTTTCGATGGATGCTTTTGCTGTATCAATATGCAAAGGTTTGTCACTTGGAAAAATAAAAGTGAAGCATATGCTTATAGCTGGATTGTGGTTTGGTGGTTTCCAGGCACTTATGCCACTTATAGGTTATTTTCTTGGCAGCTTTTTTGCTGACATGATAACAAAGTATTCGCACTGGATTGCTTTTATTTTACTTTTATTCATCGGCGGAAATATGATAAAGGAATCGTTTGATGAAGAGGAAAATGTTAATGCAGATATGGGTGTAAAGAATATGTTTTTACTTGCTGTTGCAACAAGCATTGATGCACTTGCGGTTGGTGTTTCACTGGCATTTCTTAAAGTGAACATAATCCCAGCTGTATTATTCATAGGTTGTATAACATTTGTCTGTTCAGCAGCTGGTGTAAAAATAGGAAGTATATTTGGCGATAAATATAGGTCAAAAGCCGGGTTATGTGGTGGTATAATACTTATACTAATAGGTGTAAAGATTCTGCTTGATGGTATGGGTATCATATAATATACGATATGAAAGGAAAAAGGTTTTATGAAAGAAATATTAATAGCTTTATTATTGCTCGTTGCAGGGTTTGTGCTTCTTATAAAAGGAGCAGATTTTTTCGTAGATGGAAGCTCATCAGTTGCTAAAAGGTTAAAAGTACCATCTATGATTATAGGACTTACGATAGTAGCCATGGGAACAAGTCTGCCAGAGTGTGCCGTAAGTGTTACAGCATCACTTAGCAACAATAATGCACTTGCAGTAAGTAATGTTGTAGGCTCTAACATATTTAATCTTATGGTTGTATGTGGTGTATGTACTTTGTTTGTTCCACTTGCTGTATCAGTAGATACATTGAAGAAAGAATTTCCATTTTCAATAATATGCGCAGTTCTCCTTGTTATATTTGGAAAGTTTGGGATGATTCTTGGCAGGGCAGATGGAATAATATTCCTTGTTCTATTCGCAGCATATCTTGGCTGGATGATAAAATCAGCATTAAGTGCAAGAAATTCAGCATTAAGTAAAGAGGCAGAAGAAGCTGATGAACAGATAAAGATACTCCCAGTATGGCAGTGCATAATCTATATAATAGGTGGTGCTGTTGCTATAAAATTTGGTGGCGATTTTGTAGTAAATGGAGCTTCTACCATAGCTTCCAGTCTGGGATTCAGCCAGAATCTTATAGGACTTACAATTGTTGCACTCGGTACAAGCCTTCCAGAGCTTGTAACATCAATAGTTGCAGCGAAGAAGGATGAAGTGGATATGGCACTTGGAAATGTTATAGGTTCTAATATATTTAACATACTTCTTGTGCTTGGTGTAGCAGGTGCTATAAGTCCTGTGACATTCATATCAGAAAATATTATTGATATAATTATACTTATTATCATGAGTGTAGTAGTATGGGTATTTGCATGGTCAAAAAAGAAGCTTGTAAGATGGCATGGAGCAACGATGCTTGTCTCATATGCAATATATCTTGTGTATATATGTATGCGTTAGTTATATTGATGCGGGGTCAAAAGTCATCAGCTTTGATACTTACAGATTGTTGATATAAATATTGCATAACGGCTGATTTACAGCAAGTATTGCATAATATATAATTAATGTTGGTAATCCTGCTTTCGTATACGTGTATTACGAAGGAGAAATAAAAGCACATATGGGAGAATGTAAACTGCTTATTAAAGAAAATGAGGGAATTCTTGTATGTGGAAACAGTACAAGAGTAGCAAGAATAAGAGTCAGGGATATTAATTATATTAGTTGCGATAACAGGATTATAACTATTCATACCGATGGTTTTCAAGATAGTTTTTATGGGAAAATTGGGGAAGTATATAATGTATTGAAAGAATACGGTTTTGAATATGTTAATGAATCAGAGATAGTTAATATAATGAAAATAAGAAAAATGCATACTAATTACGTAGTGCTGCATGAAGAAACTGAACTTATATGTAGTAAGACCTGTAAGCACAGAGTAAGAGAACTTATGTGGAATTGAGTTGATATTTATATACATTACAATAATATCAGTGCTTGTATATGGCTCTGTCATATGTGATAAACATATGGCAGGGCTTTCTCCTTTTATAGCGCGGTTTTTATTACGTTTTATTAAAAGAAAGTAAAAGATGGCATGGAATTTTTGACAGCATGATAAAGAAAGTGTTAGAATATTTTCATATAAAATGTGAAATAAATAATAAAGAAGTATCATTAGCATGTTCTGTTAATATACTCGGAAAGAAGAGGAATATAATGCAGGCGTATACTGTATCACAGTGGTTTTTATTCTTTTTTATATATTGTTTTATAGGCTGGGTATGGGAGAGCTGTTATGTGTCAGCTAAGTCGGCAAATGGGTTAATAGAGGATTCTTACATGGACCAGCATTGCCCATATATGGTTCAGGAGCTATTGTGATACTTGTAAGCACAATAGGTGTAAGAGAATCTATACCACTTATATTTTTGTTTGGTATGATATCTTCAACCATACTTGAGTTTGTTACAGGGTACTGTATGGAGCGTATGTTCGGAGTCAGATACTGGGATTATAGTAAGAAGCCGTTTAATCTTATGGGACATATATGTCTTTTTTCCTCAATAGGATGGGGAATATTTTCTGTATTGCTTGTCAGAATAGTGCACAGGCCTATAGAGAGCGTTGTATGTATGATTCCAGTAACAATAGCAGATATTATTGCATTTGGTGTGGCTATTATTATGACAGCTGATTTCACCCAGTCATTCAATGAAGCTATGGATCTTAAAGCAACTATTGAAAGAATAGCTAGCAGTAACCAGCAGATAAAAACAATTGCAAAAAGAATCGAGGTTGCAACTGCATTTGCAGAAGATGATTATAACAAGATGAAGGAAAAACTTGCAGAGGGCAAGGCAACAGTTATGAATAATGTAAGTAAAGCAAAGGGAAGACTTACATTTGAGAGAAATATGGATGAAAGAAAGGGCGTTAAGCTTGCAACGCTGCAGAAGATGAGTGAAACGATAGTTGAAAGCCTGAAGAATAAGCTTATGGATGAAAAGTACGCAAATCAGCTGTTAGAAACACTTGAAAATGAAAAGGTAAATCTTAAGACGGATAATAAGAAAAGTTATAAGAGTGTATTCAGAATGGTTAAGCGTAATCCAGAGCAGTATCAAGAAGCCATTCGGCTGAACTGGATGAGATTAAGAAGCTCATAAAATAGTTAAGTGAGGAATTAAGTATTCAGATGGAAAAGATAGTTATATACAATGTTAAGCATGTTAAGGATATAATAAAATGTGCGGCTAACATGAGAATTAAAAGTATAGTACTTAGTGATGATATGTTATCGGATACGTTCAGATGTACGGATATACACCAAATGAGAACTTCCATAAGATCTTCACAGATTATCACAAGACACATAACCAGGCAGTATTTGATGCTTATACACCAGAGATGATGGCTGCTCGTCATACACATATCGTAACAGGTCTTCCTGACACATATGGTCGTGGACGTATCGTAGGTGACTACAGAAGAGTTGCTCTTTACGGTATCGATCAGCTTATTGCTTGGAAGGAAGAGGATAAGGCAAACTGTGGCGATGGCAACATGTTTGATGATGTTATCCGTCAGAGAGAAGAGCTTTCAGAGCAGATCAAGAGCCTTAAGGCAATGAAGGTTATGGCTCAGTCATACGGTTATGACATTTCAAAGCCTGCTTCAAACGCTAAGGAGGCTGTTCAGTGGTTATACTTCGGATACCTTGCAGCTATCAAGACTCAGAACGGTGCTGCTATGTCAGTTGGACGTGTATCTACATTCCTTGATATCTACATTGAGAGAGATATTAAGGCTGGTAAGCTTACAGAGGCTCAGGCTCAGGAGCTTATCGATCATTTCACAATGAAGCTTCGTATGGTTAAGTTCGCAAGAATTAAGTCATACAACGAATTATTCTCAGGAGATCCAGTATGGGCTACTCTTGAGGTTGG
>VOFC01001535.1_pt1 | contig 10001 bp, 19 predicted proteins | sample 5384161 | NCBI WGS metagenome assembly VOFC01 (sample SAMN12384722, study PRJNA508395) | human gut metagenome | isolation source: healthy gut B | host: Homo sapiens | reverse complement strand
TAGATTTGTTGGTTGGGTTCTTTATAATGTGGGATATACTGATCAGCCAGAAGAAGGAGGATTATATGTTAGAAGTAATGATAGTTCTCATGATTTATCTTCGTTTTGTGAATCACATGGTTTTCAAAAAAGATAACTTCATTAGATGAGTGTAAAGCTGGTGATATTATGTTACAGGGTTCATCTGTACCGACACATACATATATATTAGGTTATGAAAAAGGATAATGGTTGGGAAAGATATGATTGTGGTATGCAAAGTCGTATTGATAGTGTACAACCAAGTGTTGAGGCAAAATCAAATGGATTTTTGTATGCATATAGACCAGTAGCTTCTGATGGTACATCATCAAATAGTACATCATCAAGTGGTGTAGAAACTAAAACAGTAGATTATTATTTTGATACAAATTTAGAAGGACTATTAATGTTCCAATCACAATATAATGCTGCAAAATCTCCTTTAAAAGCAGGTATAAATATGATATCTGGTTTTGTTGTAACAATATTTAAATGGTTTTTATATGGATTATTTGTTGTTAGAATGCTTTTAGTTGCAGGTATAAGTACAGTAGCTCCAATTTTAATATTAATGGATGCTTTTATAAAAATTGGAGGTGGAAAGAGTTTTGTTAGTAATTGGATCAAATTGTATTTGTATTTAGTATTACTTAGACCAATTATAGTATTCATTTATTACGTAATGGTACAAAGTAATGTATATTTAATAAGTGATATGCCTTTTTATATTATATTTGTAATTATAGGAATTTGTATATTATTTGTTAAATCTTTAAAGTATTTATTTAGAGATTTAGGCGGAAAAAAAATGAAAAGTAAGATTAAGTAACAATATGATTTAGGAGATTGATAATATGTGGAATAGATTTAGATTGTGGGCTAATAAAAATGAAATTAAAATAATAACAGTTATTGTATGTATTTTAGGTTGTTATATTTTAATAAAAGGAATGAATGCTTTTTTTAGAAATCAGCAACAGGAAAAAAAAAGAGTAACTATGAAGTTCAAAATAAGTCGATTTTTGAGGACATAACTCTTAGTGAAGAAGGGCTAGAAGAGATTGATAAATCGAGTAATGAGTATCAAGTTGTGTACACAATTGAAGATAAGATTATAAATACGATATATATTGCTAAAAAAAAAAAATAATGATAAAGATCAAAAACAAAGTTTAATTGATATGTGTTCTGAACAATTTTTGGATACTTTAGGTTACGGTAAAAAATATATAACAACTGACAATATTTTATCTTATATTGATGACTTAAATAATATTAATAATTATTCTATAATAAAAATATATAAAATAGGCGAAAAAAATAATGTCGCTAAATATGCAATTAATTTGAAATTACCAGATGTAGAGGGAACAATTGTGTATAATTATATGATTATAAATATTGATGAAAATAATAGAACGTTTTCTTATGATGGAAATATTGAAGATTTGAGTGAATATGCTTTTGATGATCAATACGATACAATTGAGAATAAAGGTAGTAATGTTTTTTAGTGAAAATTGTAAATTAAAGATAAATGTGGTATAATATAAATATCTTTTCTAATAAGAAAAACAGGAGGAATATACAATGAATACAGGATTAACATTATTATTAGAGATGCTTGCAATTTTTGTGGTTGTAACACTGATCAGCTTTGGTAAACTTGCAAAGTGGTTCTTTGCCCCAGAACATTGTGTCTGGTTACAGCGGTCGTACTGGTTTATTGTTGTAGTTGCTGCAATAGCAGCAATTGTTCAGTGGTAAAAAAACAGAGGAGTTTCGTTTTTTTCGAACTCCTCTGATTTTTTTTTTGAACAAAGCTAAAAAACTTTCTATAATATTAGATATTAAATCAACTATAATTTTAAAGATAACATTATTATTATACAAATTAATAAAATAATTTTTTATAAAAGGTATATGCCATAAAATAAAACCAATAAAAATAACAAGTAAAATTCCACAAAATGAAGCAAATGCAATTTTTAGTTTTTCCTTAAAAGGTCTTTCATATCGAATTTCATATCCCATATTTTTTAAATTATTAATATAAGCTTGATTATAGGCGTTATTGTATGCTTCATTATAAGCATTATTATAGACTTCGTTCATAATGTTGTTATAATCATTTTGAAAATTATTAAAATCGCTAAAATCATCAAAATTTTCATTCATAGTAGGTTTATGAATAACTCTTTTTTTTGTGGGTGAGGTTTTGAATAATTATTTTTTTATTATTTGAGTTTGTATTTTTATATGTATTATTTGAAGTATTTTGACTATTTGAAGAAGTATTATAATGTTCTTCTTTAACTCTTTGCATTTGAAGTTTTCTATCATAACTCTCTTTTTTTCGCTTTATCAGACAAAACCTCATAAGCTTCATTAATTTCCTTAATTTTATCTTCGGCAGATTTTTTCTCATCATCTGGTTGTAAATCTGGATGATATTTTTTAACCAAAGTAATATAAGCCTTTTTAATAACTTCTGGTGAAGCCTTTTCAGAAACTTCTAATAATTCATAATAATTTTTCATCAATTTCTCCTTTTATATACGGCATAAAGGTTTTCTAGCAATTAACTTGAAAACCTTTATAATGTTAATTTTAGAATTTTTTAAATTATCTTTAGCAACAGCCATCATAAGCTTAATTCTATTAGCTTGATTTGTGTGACTTGCACCTGGATCATAATCAACAGGAGTTATATTTGCCATAGGGTATTTACTTCTAATAGTTTTTATAACACCTTTACCAACAACGTGGTTTGGAAGGCAAGCAAAAGGTTGAACACAAACAATATTTGGTATATCGTTTTCAATATATTCTACCATTTCAGCAGTTAAGAACCATCCTTCGCCTGTTTGATTTCCAATAGATAAAATATCCTTAACTTTGTCTTCTAAGTGGTAAATATCACAAGTTGGTAAATAATTTTTATTTGATTTTTCCAAAGCCATTTTTGTATCTTTTTCCATAAGATTAATTAATTTTAAAGCGATTTTGCTTACAGTTGCAGATATTTTATTACTATTTAATAATTGATTAAATGTAATTTTATGTGTTGCCATAAATTTTACAAATCCCATAAAATCTGGCAAAACAACTTCTGCACCTTCTTTTTTTTCAAGTAGGTCTGCAACATAGTTATTTCCAAAAGGATGGTATTTTATTAATACTTCTCCAACAATTCCAACTTTAGGCTTAACATTTGTCATATCAACTTCAATTTTTTCGAAGTCGTCAACCATATCATATATAGCTTGTTTAAATTCTGAATTTGTACATTTTGTAACAAGTTTTTTAGATTTTTCCATCCATTTATCAAATACTTTATCAGTGTCGCCTTTACTTACCTCATAAGCTCTATTTTTATGAAGCATTTTTTGCAATAAATCTCCTAAAAGTACGGCTTTAATCATTTTGTCCATCATCTTTGGAGTAAGTTTAAATCCTGGCATTTTTTCCATACCAACAACATTTAATGATATTACAGGAACTTGCTCAAATCCTGCATCGCGTAGGGCTTTGCGGATAAACCCTATATAGTTTGTAGCACGGCAACCTCCACCTGTTTGTGACATTATAAGTGCTGTTTTATTTACATCATATTTTCCAGATTCTAATGCTTCAATCATTTGGCCAGTAACTAATATTGATGGGTAACATGCGTCATTATTTACATATTTTAAACCAGTTTCAACTGTATGCTGAGTACATTCTCTTAAAAGTACCATATTGTATCCACAAGAGTTTACAGCTGGTTCTAATAATTCGAAATGAATTGGTATCATCATTGGAATTAGTATAGTGTAATCTTTTTTTCATATCTTTTGTAAATACTTTTTTGTTAATTGCATAATTTCCCTCTAACTTTTCCTTTGCACGCTTATTCATACTTGCAAGAAGTGAACGGATACGTATTTTTACGGCTCCTAAGTTATTTACTTCATCAATTTTAATTAAAGTGTACATTTTTCCAAAGCTTCTTAGAATTTCTTCAACTTGGTCTGTTGTTACTGCATCAACTCCGCATCCAAATGAGTTTAATTGTACAAGCTCTAAGTTATCATGTTTTCCAACAAAATCTGCAGCTGCATATAATCTTGAATGGAACATCCATTGGTCAACAACCCTTATTGGTCTTGTAGCCTGAGTTTGATTTGAAATACTGTCCTCTGTTAAAACTGCAAGTCCAAGAGATGTAATTAAAGTATCAATTCCATGGTTTATTTCTGGGTCTATATGATAAGGTCTACCAGCTAAAACAATTCCTTTTAAGTTATTTTCTTCTAGATAACGTACTGTTTCAATACCTTTGTCTTGAATATCTTTTTTACATTTATGATATTCTGCTTGTGCTTTTTGGGCAGAGTCTATCAATTCTTGTTTTGTAAATTTATATTCTTTAAATTCATCTAATTCCAAAATTTTCTTTTACTAAATTTGGTGTATCAAATGGTAAAAATGGATTAATGAATTTTATTTCAGGATTTTTTAATCCTTCAACATTATTTTTTAAAACCTCTGAATATGAAATTACAATAGGGCAGTTGTATTTATTATCAGCCTTTTCATATTCTTTTCTTGAAAATGGCATACAAGGATAAAATATTGTTTTAATTCCTTTTTGTAATAAATTTTCAATATGACCATGTGATAATTTCGCAGGATAACATACTGATTCTGATGGCATAGATTCCATTCCCTTTTCATAAGTTTTACGAGTTGTTTTTTCAGATAAAATTACTCTAAAACCTAAACTTGTTAAAAATGTAAACCAGAATGGGTAATCTTCGTACATATTTAAAACCCTAGGGATACCAATAGTTCCACGAGTTGCATATTGTTCTTCTATTGGTTTATAATCAAATATTCTTTCATATTTGTATTTAACTAAGTTTGGTAAATTTTTATGATTTTCTGTTTTTCCAGCACCTTTTTCACAACGGTTTCCTGAGATGTAGCGCTTTCCATTACTAAATATATTTACTGTAAGTTTACAGTGGTTCTCACATCCATTACATCTTGTATGATTTATTTTTATGTCTAATTTATCTAATTCATCTTGTTTTTAATATAGTAGAATAATATTCCATATCAAGGTTTGTTTCATATTGTTCTTTGGCAATTAAGGCCATTCCATAAGCACCCATAAGGCCTGCTATATCTGGTCTTATAACATTTTTACCAACAATTTTCTCAAATGCACGAAGAACGGCATCATTATAAAATGTTCCACCTTGTACTACTATTTTGTCTCCTAAGGTATTAAAATCTCTTATTTTCATAACTTTTTGCAAAGCATTTTTAATTACAGAATATGAAAGACCACTTGAAATATCTCCAACAGAATATCCTTCTTTTTTGTGCTTGCTTTATCTTAGAGTTCATAAATACGGTACATCTAGAGCCTAAGTCTACTGGTCTTTTAGCTTCGATTGCTTGTTTTACAAATTCTGAAATTTCTAGATTTAAGCTTTTGGCAAAAGTTTCTATAAATGAACCACATCCTGATGAACAAGCTTCATTAAGCATTATGCTATCTATTGCACCATTTTTTAAGACGTATATATTTCATATCTTGACCGCCGATGTCTACTATACTTGTAACATCTGGTTCGAATTTTTTAGCTGCTGTAAAATGTGCTATTGTTTCAATTTCGCCAATGTCAACATTTAAAGCTGTTTGAATCAGTTTTTCACCATATCCTGTAACACCACTAAATCTAAGTTTGGCTGTTTTAGGAAGGACCTCATATAAACTATCTAACATCTTTATAACGCTTTGTAAAGGATTTCCTTCATTGTTTCCGTATAATGAATAAAGTAATTTTCCTTCGTTATCTATTAAAACAATTTTGGTTGTTGTTGAACCCGCATCGATTCCTATAAAACAGTCTCCATTGTAATCTTGAAGTTTAGCTTTTTGAACAGAAGCTTTAGAATGTCTTTTTTTCTAAATTCCTCATATTCATTGTAATCTTTAAATAATGGCTCAATTGGGCTTGTTGTAGTATCTTTAGATACTTTTAAATTTTCAATTTTAGTTGCTAATTCCTCATTAGAAAAAGGTTCTTCATCTAGGGAATCAAGAGCTGCACCTGTAGCTACTAGAAGATGAGCTTCTTTAGGTATTATTATCTCGTCATCTTTTAACTTTAAAGTTTCTATAAATCTATTTCTTAGTTCTGAAAGATATGTAAGAGGCCCACCTAAAAATGCTACTTTTCCTCTAATTGGTCTACCACAAGCAAGACCCGAAATTGTTTGATTAACAACTGCTTGGAAAATTGACGCCGCAATATCTTCTTTTGCGGCTCCTTCATTTATTAAAGGTTGTACATCTGTTTTTGCAAAAAACACCACATCTTGATGCAATTGGATAAATTGTTTTATGATTTTTTGCAAGTTCATTTAATCCCGCAGTATCTGTATGAAGTAGAGATGCCATTTGGTCAATAAAAGCGCCAGTTCCACCAGCACATATTCCATTCATTCTTTGTTCAATTGATTTATCAAAATAAATTATTTTTGCATCTTCTCCACCAAGTTCTATAACTACATCTGTTTGAGGGATATAGTTTTCTACTGCTCTTTTACAAGATACAACTTCTTGTATAAAACTTACACCTAAAAAAATTTGCTGCAGACATTGCACCAGAACCTGTTAAAGCAAGTGTAAATTTACTATTTGGATATTTTTCATTTAATTCATTAAGTACATCACATACTGTATTTTTTGTATCTGAAAAATGTCTCCTATAATCTTTATATATTGTTTCTTTATCTTCGTTCATTACTACGATTTTTTTACTGTTGTAGAGCCTACATCTAGTCCTACGTGTAATATGTTTTTTGTGCCATATTTATCACTCCTTTAAATCCTTTTAATTCTATACAATTTTCGACATTTTGTCAATTGGAATTAATGGAAAATCATTGACAAAATCATATAAATATTTTATAGTAGTTGGTGCCGACTTGCTAAGAGGCAGGAAGGAGGTTTTGTTTTGAAAGATTTCCTAAGGCTATTTAAACTTGTAATACTTTACTTAATTGTAAAAATATTATTTGAAGAATAGCACACAAAAAAAGACTAGGTTATGCTCGTTACCTAGTCTTTTTTATTTTGTCTTGATTGATTTCCTTTTTCAACGTTGTTGTAATTATAATAGCACATATTTTATTATATGTCAAATTTTTTTAAAATATGCTTTTAATGAACTTTATAAGTATAATTTGAAATTTTTTCAGTTTTAACAACTTCTCCATTAAGTTTCAAAGTCCTATATGTAGCAGACTTAATATAAGAAGAAGTACGGCTTGTTACATTTGCAGAAACACTGACTTCATATTCGGGTTCTTGTTTAAATCCCCAAATTTGGAAAGATGCAACACCATTTGCAACAGAACAATTAATTTTTATAGCATAATTTCTAGAGTTTTTAAATTTAAAATCTTTAACTCCATAAACAACAGTTGCATCACGCCCTGCAGTTGCATAAGATGGAACAAATTGATGATTATAGAGTTCTACAATTTCTAGGTTAGAAAATAGTACAGCATTAAATAAAGTTGTAGATATTTGGCAAATTCCACCACCTAAACCATCAACCACTTGACCATTTAAGTATATTGCAGCATCTTTATAACCTGCTGAAATTGTTCTTTCTCCAACTACATTGTTATAAGAGAAAACTTCTCCTGGTAATAATACAGTTCCATCTATTTTTCCAGCTGCAAGTTTAAGATTTGTTGTTCTATTTTTTATTTGATGCAACATATTTGGTTGAATAAGATGCAAGTAAATCTGGAAATGCTTCTGATCCAATCATATTATTTGTAACATTTGGTTTTAATACTGTTAAAGGAATTGTGCATTCATTATCTGATGTTTCAAGTATTTTTTTGGCGTTTTCAACATTAAAATCTATTCCATTTTCAGCTGATGTTATTGTATGTGTTTCAGGCTCAAATGATGCATCTTTTGGTTCTTTATGAACTTCACTGTAAATTTTGTCTATATTGATTTCATCAGGAGATTTTTGAATTGTTTCAAGTTCGATGACTTCATTAATGTAATTAAAATTAGATAATTTTTCCACAATTTTTTTTTTGCTGTTGCATCAGTATTTACTATATAACCATCATTTCCTTTTGTTATAATTAATTTTTTTCCATCTATATAATAACCACTTTCTACTACTGCATCAGGAAGTTCTTTTGAAATATTATTTAATAAGGTTTTTAATTCTTCTTCATTATAGTTTATAGTAGGCATTATATTAATACCATTTATCATAGCATTAAATATATGATAATTATCTGAAAAGATATTATTGGTTTTACCACATTGGTATGCGTAGTTGACTGCTGAATCTATATCAAATGATAGGTCTATTTCTGATGTTTTTATGTATGATGTATAATCATTATGTATTAAAGTGATATCATTTGAAAGTTTTTCGGAATAATATTTTTCTAATTTTTCTTTTGCTTGATCTTTAGTTAAGTTTGATACATCTATACCATTTATATGAATTCCTTGTGAAATGGTTGCGTTTTGGTTGTAATTATAAAATGTGAATGCTCCAAATATAATTATTATAAATACTAGAAAACTTATTAAAAAATACAAATAGCCATAATCCAGTGTTTAGAAGTTTTTTCTGAATTATTAGGTATTTGCTTAAATTCTTGTTTTTCTGTTTTAGTAGAATCTTCTACAATTTCTACTTTTTGTTCTTCTTCTATAATCATTTTTGTACCTCTATTTTTATTATATGTGATATATTAAAATTGTTTCTATTACTTTAATTTATACCTATTTATGTTACAATATTATTAGATTTTTGTCAATGGATTTGGTTGGCAAAATCTAATAATTGTGCAAGTTTCCTTATTAAAATAAGATCTTTTATTTGTTTGGGATTTTAATATTATTCTAATTGACTTGTGATACTATAAGTTTCATTAAAACCATCTTTTAAATTACCGCAAACTAAAATCTTTACAGAACTGACTTCATTTAATTGTTTCAAGGTATTTAAAACACAATTAATCATATTAAATTTTTGATTATCATCTTTAAAATTCAAAAATTCTTCAGAAAAGTCTAAAGTAACACAATTATTATTTAATTTTGCATCTAAAATTTTAGTATTTTCAGGAAAAACATTAATTAATCCATCATTTTGAGGACCTGAAAGCAAAAGTTCAATTAATTGTTTATATGGATTTTGTAATAAATTTACAGAATCTATAAGTTTCCCCTCACTTTTATATTATTATTAGAATCAATAAAATATAAAGTAACAGTTGTTTCTCTCATTTGTTTAGAACTAATTTCTTCCTCAGGAGTATATTCTAAATGTTGAAGGATTTTGTTTTGGAATAGATAGTATTTTATTAACAAATTTTGCAAAAAATATAAAGAATAATTGTAAGGTTATAGATTTGGGTACAGGCACAGGAATTATTCCAATTTTATTATCTAAAAAAACAAATGCAGAAAAATTAGTTGGAGTTGAAGTTCAAGAAGAGGTTGCCAATATGGCAAAAAGAAGCGTATTTTTAAATGAATTAGAAAATAAGATTGAAATTTTAAATGAAAATATATTAAATTTAAAAGAAACCTATAAAGCTAAAGAGTTTGATATTGTTGTAAGTAATCCTCCATATAAAAAATTAAATACGGGGATTTTAAATAAGGAAAATAAAAAATTAATTTCAAGACATGAGATTACAGCTAGTTTAGAAGATTTTATAAGTGTTAGTTCATATTTACTTAAAGACTTTGGAGAACTTTATATGGTTCATAGAACAGAAAGATTAGTTGATTTATTTTATTTATTGAGAAAATATAATATAGAACCTAAAAATATAAGATTTGTATGTTCAAATAAGAATAAAGAGTCAAAATTAGTATTAATAAAAGCGATAAAATGTGGAAAACCATTCCTAAATATAGAGAA
>VOFC01001533.1_pt1 | contig 10001 bp, 8 predicted proteins | sample 5384161 | NCBI WGS metagenome assembly VOFC01 (sample SAMN12384722, study PRJNA508395) | human gut metagenome | isolation source: healthy gut B | host: Homo sapiens | reverse complement strand
AGAGAATTACGCCCATTTGTGACTGCATATCCGTAGGAAATCCAGGGTATGGAAGTGTTTTTATATTAGCCTTATGAGGTCTTTTTTTACAATAAACTCTTATACTATCTCCGAAATCTTCTACAATTCCGCCAACCTCAATTATTTTTGCAGTAATTGATTCTAAGTGTTTTGTGATACAGTTTTTAAGAGTAATATCACCTTTTGAGGCAACAGCAGCTACCATAAATGTTCCAGCCTCAATTTGATCAGGAACTATAGAGTATGTAGCATTTCCTACTAATTCTTTTACACCGTTTATTTTGATTGTATCGGTTCCAGCACCTCTTATATCTGCTCCCATTGTATTTAAGAAGTTAGATACGTCAACTATATGAGGTTCTTTAGCAGCATTATCTATAATTGTAGTACCTTCAGCAAGAACAGATGCAAGAATTATATTTATTGTAGCACCAACAGATGTTATATCCATATATATAGATGTACCAGTTAATTTTTTTGCTGTTGCACAAATATTTCCTTGGCCAACAGTTACTGAAGCACCTAATGCCTCAAATCCTTTAATATGTTGATCAATTGGTCTAGCTCCTAATTTACATCCACCAGGCATACCAACTTTTACTGAACCTTTTCTTCCAAGAAGACTTCCTATTATATAGTAGGAAGCTCTAAATTTCCTGGTTAAATCTAATGGGGCATCAGTTGAAGTAATATTTGTAGTGTCAATCGTTATTTCATTTGGATTATTCCACGAAATTTTTGCTCCTAAGCTTTCTAATATTTCACAATATATTTTTACATCACTTATGTTAGGTAAATTACTAATTGTGCATACACCATTTATTAATAATGTTGCAGGTAAAATTGCAACTGCGGCATTTTTTGCACCGCTTATTTTTACTTCACCTTTTAAAGGTGTTCCTCCTGTTATAACTAGTTTTTCCAAATGTATTCCTCCTAAAAAATATATATATAAAATTTGTATTTTTATTTCAATTTAAGCACACTATACCATAAAAACCTTTTTTTTACAACTGTTTTTTTAAATTTATATAACAACATAAAAACATTATATGCTAATCCTAGATTAATTATTTTATAGATATTTATTTTCTTATTATAATTATTTAGAAGCTATATATAAATTATTATTAAAAAATTCAACTAATTTAAATTTGAAATTAATAATTTTATTTTCAGAGTCTGAAACTAATAGATATTCTTCATTTGAAAGGGAAGACTGTAAAGTTTCTTTAGAGTCATCAGGTACAATTCCAGATGATACATCTACAAAACATAGAGATGGATATAACATACACCACCAATTTTTTCCTTTAGCAGAACCTATTTCGATTCGTAATGCATCATATTCTCCTGATGGAAATGATATATCGCCATATGTTTTAGTTGGAAATTTAAAATTACCAATTTTAACATTTACAGGATAATTATATCCGTTATCATATACAGTTTGTTGAGCAAGATTTTGAAATTTGTTAATATTATTTTGAACACATTCAATTACATCTTGTTTAGAAGAACAATTCATACACAAGTCCTTCATATAATTAATAATATTATCTCTGACTTTATATTTTAAGTTTTGGTCTTCTGTGGAGTCACTATTAGCTATTACATGTAATCTAAAAACTGTTTCTGATAAATCAGTAGATATTGCATATGCGTAATTATATGCACAAATAAAAATATATATAAATAATAAAAATGATAAAATAAAAATAGGTTTTAATTTTTTTGGTTTAATAAATTTATCCATAAATACCTCCAATAAAATACTCTAAGATAATTATTTGCTAAAATTGGATAATTATACATAAGAAACTGAACAAATTAAAATTTTGAAGTAATAGATAAACTTTAATTTATTTGTCATATTTTGACGATGAAATTTATTTGAAATATTATTGACATATTTTTGTAATAATGGTAAAATTTACCAGTAACGAAAAGTGAAAGGATGATGAATTTAATGATTACAAAAGAGGTAGACAACATTAACAAGTGTTGCTTATATGCGAATGATTTTCATTTAGAGATGATATTATTACCATACATAAAAGAGAATTTAGGTAAAAAGTAAGTTTGTAATATTAACTCAAAATAATTTAAAAGACACTATTAAAATATTATTAGAAAAAGTTAATTTATCAAAAAAGGACATATCTGAATTGTATAAAATAGATTGGAGTACAAAAACAGAAGAAAAAATTAAAAATATACAAGAATACTCAAATAATAAAAATAAAACTACGGTCGTAATAAATGGAAATGTAGATTTTGTAAAAGAAAATATAGAAATTATCAATTCATTTAATAAAAATAATATAGATGTGATAGAATGTTACAATGTTGAAGATTTAAAAAGCACAAAAATCAATATTGAAGAATATGAAATTTTAAATACAAAAAGGATATAAAGAATAAATTATATAAAACTATTGAAAAAGTAATAAAAATGTAGTATAATAAACACATTCTTTAAACGAAAATATAATTTTTGTTTAAATTTAACAGGAGGAATATATGGAATATAATAATTATAATATGGAAGAAATTCAAAAAAAATTAAAAAAATATGGACAAGGACATCTTTTAAATTTTTATGATACTTTGGATGAAAATAAACAAAAAAAGTTGTTAGAGCAAATAGAGAATATAGACTTTGAATTAATGAATAGTTTATATAATACAACAAAAAATGAAAATAAAGAAGAAAATAAGAAAATAGAGCCAATTGAATTTATCGATAAATATAAACTAAATGATTTGTATAAAGATTATGAAGAAATAGGAAAAAAGGCTATTAAAGAAGGAAAATTAGCTGCTGTTACAATGGCTGGTGGTCAAGGAACAAGGCTTGGACATAATGGACCTAAAGGAACATTTGATATAGGATTAGATTCTCATAAATCTTTATTTGAATTATTATGTGATACTTTAAAAGAAGCCAATAAAAAATATGACGTTCAAATTCCATGGTTTATAATGACAAGTAAAGAAAATAATAGTGAAACTATTGATTTCTTCAAAAAAAATAAATATTTTGGATATGAAAAAAATGTATATTTCTTTGAGCAAGGGCAATTACCTATGATTGATACAGAAGGAAAGATTTTGATTGGTGAAGATGGACTTGTGAAACTTGCTTCTGATGGTCATGGTGGCGTTTATGAATCACTAATAAAAAATGGCATGATAAACAAAATGAAAGAATTAGGAGTAGAATGGGTGTTTATTGGTGGAATTGATAATTGTCTTGTGAAAATGGTAGACCCTGTACTTATGGGAATGGCCATTGATAAAAAAGTAGATGCAGCTGTTAAATCAGTTGTTAAAGCAAATCCTCATGAAAAAGTTGGTGTTTTCTGTAAGAAGAATGGAAAACCTGGAGTTGTTGAATACACTGAAATTTCAGAGGAAATGGCAGAATCAACTGATGAAAATGGAGAACTTTTATATGGAGAATCACATATATTATGTAATTTATTTAATATAAAAGCAATAGAAAGAATGGGTGAAAATCCATTACCATATCACATTGCTTATAAAAAAGCTACATATATAGATAAAGATGGAAATAAGGTTATTCCAGATGGACCAAATGCATATAAATTCGAGGCATTTTTATTTGATGCTTTTGGAACTTTAGACAGTATGGCTGTTTTAAGAGTTAAAAGGGAAGAAGAATTTGCACCAGTAAAAAATGCAACTGGAGTAGATAGTCCAGAGACAGCTAAGAAATTATATGAGGATTATTATAATTTATAAAAAAGATTAGAATATGTTTTTTACAACATATTCTAATTTTTTCATTAATTTACTTGTAAAAATTTATTAAATATTATATAGTGAGTATACTATAAAAATGAAAGGATGATTTATTATGGATTATTTAACTGAATACAAAAAATGGTGTGAAAGTGATGAATTTGATAATAAAACAAAAGAAGAATTAATTGCTATAAAAAATGATGACAAAGAAATTGAAGATAGATTTTATAAAGAGTTGGAATTTGGAACAGCAGGACTTAGGGGGATAATAGGTGCTGGTACAAATAGAATGAACAAATATACAGTTGGAAAAGCTACACAGGGTTTAGCAAATTTTATTGTTAAGCAAGGAACTCAAAATAAAGGAGTGGCAATCAGTTATGATTCTAGGCATATGTCACCTGAATTTAGTAAAGAGACAGCTTTGGTTTTAAATGCTAATGGAATAAAAACATATATATTTGATCATTTAAGACCTGTTCCAGAACTTTCTTTTGCTGTTAGGGAACTTGGATGTACTGCTGGAGTTATGATAACTGCAAGTCATAATAAACCAAAATACAACGGATATAAGGTTTATTGGGAAGATGGTTCTCAAATTATAGCTCCAGTTGACAAGGAAATTATGGAAGAGGTAAAAGCAATTGATGACTATACAAAGATAAAATCAATTTCAGAAGAAGAAGCAGTTAAAAAGGGATTATTTAATGTAATCGGAAAAGAAATCGATGACAAATATATTGCAGCAATAAAGAAATGTGTATTAAATCCAAAAATTATAGAAAAATATGGAAAAGACCTAAAGATAGTTTATACACCTCTTCATGGAGCTGGAAATGAAATGGTTCAAAGAATTCTTAGAGAATTAGGATTTGAAAAAGTTTATGTTGTTCCAGAACAAGAAAAACCTGATGGAAATTTTCCAACAGTTGATTACCCAAATCCAGAAGCAAAAGAAGCTTTTAAATTAGCACTAGATTTGGCAAAAAAGGTAGATGGAGATGTTGTTTTAGCTACAGATCCTGACTCTGACAGATTAGGTATTTATGCAAAAGACACTAAAACAGGTGAATATAAAGAATATACAGGAAATATGTCAGCACTTTTAATTGCTGAATATAGAATTTCACAAATGAAAGAAAAGAATGTACTACCAAAAAATGGAATGTTTGTTTCAACAGTTGTATCATCAAATTTAGCAGGTGCAATTGCTAAAGAATATAATTTAGACTTTAGAGAAGTTTTGACTGGATTTAAATTTATCGGTGAACAAATTAAGATTGAAGAACAAAAAAGAAAATGGAAAAAAGTATGTATTTGGATTTGAAGAAAGTTATGGTTGTTTAATAGGAGATTATGCTAGAGATAAAGATGGTGTATCAGCTGTAATGAGTTTGTGCGAAGCTGCAGCTTATTATAAGTCAAAAAGGGAGGTAAATATCGAACTTGAGAATTTGAATATATCTGGGAACCAAAATCTATATAAGTCTATATTATAAATTAGAAAACATTGTTGGTGTTGTGTAAGACCATCTGGTACGGAAACCAAAAAAAATTATATATGGGTAGCTAAAGACAGATAATCGATAGAAAGTTCGGAAATAGAATTAGAGAATTTAAAAGATGTTTTGAAAAAAAATAGTTAAAGGTCACCTAATAACCAACTTTTTTTAACTCAGCAAATTAGAAATTGCGGATGAAATTTTGATATTATCAAGAAACATAGATGTTTCATTATGCTTGAAAAGTTAAAAAGCAATAATTATATTATAGCATCAGTTGGTGGATTATTTACGCCTGGGGACATTATTTTTGATTTATATAATGATGGAAATAATTTGAAAATATACGATCCATTTTTATACAAAGGCGTTTAAATTTGATACATCAACTCGTAGAGGAAAAGCTTATGTGGATGGAGATACGGTTATTTGCAGTACTACTAATTTTAAAAATTATGCAAATTATAAAAGATTTTTTGTTATAAATATAATAGAACAGATAACTCAAATGAGAATAAATCGGAGATGACAAGTTATACAAATATTTAGGGTATCAAGTAGAAATATAAGAAGTGAGCTGGTATTGAAAATAAAATAGTCGGAAAAATTGAACAATAATGAAAGACTGTTACATTGTGTATGAAACAAACGGGAACCTTGTTCAATTGGCGGAGAATAAATGGGTTTCGTCAGAATTTAAAAAAAAATTTAATGGAACAACAGATGGTAAAAATATAAGAGCTTTGGTTCAGTACATATTTGTATTCAAAATCAAAATTTAATCAGGAAAAAAAAATAGGAATTTAAAAATGAAGACAGGTTAAAAAAGAAAATTAGAAAAAATGTTTGAAGCAAAATTAAAAAAATATTGATTATGTATATTATTGTAATAATCGAAAACAGGAAGATATGCATATATTAGAAAAATAAATGGGTTAAAAAATATGCTTTAATAATTTTGCCATAAATTGACAATTTTAATCTGTTGGTAAATATGAAACAAAAAAGTAGTAAAACAAAATAAATTAAAATGCCCAAAGTGGTAACTCAAAAATAAAAATAATATCCCAATGTTATGTGCAAAAGGATAAAAAATTGGGAAAATAAAAAATTTATGAAAAAGTCTAAAATAATGAAATTTTGAAATACGAAAAAATAATAAATATAGGTGCAATAATTGTAAAGAATGGAAAAATAATAGCTAGATTTTGAAATCAAAAAGAAACAAAATTTGAATTACAACTAAACATGCAGAGATACAAAATTTGAAAAATCAAATCAAAATTAGAATCATGGAGACTTATAGATTGTGATATGTATGTAACCAGCCATGTTCAATGTGTGCTGGGGAATAATAAATTCGAGAATAAAAAATGACTATATATTGGTGCATCAATGAAAAAATTTGCCGTAGGGTCTGTGTGTGGAATGCTTTCCATAGAGGAATTTACTTTCACACCATTTTTTCTATTGATAGGAAGTGAAAAGATATGGGGTATACAGCACTTTATAGAAAATTTAGACCAACAAAGTTTTCAGAAATAGTTGGTCAAGAACATATAAAAAGAACTTTAAAGAATCAAATTATTTTTAACAGAGTGGGACACGCATATTTGTTTAATGGGGGTAGAGGAACAGGAAAGACATCGACAGCAAAAATTTTAGCTAGAGCTGTAAACTGCCTTAATGTTGTAGATGGGGAACCATGTAATGAATGTGAAATTTGTAAGGCTGCTATTAGTGGTTCACTTACGGACATAATAGAAATGGATGCTGCATCAAATAATAGTGTAGAAGATATAAGAAGTATACGCGAGGCTGTAAATTTTTTACCAACGAAAGCTAAATATAGAGTATATATAATTGATGAAGTACATATGTTGTCTACAGGAGCCTTTAATGCTCTTTTAAAAACGCTTGAGGAACCACCAGAACACGTAAAATTTATTTTGGCAACAACAGAACCTCAAAAATTACCAGCAACTATTTTATCAAGGTGTCAAAGATTTGACTTTAAAAGAATATCAAATGATGATATAAAAAAAGGTTTGAAAACGGTATGCGATAAAAGTAAAATAGAAATTACTGAAGATGCATTAAATTTGATTGCAGTTCTTTCGGAAGGTGGAATGAGAGATGCACTTTCAATACTTGAAAGATGTAATCAAGATGGAGCAGAAAAAATAAATGTTGATAGAATTAAAGAACTAATTGGAATTCCGAAATTAACATTTATTAATGAGTTAATTAATACGGTAATAGATTCTGACGTTGAAAAAGCTTTAGAAGTAATAAATAAAATTTTAGAAAATGGAAATGACATTAATAATTTAGTATGGGAGTTAATAAAATATGTAAAAGATATTTTATTATATAAAACTACTAATAAAACAGAATTATATAATGAAATTGAAATTGAAGAAATAAGAAAAATTTCAGATAAATTGACGAAACAAGAATTAATAAATCTTATTTGCAAATTATCTGAAGTTGAGAATGAGATTAAGCTTTCAACGCAAAAGACAATAATTTTGCAAGCTGAAATAATTAAATTATGTAATAAATCAAGTTCTGATAGTGTAAATTCGTCGAACTCTATGCAACAAAATAATAATTCTAATTTGGAAGAAAGAGTAACGAAAATTGAAAATTTTTTAAAGGCTGGTAATTTTAGTAAAAAGCTACAAACCAATGATGATAAAGATAAATTTACTCAGAAAAATGAAAAAAATATTTCCAATTTTAAGAAAGTGGAAAATGGTATAACAAAAATAGATGGTAAATTACAAGATTACTGGCCAAAGTTAGTAAATAATTTTAAAGAACAAGGAAAAATGTTTATGTACATAAATTTATCAGGTTCTGTTGCAAAAGAAATAAATGATATGACTCTAGCAATAGAATTTCCAAATGGAATCAATAAAGTAGCTAAAGATTTTTTGGAAAGACCAGATAATAAACAGATTTTAAAAGAAACTGTTCATATTGCAAGTGGAAAAGAAATGCAGATAAAATATATTGATACAAATCAAAATAAAAAAATATCTGTAGAGAGTGAATTCCAAAATTTTGCAAAGAATGAAGATTTACCATTTAATATAATATAATAATTTGAAAGGAGTTATAACTATGGGAAAAAGAGGAGGATTTCCAGGAGGAATGGGATTCGGAGGAATGAATATAAATAATTTAATGAAAGAAGCTAAAAAAATGCAAGCTGACATAGAAAAAACGCAATCTGAAATTGCATCTAAAGATTTTGAAGCATCTGCTGGTGGAGGTGCAATAGAAGTAAAAAGTAAGTGGAGCTAAGGTTATAAAGGAAATTAAAATTAAGCCAGAAGTTGTTGATCCTGAAGATGTCGAAATGCTTCAAGATTTAATTATTACATGTATAAATGAAGCATTAAGAAAAGTAGATGATGAACAATCTTCTCAAATGGGAAAATTTAATATACCTGGAATAATGTAATATCATAATAATTGGAGGAATTTAAATGTCAGAATATGCACCATCAATTCAGAAATTAATTGAAAGTTTTGAGAGACTTCCAAGTATAGGGCATAAAACAGCTGCTAGACTGGCTTTTCATGTATTAGATTGGAATGAAGATGAAACTAATAGATTTGTATCTTCAATAATTGATGCAAAAAAGAATTTAAAATATTGTAGTAAATGTTATAATATAACAGATAGTGACCCATGCCCAATTTGTTCTAATGCCAGAAGGGATCAATCAATTATTTGTGTAGTTGAAGATGTAAGAGATGTTGCAGCTATGGAAAGAACGCACGAATTTAAAGGTGTATATCATGTATTACATGGATCTATTTCTCCTATGAATGGTGTTGCTAAATTGGCAAAAGAAATATCTGAAACTTCGAATGAAAAAGAAAGATAGAGCTTGCATTTAAAAAAAGTTATCAAAAGGAAAAATTTTTTTTTTATAAGAGATGTTGAAAAAGTTGGGATAAATTGAAAAGAATATAAAGTTATTTAATATAATATTATAAAATAACAACAAAAGAAACTAAAAATGAATATATAGCTGCAAGTATGGAAATATAAAGGAAAAAAATAAATATTATTATGTTTCAAAAATGTGATAAGATGGAAATATAAAAATAAATCATCTGGGGAATAAATTATACTTTAATAAATAATGAGGATGCTAAATAAACAATCAATTATTTGGAAAAAATGGATATGGATATTCATTTTTATATTTCAAAATTTATTTTATGGATTTTTTGTTAATCAATAATGGAGGTGAACTTTTAATAACATCTAAAGAAAGTATAAAAACAGATGAAAATAATAGATTTTATTTAAAAAGGTGAGAATGGTTTTAAATATGGTATTGAAGAGTTAGATAACATTTGTAGGATATACGGAAATGGAACAGGGGCAAATAATTCGAGGAGTATAAGGATAGAAGATATAAATAGAATCACACATTTAATCCTATATTTAAAAATAAACAAAAATATGGTCGTTTAAATGAGTATGGAAATGAGGTTAAATTTTCTGGAATGAAGCATTTTCTTCTTATTATGACCAAAACGAAATAAATGGAGCGTTTAATCAAGGAAATAATTTTTATATTTATGATGAGAAAATGTAATATTTTTATTAATTTGAATTTAAAAGTGGAAAATGCTCATATATTGTAAACTTTAAACTAAATTTTAGAATTTATATTGAAT
>VOFC01001503.1_pt1 | contig 10001 bp, 22 predicted proteins | sample 5384161 | NCBI WGS metagenome assembly VOFC01 (sample SAMN12384722, study PRJNA508395) | human gut metagenome | isolation source: healthy gut B | host: Homo sapiens | reverse complement strand
ACTCCTCCGCTTCCAGAATCTCTGTCAGGAATGCTTCCAGATTTGCAGCTTCCGCCTCCCAGTCAAATCGGCAAAGCAGCAGGGGCACTTTTTCCCCCGGAAAGTCCCAGATATTTTACACAGACCGCCGTCACCAGCCGCGCAAATCCCATCACGCGGCAGTCCTCTGCCATGGAGCAAAAATGCTCCTCTACCCCGCTGCCGTATCCCTTTTCCCAGAATACGACCCAGTCGCAAAGCAGCTTTAACCCAAATCCGGCACGCAGGAAATGCTGCAGCATATGAAGCAGCAGGTAAAACGCATGATATGCCGGCTGCAGCACCGGAAACTCCACGCCCATCACCGCCGTCCTCTCACAGTGCGCCAGAAATTCCGCCTGATGTGCGGCGAGCCACTCGTTGACGCTTTTGAGTCGAACGGCTCTGCCAGCGCAACGTGAATTTCTATTCCGATCTGCTCTGTGCCAACGCAGACGATATGATGGTGTGCATGCTGCTCTGAGGGCTTTCCGGAATCCATGCTCATGCAGCACCTCATACGCCTTTTCTCCCGCTTTCTGATCCGCAACGAGCAGATCAATATCCCCGGACTTGCGAAGTTCCGGCACCGGATAGAGTCCCGCCGTGCCGCTCCCTTTAAAAGAACCGTCTCGATTCCATGTTCCTCGCAAAGTCCTGTCACATATTTCCCGAGGAACAGCAGGCGGTAGGCTCTGCCGCACCGTCTCTGCGCTTCTCTTCTCAAGGCGCTTCCGGGTCTCATCCTCCTCCGGGCAGCTTGGGTGCCAGCACGTCGTACAGCAGCGGCAGCACGCGATGCCGGTCTGCCAGTTCAGAATGGCTCCGTATTTTTTCAGCCGGCGGGAGCATTTCCGCCGGTCTGCCATGCAGCGCCGCATCCAGCAGCCTGCACAAATCCCATTGTTCTTCTTCCATCTGCTGTCTCATCACATTCCTCCCCCGATGCAGCCTGCCCCACTCGATGCGTCGCAGGCGCTCCAACACCCGTTTCCATTCTTTCGTCCTGCCGTATGCCATAAAAAACAACAGATTGGGCAGCACCACACAGAGTGGCAGCCGGATGAGAAGAACGGTAAGCGGACTTCCCTCTGCCAGTCCGCAGACCAGGTCTGTCACAATCCATACCGCTCCCACACAGACCGCATACAAAGGTAGCGCAGATAAAACCGGTGCACCGGCAGATGCAGTCTTCTCCGGTACAGGACAAACGGCTCCACCCACACCGACGTGAGAATCGTTGACAAAAACGTTCCGATAAATACGCCGAGCGTCTGATACTGTCTTACCAGAAGAATCGACAGCACCAGATTGAGCGCCGCCTCCGCCAGCGCCTTGTAGCGATCGAACCAGAACAATCCCATGGAATCCCGAAAGGTCAGCACCGCTTTCCTGGTTCCGTTGATAAAAAAGTTGATGCATAAGATCATGACAACGGAGCGTTCAAACAGATACTGTCTGCCAAAAGCCAGCTCCACAAACGGATTGAGCAATTCGTACAGGCAGATCGCCGCAAACCCGTAAAGCCACTGCCCGATAAAAAAGGCCGTCTCAAAAATCTCGCGGATTTTGCCCTGGTCCTCCGTTGCTCCCAGATTGCCCACACTCGCTGTAATTCCCGCAAAGACCTGGTCCAACACCTGGCGGACGGAACCGATCAGAAGATAATAATTGGAATATATTCCGACACTAACCACGCCGACAAACGCGGAGATCAGTAAATTATCGGTATTATTTACAACGACCGTCCCAAGCTTGTGCATCATCATGGCACGGATATTCCGAAACAGTCCCTTCCGCTCCTCTGCGGGAAGACGTTCCTTCTCTTTTTCCTTTAAATACGGGAAAAGCTTTTCCGCCTTTCGCGAGATACACACATTTGACAGAACCGTGCACATCAGATACATCAACAAAAACAGAATAAAGTTTCCCGTAGTAAGCAGCACAACAATCTGTAGCAGATCCTGCAGCACCAGAAAGCCGGTCTGATAGATGAGCACCACATAATTCATCTGATGCGCCTCAATCAGCGTCCTCTGGTACACCAGCAGATACGACAGCACGGAGTTGGCGAGATAGAGAAGGTAAATAAACGTCAGATGCTCCACCTCGGGTCTGTTTTTCATGAGCACGTCCATAAACGGAATCAGCGCCAGTCCCAGCACGCCCACACACACCGCGGTTCCACGGTAAAATGTCTGGTAAAGCTTCATCAGCTGCTGCTGCTTTTTGATGTTGCCCTCCGCGATCGGCCGGTACAAGGCGTAAGTGATTGCCGTGCCTGCGCCAAGCTCGGTCAACGAAAGCACGTTTAAAATATCGGTGAACAGACCGTTGATTCCGGACATAGTTTTCACTCAGCGTATGCGTAAAAATCACACGCGTCACAAATCCCATCAGAATCGCCGTCATTCTGGAGATGACCGCCACGGTTGTATTCATTGCCGAATATTCTGTTCTGCTCTTTGTTTCCATGGCGTCTCCTCTCTGTCTTAGTGCTTTTCCCTGCTCCGTCCGTTTCAAAGGAACTCTTTTTCGGAAAAGCTTTTAAAAATGCTTCGTTTAATTCCCTCTGACCCTGTCATACGCCTCCACCTTCTGGGAATCATTGATGCAGACAGCCGGGCTTTTTTTCTTCTCAATCACATGAAGCAGCGATGTATTCTGATCCGAGAGATCATAATACCTGCAGAACCGGCAGGCATTGACAGGATAAAAATTACCCTCCAGCTTCTGCCATTCTCTGAGCAGATACTGACTCACATCCTCCCTGCTGCGGAATCTGTGGCTGCACACCTCCGACAAAAGCGCTCCCTCCCGCTGCCAGAGCGCCTCGTAGGTGCTCTTTAGAAGCGGCGACGGACCGTGCACCGTATAAAATCCGGTAAACCGCGGGAACATGCGCTCGAGCAGGTTATACCCGAAATATAAGAGCGGATACCCCGGATACCAGTAGGCTCCCCGGCTGCTGCTTCATGTTTTCCCGCTTGTCAAAATACCTCGCAAGCACCATCGCATTGTTCAGATAAATATACGGCATGACGGCATCCTCCCGGTTTGCCACGACCGGCTGCAAGGCAAGCATGTCAAGCGGCTTTCCGTCCCGGAAAAAAAACTGTCCGGGGCTTACCTGCTGCAGCAGAAAACATATCGTCGTTAAAATAGACAAACTGTTCCGACAATCCGGGGATGCGGTGAAAATTGAGCTCGATTGTGTGGGAATTAAACGTCGGCAGGAATTCTCCCGGGATATAATCCTCGTGGCGCACAATCTCAAGCTTCGGATGATTCCCATTCAGCCACTTCGGCACATGCCCCCATGTGACAAAATAGATCTTGTGCACCCACGGGCATTCTGTTCCACACTGCGGAACCAGAACCGCAGGCAGTCCCAGTCACGGTAGCGCACATCCCTGGTATCGCAGGCAACGCCGGACTTCTCTCTCTCTCCGGTCTCTTCTGCCGCTGTTTTCTCCCCCATCTTCCCATAGCGGTCCCGCTCTCTCTGCCATGCCGGATCTCCGCCGTCAACCCAGGCAATCACAAAATCAATCTGTGTTTCCTTTTTCTCTTCCATGCAATCCTCCCTGCACCATCCATCTGCCGATCAAGAGCCGGCTTCCCGCGCCTTCATTCGCAAACGGCAGCGGTTTTCCGTCTTTCTTCCGCACCATGGAAAGGTAGAGTTTCTCCTCTTTTCCTTCCCCGCCGGCTTTCTCCCGCCGCAATTTCAACCTTTGCCACGTCCGTCTGACCGCCCTTTAATCCGCAGATCTCATAAGAACCTTCTGCACCTTCTGCTCTTTGCCTTCATCACACTCCCGGATCAGAAGCAGATCCGTTTTCTGGCATACGGCGGAAAATCCTTCATTTTTCAGTGTCACCCAAAGGATTCCCTTTCTCCACTCTGCACAAAGCACACAGATCCGGTAACCGAGGCGGCTGCCGATCTCCTCATACAGCGATTTTCCGGACGGGAGACGGCATGCCTTCCACTCTGCCATCCGCGCCGGGTCATAGATGCTGTTTAAATAGGTCACCTGCATCTTTTGAAGTTCCTCTAAGACCGTCTCTGCAGACAACTTTATTCCCGCCAGCGCCTCCCTCCGCACAGAATATTTTCATCCTGTCCGCTCAGATAAGCCTGCTCATCTGCCGCACACCACGTTCTTCCCCAGTCTGCCGCCTCCCCGGCACTCCCCGAACGTCCCCATATGGTCGGCTCCGGCAAACATGGCATCATCGTATAGTCCCAGTCCGCGCACCGGCCTTTTTTCCCGCCAGCATGCGCAGATGCCCGGCTTTCGCACCGAGAGTGTCAGCGCATGGTGCGTCGCCTCCTGCCAGGTCTGCGCCAACAGGCAGATCTGATCCGGGCGCAGAAACCGGGAGGTATGCATCTCTCCCCAGCTTCCCACAAACACGCCCTGCACGGTCAGAATGGCATCCGCATACCGTTCCGCAAGACTACCGAGCACCTGCATGTGTCTCTGCACCACAAAAATGCGCTGCGGCTCGCGCTCCATCCCCTTTCCCTCCGTATCGTAACAGACGCGCAGGATCATCTCTTTTTTCCGCTCTTGAAAGGCACGAAAAATCTGCTCCGCAAAGTCCAGTGCAAGAGTGTCCAGTTCACGCGAGGCGTAATCGCGGATGTCCAGCCGGACCAGAGCAAGTGTCTCCCCGGGATAATCCGGCAGCCAGTCTAAGGATACTTCCTCCGGTCTCCCCAGCCGGAACGTGTAGATGTGATACCACCCACGCCCCGGAGCAATATAGGGCTTCTGCTGTCTTTTTAAATTTTCTGCGTAAAAAGAACGCTTACTCCTTTTTGTCCATGAAAACATCCCGCTCTCCTGCCCCCGCATCAATTCCAAGCACCTTGATCCGAAATACAACGCCGATGATGGAGAAGACCATGCGGAACATATAGACCACCGGTTTGAGTCCGGAGTGCATGCTGGTGCCACAGCTTCTCGCATGCATGACAGCAGGGATCTCATCTATGCGGAATCCGAGCAGCTGCATCTGAATGATCATATTGGCATCCGGATACTTGTCGTCAAAGTGCTTATACTTCGAGTAATATAAAAATGCCCTGCGGTTAAGTCCCTGCAGACCGGTCGTCGGATCGGCAATCTTTTTTCCGGTACTGATCTTTATCATCCAGCGGAAGAATCCGTATGCCAGTTTCTTCGTAGCGGAGACCGGATACTCTGCACTTCCCTCCATAAAACGCGAACAAAGCACGATATCCGGGCAGCGTCCGTCCGCATCCTGCTGTTTTTAGTCTCTGATAGATCACCGGTATGTTGCACACATCATGCTGTCCGTCCGCATCCATCTGGATCACATAGGAATATTTGCGGCGGATCGCGTATTTATATCCAAGCTGCAGGGCGCTCCCGTACCCCAGATTAAAGACATGGGATACCAGCGTATGTCCGTGTGCCTTTACGACCCAGTTCGTAGAGTCCGAGGACGCGTCATTCATGACCAGAATATCCGCAATCTCCGCGATCTCCGGGCGTTCCAGCTCCTCCAGCACCCGCTCTATATTTTTCTCCTCATTGTATGCCGGAATGATAATCAGCAGTTCTTTCTTTGTTTCTTCTCTACCATCGTATCTTCCTTATTCTTTCTCGGAAAGCAGCTGCTCCAACAGCCGTTCCTCGTTCTCGTAATTTACAGGACGCTTTAACGCCGCCTGCGCGTACGCCCTGCGCCGGTCCGGATTCCGGATCAGGAAGCCCACAGCTTCCTTTACCGCCGCAGCGTCAAGCGCGCACAAAATCCGTCCTCCCCCGTCTGTAATCTGCTCTCTGTTACATTCGGAAGCAACGATCGCACAGCCAAGCGTCTGCGCCTCCTGTATCGCAATGCTTTTCCCCTCATATCCGGTCGCATGCACATAGATATCCGTCTGCCGGTAGTACGGATAGGGATTCTCAACCGCTCCAAGCAGCAGGAAAATCCTCCTTTAATCCGCACGACGCAATGTACTGCTCTAATTCCCTGCGGCTGCTTCCCTCGCCCAGCACATACCACCGGACCGGGTATCCTCCGCCTTTAACTGTTCCGCATCGCTTCGATCGCAACCGGATATGCCTTCTGCGGGGTGAGTCTTCCCACTGTAAGCAGGCGGATTCCGTCGAAATCATCCGTAAATCCTCCCGGCTGCCCGGACATCTTCCGGATTTTTTCACAGTCGATCCGATTGTGATAGATCCTGGTGCGTGCACTGCACTCCGGATACACGGCGAGAAACGCCCGCTTTACCTGTTCCCCGATCGGAAATACGGCATCATATTGCGGTAGCAGTCGCGGTCCAGTTCCCTGCTGTATCCCGCCTTCTGATAGTCGATATGAATAAACGCCGCCTTTTTTTTCGCCCATTGACGTGGTCTGCCACATAGTATGCAGAACCACCCTCCAGAATGCAACCGCAAGATCATATTCCTCCGGGAAGCGTCTGGCGCCATCCGAGATTGCCCACAAGCAGTTTGTCCGGCATCAGCCGTCCTGTTTTGAGCATTTCGCCTATTGCACGAATCCAGTATAGCAGCCACAGCCGGATCAGGTTGGCTCTGTGAAGCAGACATTTTACAACGGTCATGCCCATGATTCAAAAGCGATACCTGCATGGCAAGCTCCTGATTTTTCATACTCAACACTGACACCGCCTTGCTTACTTTAAACAGCAAAAACAATAAAAGCAGACAAATAATAAACATGAAGATCAAGAGGCTCTCGCTCAAATGTTTTGACACTGCAGGTACTGCTCCCGTAATCACCAGGGCAATGGAAACAAACGCCCAAATCAATGCCATACTGTCATTTAGTTTCTGTCTGGTATATGCCCAGAACGCAAGGTTTGTCGCAACCAGCGGCCAGTATTCTTTAAAATATCCAAACACCGCCCGGTAATTTCCACTGTTCTCACGGAAATAACAAGAAGAACGTGTGACCAGATCCGCCCTGTCGTATGCAAGCTTCGACATTTTCTTAAACTGCTCAATCCAGATATTCTTATAGATGCCGGACACCCAGTCCGCACGGATCAGTTCTTCCTCGCGCTCTCTGGTGTAGATTCCATGCTCCGAGATCAGAAGCCTGCAGCCGAACCTGCGCTTTTGCCATGCTGCCCAGCACGCCCGCATATCCCGTCGCCACACAGTGATACACATCCGCCCTCGGCAGCCGCATGCCAAGCGTCAAAAACAGCGGAAGGTACATGGAGCGCATCGTCCAGAGGAAATCGGACAACACCGCCCCCGCATACCGCACCGCGTAACATTCCTGCACCGCCCGGAAGAAATCCTCCCCATGAGAAGTTCATTCAAAGAGAACTCCTTCTCTCCGAAAAAGGAAAACAGGGTATCCCAGTCTACATTCTGGTTCATCAGCAGACTTCGCAGTGCGGCGTACTCCTGCTCATTTAACTTCAGTCTGCCCGCTCTTTTTTAAGTTCCTTTGGCCGCCAGTCCGCATCCTCCAGATACAGTTCGTGCACTTCCACCACATTCTCCGGAAGATCATAGACAAACTTTCCGCGCAGCGAACGGTTCGCCACAATCGCCAGCACGACAAACTGGTACTCCGGAAATATTTTTATCATACTGTGTATCCAGCTTGATACACCCCCGACAATATAGGGATAGCACCCCTCTGCCACAATACATATTCTCATGTGCCGTCACCACGCTTTCCGCCGTCCCTGATACTGCCATGTTTCCCCGTTCTGCACTTCCACGGAAACCTCATCTTCCTCTGCAAGAATCAGTAGACACCGTCTTCTATCTCTTCAAAGCTTCCGCCCGCAACTTCTGTGACTTTCTCTCCGTGCAGCCGCAGCAGAAACCATGCCGCATCCTCCCGGTGCTCTAAGGAAAGCGTAATCACATTGCCCGCGCGCTGCTGCTTATAGTCAAGTGCCAGGAAATCTGCGGATGCGCACATCACTCTCTGTCAGGGTGGTTGCGTCAAACGCTTCATACGCTTTCCAGTAGGTGCCCAGGTTTGCTGCGATCTTCTTGGACATTTTCTCCCAGGAATCCTCGTCCCCTTCCGGATAAGTCACGCTATAGAAGTCGAGTGTAATGTTGAATAGCCGAGCGCCGTCTCCATGCATTTCACCTTAAAATCGTCCAGAAACGTATGCCGGATTCCGGTACTCGTCGAAGGCTGCAATGTGACGTTCTCATTGAGATATCCCACCGCCTCCCCGCTGGCGCCGGATCCGAGCGCAACCGTGCGGATTTCCGCCGGAATGGCACTCTCCTCTTTCGAGACTCTCTTCTCCGTCCGCGTAGAGGGATAAAAACCGGTAGGACGGCGCATAGGTCTGCCAGAACGTCTGATCCTGCTTTATTTTTTCTGAGAGCGGGATCCTTCCATGCTGTCTGCGGACAGTCCCGCCTCCGCGTGCTCCTCCTTCAGACGTTTCAGATAGTAGGTGACGTTCTCTCCATCCGGCTCTTCCTCATCCGTATACGTAAACTGCGGCGTCATCATGCAGGTCATCTTTGCCCCCGTCCGGGAGGCAATGGAGGTCAGCGACGGCCATACAATTTCCTCGATACACTGCCTGTGCGGACTGGCTGTAGCGCTTCTGCATCTCCTCCCTCGTTCTCGGAGACGAACGTCGGCAGATCTGCAATCACAAGGTTCTGTGCGTTGATTACCGGGTAGATATCGTAATCGTATGTCTCCCCCATCATGGCGTCCAGTATTCCAACAGCGCTTATGTCTGCAAGATAATCCCCGTTCACACAGAAAATCTTTGCCGTATCCACGCTGTTTCTCCAGAGAATGGCAGGCAGAAGGCTGTTTTTTGCCGCCTCTTCCTCCATTCCCGCATACTGTGCCCGAATCTCGTTATCCACCGTCTGTTCGATCGTCTCATCGGACAGCGTGCCGACCATATAGGTCTTGGTCCCCGCGCCGGTCGTATACCAGGCACGGAAGGGTTCATGTCCTGCCGCTCTTCCTCCCCGAGTTCCGTGACCTCATAGATCTCTTCCCCGCCGAGCAGAAAGCCGGAAAACAGATGCATGCCCGTAAGCGGTATCTCATCCGCAATCACCGCCCGGATGCCGAGTAGTTCTCTTAAATCAGGGTACTCTTTTATCACAGAGCTCTGCGGCAGGGTTGCAAAAATCACGGTCACCCCCGCTTGTACCTGTCTGCGAAGAACCTCCACCTCTTCCTTCCGACGTCACTTTACTGCCGTCCACTACAAACACCTGCAGTGCATCATCCTGCAGGCTGTCAAGCTGTGCGATGGAACTGCTGCAAAAAAGCGTCCGTTTGCGGTAACTGCACCATGTCTTTACCACGGATTCCACCGCTCCTTCTGCCTCGCCCGCATAGATCACCTCGCAGCCGCCGGCGGATGACTGTTCTGCCAAAAACGCATCCGACCGTTGAAGGGATGTTGTGGTATCGCCTGCATATTCGTTGCTCTCATATTCACTTAACTGTTCTTTCATGACGCCTGTAAACTGGAACATAAAAAGCAGAATCACAAACATCATCGCAATCGTCAGATAATTTCTGCGTGATACCATGTCATTTCCTTCCTGCCGGACTAACTGAATGTCCGGATCAGCTCTAACGTCTCCCTGTCAATGACAATATTGGACGCTTTCAGCCGATCCAGTTCCCGGAAAAATTCGGTTTTCTTCTCCTGCGTAAAATACATTTTCAAATAGCAGGTGTACGTGGAGAGCGCATCCGGATATAGTTCCCGGCTCCGGTTGCACCAGTAATGCATCCGCTCGAATTCCTTTTAATCGAAGCAGCAGTTCGCACAGCCATTCGATGTATTGCGCCGTGAGCTTCCGGTAATCCTTTTCATAAAGAAGTTCACACGCCTCCTCAAACATATCCACGAATGTCCGCTGTTCGGTCTCGTGAAAAACATTCTGTTTTAAGACGACGTACATGTACTCGATCAGAAGGCAGGCATCATCCCCCGCCTC
>VOFC01001453.1_pt1 | contig 10001 bp, 15 predicted proteins | sample 5384161 | NCBI WGS metagenome assembly VOFC01 (sample SAMN12384722, study PRJNA508395) | human gut metagenome | isolation source: healthy gut B | host: Homo sapiens | reverse complement strand
GTGAAGGTCAAAGTATCAAATTAAAAATTGTTGGCACAAAAGAAAAAAGTAAAATGGTCATCATCAAATAAAAAGATTGCGACAGTTACAACTAAAGGAGTAGTGAAGGGAATTGATGGTGGCAACAACAAGAAGAGATGCAAAATAATGGCACTTGTTGATGGAAAGAAGTATAGTTGCAAGATTACGGTAAAAGGATCAAGGTTGAGTACAACTCATCTTGTGTTAGAAGAAGGAGAAAACAAGAGTCTATATGTAATAGGGTCTAAACAAACTGTAACATGGAAGAGTGAAGATGAGAATGTTGCTACAGTTGAGGACGGTGTTGTTAATGCAGTTTCACCGGGAGAGACAAACATTATTGCATCCACCAATACGAAAAAGTATAAGTGTGCGATAAAAGTCACGAAAAAGTCCTGATTACAGATATTTCGGTACAAAGTACCTTAACGATAAGAATGGGAGAGCGTGCTACTATTTCGGTTACTCCAATTCCGTCAGACGCGACAGAAGAATTGACACCAACATATACTTCAGATAATACCAATATCGTTGTTGTCTCTCAAGATGGAGAAGTTACACCAATAGTCTGGACAAGCACAGATTGCTGTTTCATTTAAAGATCTAAAAAAGACTATTGTTGTTACAGTACAGAAAACAAAGGCTGAATTAATAAAAAGAAGAGAATACAAGATATGAGCAGGAGAAACAGTCATTGTTAGATCAAAAAAATCAAATGGTTGATGCTGCTCAAAGTCAATTAGATAGTTTATTAGCCTATGGTGGATATTATTATGGCACAGAGTATGATTATCAAAGACAATTAAGCAGTGCTAATCAAGAAGTATTAAAATATCAAAAAATTGTAGCTGCATTAGAGGGTGATGATTCACCAGAAGGGCAGTCAAGATTACGCAAAGCAAAATCAAGTTTGATTGATGCGCAAAATACAGTAAATGACTTAAATGAACGTTGGGGAAGAAAAGTACAAATTGAAACGCTTAAAAACGTAATAAAATCATCAGAAAGCAATTATCAAACCAAGCTTACTGAAATTGAGCAGAAGCATCAGCAGAACTTAACTGCTATTCGAGAAAGCGAGTAATTGCAAATTATTACATGATGTATACGGGATTCGTCTTTTGTGGCGAGTCCCTTTCAAATTCCCTGATTTCCTTTATTGTAAGCGTAAATTCCGAACGAAAATTACATTGCATAGATAAGATTAGTCGTAAGGGCGAAAATATGTCAATCACTCGTGATGTATCTGGTGAGGGAGTTCAGCAAGCATTACTTAAAATTATCGAGGGTACAATATCAGAAGTGCCAGTGACAGGAAGTAGGAAACATCCACAAGCTGAAACAATAAAGGTTGATACATCCAACATACTTTTTATCTGTGGTGGAGCTTTTGACGGAATTGATAAGATAATCGGCAAGGAAGACACGCATAACAGCATTGATTTGGTGCTAATGTTTCCGATAAAAAGGAATCAATTGCCGATTTATCAAAGGTTGAGCAGCATGATCTTGTGAAATATGGTCTTATGCCAGAATTGATAGGTAGACTTCCTATTATAACTGCATTGAATCCGCTATCAGAGGAAGATTTGGTGCATATTCTCACAGAGCCTAAGAATGCGATTACAAAGCAGTACCAGGAGTTATTATCAATGGATGGTGTTAAGTTAGAGTTTGAGGATGAAGCTTTGAAAAAGATTGCGGAGTTGGCTATTCAGAAGAAAACCGGTGGGCAAGAGGTCTTAGAAGTATCATTGAATCTGCTATGCAGAAAGTCATGTTTGATGTTCCTGATATGAGTAATGCAAAGAAAGTTGTTGTAAACCAAAAGATCCTGTGTTGCATGATCAATATAATACGATGGTCAAACGGCTGCTGCGCGTTGCAGGAGAATCGTCGGAACTCTACGGTGTCATGAATGCAGATACGTTAGGCTCATATTCTGAGAAAGGGAAATTACGAGAGAGGGTGCACAGATCGGTCTGTGGGAAAAGAATGGTATCTGGACATCAAAGACGGTGCTGCGAAGAGTGGCGGAGAATTAATCTGGGCTCCAAAGACCAGCTATGGGAAGTCAAGTGGAAAATATGATACTACAGCAGATTTTCTGACTAATATTGAAAATCGAAATGGAAAATTTTATACAGATAAAGCCACAATAGATAAAATTGGACAGGTTGAAGCTAGAGGAGAAGATTTTTCACTGTTGAATAAAAGGATAATGAGTTCCCGTGCATCTACTGAAGGAGGAACTTCTGTTGTATATAAATATAGTGATGAATTAGGAACAAAATATTTGATTCATGAAGTTACAGATGCCAGGGGATATATTATTCACAGAGACTTTGATGCTGTAAGAATTTCATCGGGACAATTGATAAACAAGGGACATTAGTTAGAGGTTGATATGTATCATAATGAAATGGAAAAAATAATAGAAAAAGTAGTAAAAGGTGATATAGATAAAAATGTATTAATGGAATATTTAATTGACGATTTTGATTGTGAAAAAATATATGACTCAGATGAGGAACTGATAACAGATGCTTTTTTTTACCTTAAAACATTATGCCAGTGGCGAAGAAGAGGTTAGCAAAGATGAGTGGATGTATTTCTTAGAGTGTTTAGCAGGAAAAAAAACGTGAATATAATATGGAAGCAAAAATGAGCATCACAACTAAGCTTCCCCACGGGCAGGCTTAAATCCTAGTCTCACTACCAGACATTAACAAAAAACTTTTAGGTTCATAAGGCTTACCATCCCGTAATACTGCATAGATTACGGTGGTAAGCTTTCTTGCTACAGCTCCTGTGGCAGTTAAGTGATGTTTACCTTGGTCACGTTTCTTTTTGTAATATGCATTCAACGGGCTATTGTGAAAAAGAGCAGGTGGTAGCCGCAAGAAAAATGGCATGTCTTAAGTAAGGTGAACCACGTTTTGACATATGGTTATGTGTGCTGTTAAATTCACCGGATTGTCGTACAGTTGGATCAATACCTGCAAAGGCAACTAAGGCTGATGAACTCTTAAATCTATGTATATCACCAATTTCGGCAAGAATGGTTGCAGTAGCAATCATGCCTATTCCGGGAATGGTATGAAGATAACAATCAAACTTCTCGTAGTACTCAAGAATCTGGCAGTCAAGAGCTTCAATCTGCTTATCAAGAAAATTCATTCTGTCAATGAGCTGTTTTAACTGGAAAGAGAAAGCATCCTGTGCTATCTTAATACCAAAGGTATCAGCTGCAGCTTCTTTGATGGAAATGGCTTTAGTTCTGGTAAGTCGGTTGTGGCTCTTATCTTTTATGATTTCAAAGAGCTCATCTATTGGTGCATTCTCAATATTCTCAGGGGTGAGATACTTTTCCAGAATGCCCATGGATGTGCTCATCCAAAGAGAAGAAAATTGTTTTTCGTACTCTGGGAAGATTTGTTCCATAATTGTGCCGATTCGGAGCTTAATTTCAGTTCTGGAAGAAATGACAGAATCACGATAACGACATAACCGACGCATGGCAAGAAAAGAGTCAATTGAGTCGTTTTTGGTTTGTCGTATATACATTTTTCTCAAAGAATCAGACTGGATAGGATTGATTACATAGATAGTATATCCTTTTGCTTTTTAGATAATATGAAGTGACCCCACATTTGTAGCAACGTGGATTTACCTGTATACTAGAGTTTGATAAGAACAAAGGTAACAGGGATTACCGCATACAAAAAGGAGATCACTCATATGAAAAGAATACTAAAAATCGGCATGGATGTCCATACCACAAATTACACATTATGCGCAATGGAACCAATCATCGGTGAGGATGACCGTGTATTTGCAACAATCAAGGTAACACCGGATTATAAAAATATTTTGATGTTTATTGAAAATCTGAAATTGAAACTTGGATTGAACGATGAATACGATATCCAGTGTGGGTATGAGGCGGGGTGTCTGGGATATTCGCTTTATAATCAGTTAACTGCCGTAGGCATAAAATGTGTGATACTTGCACCAACAACAATGCTTACACCACAAGGCGTGAGAATTAAGACGGATATGCGGGACGCATATATGATTGCCCAATGCTTGTCATATGGTGGTTACCATGCTGTTTATATTCCAACAGAGGATGACGATTCTGTAAAAGAATATCTCCGCATGAGGAATGATCATAAGCTTGCTTTAAAGAAAATCAAACAGCAGATCAACGCCTTCTGCATCAGACATGGATTTTGCTACGATGGGACAAAATGGACTCTGTCACATCTGAAATGGCTGAAGAAACTCGAAATCACAAATGGATTGTATCGAGAGACGCTTGACGAATACATGGCATCATACGAAGAACAGGAAGCCAAGATTGAGAGATACGATAAACGGATTGGGGAAATCGCTGAACAGACAAGATATCATGACAAAGTCAAAAAACTTGGATGCTTCCTTGGAATAAAAACACATACGGCATTGTCATTGATTGTTGAAACTGGAGATTTCGAAAGATTTGCAAAAGGAAACCAGTATGCATCATACCTTGGACTCGCTCCAGGAGAAAACTCAAGTTCAGACAATATACACCGACTTGGAATAACCAAAGCAGGAAACAGTCATTTGAGACAGCTGCTGATAGAGGCATCTGGTGGAATCTGTAAGGGTGCTGTGGGGCATAAGTCAAAAAGAATTAAGAGCAAGACAGAATGGTAATACGGCTGAGGTAATAGCATATGCAGACAAAGCGAATATGAGATTACGGAGCCGATACTATAAATTTATAAGACATGGCAAGAAAAGAAATGTGGCAGTAGCCGCAATAGCAAGAGAACTGGCATGTTTTGTATGGGGTATGATGACAGATAATATTGAAATGAAAGCAGCGTAGAGGTATATCATAGTCATCTGCCAGTCAAGGGTGCAGGCACCGCTGAGGCGGCTGAGCCCTTGACAGCCAGCTGCCGATGATAAAATGGTAGTCAAGCAGAAAAGCAGCAATGTGCAGCTGTTTCTGCCACAATGTATAACAGAGTGGCCAACTGCCGGGGACTGTTAAACTAGGCTCTTTTGCTGTCAATGCTGTCAAATTAACTCTTGACAAAAAAGTCAAAACAAATGTGGGACTAATGGGGTTAATGAAAACACAAGGGGAATTACCGATGTTTTTAAAGAAAAGCTCATAAGAGAATCTGCACCTTGACAAAAGCGAAGAGAAGGGCCGATTTGTTTGCCTTCAGGTGAAACAATGGATGCTTCATGATGATTTTTGCCAATATCAATGCCTACGATGTACATAATTGAAATCCTTTCTAATGTGAATTGTAAGTAGATAGAATCCTCACTTCAATGCGGGTTACAATCTGGTTAGATATACGAAGTACAGCACAAATGCTGTCAACATCCAGCTAATACGCAAAATCCTGCAAAGCAGAGGGAGCAGTCTCAATGAACGAAGTCACAAGTACTTCAAGAGTGGTGACGCACACCTCTATCTATTACAGGATAATTGTGAAATAGGAATAAAAGAAAAGCAATAGATAGAAAAAGACTGCTTTGATTCCTATGTGTTTAGCATACCAGAGTGGTAGCAGTACACAAAAATGGGTATTTTCGTGGAAAGTGTATAAGTACTGAGAAATCGGAGTGTCGCGAGTGCGGCACTTCTTTTTGCGGGTAGTATAAAATTTAAAAAGAATATTAATAAGAAAATCAAAGATTGCGTGCTATAATGAGCCTGTCAGAATCTATGAATATGACGGAAGGCGAGGATAAGTGTATGAGAACTTATGGACGAATCTTGAAAAATATAGCCGCAGTCGCAACCTTGCTTGCGCTGCTATCATTATTGCTGCCTTTTGCAGGATCCCGGCGAATGGACAGAATCTGGTATTGTCCGGTATGGATGTGGCAAAAGCGGGTGCAGGAGCGGGATATACTTATTTTACGACGGGAAGCATTCCGGATACCTTTGTCTTAAAGGCACCGGTTACGGTAGGAACATTAAAAAGCGCATTTTCCTATGCACAGGATGCAGGGCTGACACGGATACTGTTAGTTTGTGCCGTGGCAGTGCTGCTTCCAATATTGCTTGCGCTTTTTTCCATGTGTATGCTGCTATTGGCAGAAGGAAAGAAAACGATGGTGTTTCCAACGCTGTTTACCGCAGTAATTATGCTGGAACTTGCGGTTGTTTTTTGTCGGATTTCCGGCACTGAAACTGTTTTTCCTGAAGGGGGTGTATTTGTTTGCGATACTGGTTGTCATTGCCATGGTCTGCATTATGATTGGATGGTTCACAGGCGGATACTGCAGACCAAAAACGGAAGAAGGCCGGGAAAGACCGGTGCGTGAAGCAAATGATAAAGAAAACCGCTTCGGGCGAAATGGACGGAAACGGACATTCCGCCGCAGAAAAAATCCGGAAAGAAGAAAAGAAATCTTCCCACAAGAACCGGGGAAACAAAGACTCCGGAAAGGATAATGCAAAGCAGCAGACGGATGAGAGAGCGAAGCGGATGGAGTGGAAGGACTGCGAGATTTCCTACGATCCGTCCACGCACATGTACCGGATTAGTAATACAGGGCAAAGCCGGATACTCCTGTTAAAAAGATGAACAGATCGTTGGAATCGTAGAGCCGAATGCCCGTGTCCGCATAGAGCGTCCGGTCATGCTGCAGGTAAAGGAGACAAAAGAAAGCCTGCAATTGAAATAAAATGATAGTATAACTTTCTGGAAAATGGCAATACTTTTCCAGAGGTGATGATATTATGAAAAACAAAAACCAGTTCATGTCGGAATTATTCCGGATGGAAATCGCAGATGGGCGGTAGCGCATGGTCTATCCAAAGCAGATGGATATCATTATGGATTAGAACCCGGGCTTCGCCTTCTGCAGCAGGCAAAAGTGTATGGAATACAAGAACTCACATATTATGGCTTCACCGTAGACAACTGCAAACGGCCGTATGACCAGTTTGCAGCATTTCAAAAAAGCATGCGTGGAAGCGGTACAATTCTTAACAACAGAAGGGGCAGATCTGTTGGTCATCGGTAATACCGAATCGAAATGTTTCCCGGAAGAATTAAAAAAATATACAACACGGACCTCTGTAAATGGTGGAGGAATCAAATTGAATTTTCTCGTGAATTACGGATGGAAGTGGGATTTATCTCATATATTGCAGGATGGACTGCCATATTCTTCGGACATATCAAGAATCGATATGATTGTGAGATGGGGCGGGATGCGGCGTTTATCCGGTTTCCTTCCGATTCAGTCTGTGTATGCAGATTTTTATGTGGAAGATAAGCTGTGGCCGGATTATGAAAATGCAGATTTTCGAAAAGCAATGGCATGGTATGAAAACCAGGATGATACCTTTGGTGGTTAAATTATATAAATGTAGTAATGAAAACTATATAATATAGAAAAAGATACAATAATACATTGACAACGATACAACATTCTTCTATACTTAAAATAGTTTGATAATCAAATAATTGCACGATCAAACAAAAATTCAAGTTGGAGGAAACACATGATTACAGGAAAACATAAATTAAAAAGAACTTCGTATTGGGGATAAAATTGCAAAATTTCCGATTATACAAGGCGGTATGGGAGTCGGCGTCAGCCTTAGCAGCCTGGCGGGCGCTGTTGCAAAAGAAGGTGGTGTGGGAGTGATTTCTACCGCACAGATCGGTTATGAGGAAGAAGGATTTGAAAACAATCAGGCAGAGTGCAACTTACGTGCAATCCGCAAACATCTGCAGCGGGCAAAGGAAATTGCCTGTGGAAACGGACTTGTGGGTGTCAATATTATGGTTGCGTTAAAGCACTACAAAGAACACGTAAAAGCAGCTGTCGCGGCAGGGGCAGATGTGATTATCAGCGGGGCGGGACTTCCGATGAATTTACCGGAACTGATCGGTGAAAAATGCAAAACAAAAATCGCACCGATTGTTTCCTCAAAACGTGCGACACAACTGATCTTAAAAATGTGGGCACATCGTTATAACCGGACCGCCGATTTTATTGTAGTAGAGGGACCGAAAGCCGGTGGACATCTTGGCTTTTCACAGGAACAGTTGCAGGATGTGCCGGCCATTGATTTTGATGACGAAGTAAAAGAAATCGTTGCGTGTAAAAAGGAATACGAACAAAAATTCGATACAGAAATTCCGGTGATCGTTGCCGGTGGAATTTTTGACGAAAACGATATTGCACATGCATTAGACCTTGGCGCAGATGGCGTGCAGATTGCCAGTCGTTTTGTGGCGACAAAAAGAATGCGATGCTTCTGAGGCTTATAAGGAAGCATACATAAATGCGACAGAAGAGGATGTGAATATCATCCAGAGTCCGGTTGGAATGCCAGGACGTGCGCTGTACAATAAATTCATTAAAAACATGGAGAAGGCTAGACTGCCTATTTCAAAATGCTATAATTGTCTGGAGAAATGTAATCCGCAGAAAGTACCGTATTGCATTACCCGGGCACTGATTGATGCAGTCAGAGGGATGTGGAGAATGGACTGGTATTCTGCGGGGCAAACGTGGGAAGGATTCACGAAATGACAACGGTACATCAGCTGATGAAAGATTTGACCCGGTCGTTCGTATAAATTTTTTATGTACTATGATTTAACAAAAGGAAAGATTTCCAGATGTCTGGTATTGTTTGCACTGCCGGATAGCCGGACTGCCGATCGGATGGGGACTGGCGGATGTTACAGGCATCTGGTATATGAAGAAGGCAGTACGCCAGAAGAAGAATGGATAAATTCACATAAGGAGACAAAAGAAAATGAATACATTGCAGAGACAGTTGTTTGACTTGCAGGATCTGAAATACCGTGAGTTTCACAGCAAACTTATGCCGGGGATTGCAAAAGAGACGATTATCGGAATCCGGACGCCGGTTTTAAGAAATTTTGTAAAAGAGTTCCGGAAAACAGATGAGGCAAAGATTTTTCTTGCGGAACTTCCGCATCAGTATTATGAAGAAAATAATATTCACATGATGCTTATCGCACAAATCAGGGATTATGAGACCTGTATAGCAGAAGTGAACCGGTTTCTTCCTTATATCAATAACTGGGCAACGTGCGATCTGCCACAGCCAAAGTGCTTTGGTGCACATAAAAAAGAATTGTTGCAGGAGGTACATAAGTGGATCGCTTCGAACGAGACCTATACGATTCGCTACGGAATTGGAACGCTGATGCGCTTTTATCTGGACGATGATTTTGATCCGTCCTATGTTACGCTGGTGGCTCAGGTGTGGTCGGAAGAATATTATGTGAATATGATGATCGCATGGTATCTGGCGACTGCACTGGCAAAACAGTGGGAAAGTGTGATTCCTTATCTGGAGCAGCGAAAGCTTCCGGAATGGGTACACAGAAAGACGATTCAGAAGGCTGTGGAAAGTTATCGCATTACGCCGGAACAGAAAGTTTACCTGAAAAGCCTGCGGTAAAAAAAGAAAAGAGGGTGTCAAGAAAAAAATACTTGACACCTGCTTTTGCGTGTGTTAAAGTATCCAAGGTGATTGATGTGGAAGAAAAGTTAGAACAAACCTATTTATATGATTTTTATGGCGAATTACTGAACGAGCATCAGCGCCAGATATATGAAGATTTCGTGTTTAATGATCTTTCTCTTGGAGAGATTGCTTCGGAGGAAGGCATCAGTCGGCAGGGTGTGGCGTACCGTTATTATGATGGTAGGTCTTCAGGGAGCTGGTAAAACCACAACCACAACCGCTAAGATTGCAGGTAAGTTAAAGCAGAAGGGCAAGAAACCACTGCTGGTAGCCTGTGATGTGTATCGCCCGGCTGCTATTGAGCAGTTGAAAATCAATGGAGAGAAGCAGGAAGTTGAAGTATTCTCCATGGGCGATAAGAATAAGCCGGTAAATATTGCGAAAGCGGCAGTTGAGCATGCAGCAAAGAATGGCAATCAGGTTGTAATCTTAGATACCG
>VOFC01001445.1_pt1 | contig 10001 bp, 22 predicted proteins | sample 5384161 | NCBI WGS metagenome assembly VOFC01 (sample SAMN12384722, study PRJNA508395) | human gut metagenome | isolation source: healthy gut B | host: Homo sapiens | reverse complement strand
TTTGCGACTGTAGGAGTACAAACAGTCTGCTCGCTCCGATAGGGCAAGGCTTTGATTGAAAAGTTTTTCTGCTACTTGTGACAAGCAGAAAAACGGTATCGGTGTCACGCTTTTGGAATCCGCAAAGCCGCAGAAATCAAGGCTTTTCTCAAGCGAAAACGCCATAAGGAATACCATAATACCTAAATATACAAAATCACGGTTTAAAACCGTGACAGAAAGAAGGTGATGATCTGAATCCATATTTTAAACTATCCGAAGCGGAAAGCTATGTGTTTTACAAAGTCCCCAAGGCTTTATTCACAGAAGAAAAATACAAGCCGGTTTCCACCGACGCAAAAATGCTCTACGGCCTGCTGCTCGACCGGATGCACCTTTCCGCCAAAAACGGCTGGACGGACAAGTGTGGGCGTGTCTACCAGTTCTTTACTGTCAAAGAGGCGCAGGAAAAACTGCGCTTCGGGCACGAAAAGATATGCAAACTGTTCTCGGAATTAGAGCAAACGGACCTGATCGTCCGCAAGAGGCAGGGACAGGGCAAGCCGAGCATTATCTACTTGAAAAAGAAGAAAAACAATGGAGGTTTCATAACATATGAAAGAAAAAGAAACGATTGAATACTTAGATTTAAAATCCTTGTTCCTTTTCAAAATCACCCGTTCAAGCTGCGGACGGATAAGAAAAGGAACAGCTTCTACAGAGTATCAAAACGCAGGGCGCCATCGAGCCGCTGATCGTCCGTCCTCTTTAGGAAAGTGAATACGAGGTCGTATCAGGACACAGGCGTTTGGAGATTTGCAAAAGAACTCGGTATGGAAAAGATACCTGTTATCGTCCGAAATCTGACCGATGAGCAGGCAGTTTCCACGATGGTAGATGTCAACCTACACCGGGAAAATATATTGCCAAGTGAGCGTGCATTCGCCTACAAAATGAAATGGGAAGCGGCAAAAAAAATCAGAAAAGACTTTGGCGCAACCTGCGACAAGGATGAGAAACGATGATGTCATCGCTCAAAGTTTCGGCATTGGTAAAGACACCTTGCACCGATATATCCGTTTAACTTACTTAATTTCGAACTGCTTGAGATGGTGGACGATGGCAGGATCGCCCTCACGCCTGCGGTGGAATTGTCGTATTTGACGGAACAGGAACAGCATTTGCTTCTGAACGAAATCGAATATGCGGACGCTACGCCGTCCCTTTCACAGGCACAGAGGCTTCGTGACTTTTCCCGTCAGGGCAGACTTAATTCTGATGTCATCTTTGCCGTGATGAGCGAGGAAAAAGCCAATCAGAAGGAGCAGATTCGCTTTCCCAAAGAGGAGATACAAAAGTATTTTCCCAAAAGCTATACTGTCACCGGGCAACCCCCAATATCCCCAAAAGGGCAAACTCCGTAACATCCCCGCCACACCTTTAATGGCCGTGGAAACCGTTCCCCGTAGCTTCTTCTGAGTCCCTTACGAGCCAAGTGCATTCCTTAAAATCGCCGAAAACACGCCATTTTTACACCTTATATAAATCAAAAAAGACCCGGTACAGAGCCTATTTATGCTCTATACTGAGTCTTTTTTATCGTCTCTCTTAGATTATGTTAAGGTGCCCTTTTGGGAATATTCGGAAATGCCTTTCGTCATATACGGGAAAGGATATGCAGAATACCATTCTGAAACTGCTGGAAAAATGGCGGCGGCAGAGAAACGAAACGCAAGGGAGGAGCGGTAAATGGACGATAAAATAATTCCTTTGGGAAGTTTCGTTCCCTACTTCTATTCGCCGGACAACGATTCCTTTTCCATGCAGATCGGCGGTACGGTCTATGAGGTGACCACCCATTTTGATACAGAGGGCAAAGAAACCGTCCTAAAGCAGTTCCGGGACTTGCTTCTGGAGCTGCAAAACATTTAACCCTGCACATTCGACAATGCGGGCACTGCACGGTATACTGGCATTACCCTGCAATGCCCGGTTGTCAGAAAGGAGATCAAAGAATTAATGACAACGCAAAACAAATCAAACGGGCAGGAAAAAGAAAAGATCACCGCCCTTTACTGCCGTTTATCGGTGGACGATGACAAGAAAGACATGGAGTCGCACTCCATTACCAATCAAAACAGATTTTACTGGACTACGCTAAAAAAAGTATGGGTATCTGCACCCGGTTTTCTTTGTAGACGACGGCATTTCCGGGACAACCTTTCAAAGGCCGGATTTTCAGCGGATGCAGAGAATGGCGGAGAACGGAGAGGTCGGGACGATCATCGTAAAGGATGTTTCCCGCTTTGGCCGTGAGCAGGTCGAGATGGGCAGGCTGACGCAGGTGGTCTATCCGTCTCTCGGCATTACCTTTATCGCCATACAGGAAAACATCAATTCCACGACCGGCGAAGGAATGGAAATGCTGCCCTTTTTACAGCATCTTCAACGAGTGGTATGCGGCGCAGACTTCCAAGAAAATCCGTGCGGTCAATGAGCTGAAAGCCTCTCAGGGCAGGTGGGTTGCTTCTGCTGTCGCCTACGGCTACAAAAAAAGATTGAAGGCGATAAAGAACAGTGGTATATTGACGAGCCTGCGGCGCAAGTTGTCCGAAGGATATTCGCTCTCTGCCTTGCCGGAAAAGGCCCGACGCAGATTGCAAAGCAGCTGGAACGGGAGAAAATCCTTGTCCCTACCGCCTACTTTCATTCTGTAGGAAGAAAGACAAGCAATCCCGTTCCGGCAAATATCTACGGCTGGTGTGAAAGCACCGTGGAGCGTATTTTGGAAAACCAGCAGTACACGGGCTGCACGGTGAATGGGAAATCCACGACGGTCAGCTACAAGGTGCATAAGGTGATCGAGAATCCGAAAGAGGAATACCAGATTGTTCCCAACACGCAGGAGGCAATCATTGACGAGAATGTATGGCTGAGGGTGCAGGAACTCAGAAAGAACAAGCGCAGACCTACAAAAACAAATCGGAAAAGCCTGTTTTCAGGGCTGGTATTCTGTGCGGACTGCAAATCAAAGCTGCACTTCTGTGCCGCCAAATCGCTCAAGCGCAATCAGGAATTTTTCCGCTGTGCCAACTACAAGGACGGCAGAGGAAACTGCACGATTCATTTTATCCGGGACGTAGTCTTGGAAATGATTGTGAAGGAAGCGGTTGCGGGTTTGGCGGATTTTGTGCGCTGCTATGAGTCGGTATTTCTCTATATGCAGAAGCAGAAATGCGGGGAGTTTCAGAAAAAAACGGCAGCATGAATTGAAGCTTTCCATGGAAAGCAGCAGAAAGCGGATCGCCGATCTGGACAAGCTGTTCAACCGGATTTATGAGGACAATGTGATCGGGAAGCTGTCGGACGAACGCTATGCAAGGATGGCGGCGGAGTATGAAGCTGAGCAGAAAGAGCTGCTGGAAAAGGTCAAAGAGGAAGAAAAACAGCTATCTGAAATGGAGCAGAAATCGGTGGATATGCGCCTGCTTTTACAGGGGCTGCGGGAGTTTACCGACATGAAAGAACTGACGCCGACGATCGTCAACAAGCTGATCCGTCGCATTGAGGTGCACAATCCGGAGAAAAAGCACGCTCGAAAATCAGTAAAGGTCGACATCTATTTTACAGCGGTGGGACTGGTGAGTTTGCCGGACGAGCAGGAGATCCGGGAAATGATGGAACAGATACGCAGCACATCACAGCTTCCAAAACAGCTCACCGCATAAAAAAAAACGGTGTAACCCGATTTTTTTGGGTTACACCATCTTCTCTACTTTTTACTGCCTTATCAGCACGGGGCATTTCTTTCCTGTGCTTTCTATGATAAAAATTAAATCTTATTCAGCTTGTTCTATTTCTTCATTGTTTTCCTGAGCAACCGGTTCTAACAATGCTTTGATAGACAAACTTACACGTTTTTTATCAAAATCAATTTCTGTAATTTTTGCTTTTACAACTTGGTCAACCTTCAATACATCTTGAGGTTTCTCAATTCTTTCGTTTGCAATTTGAGAAATATGAATCAAACCGTCAATACCAGGAAGAATTCTTGCAAAAGCACCGAATGCTGTCAGCCAACAATGGTAGTATCTACAACAGTACCAACAGGATAATCATTTTTCAGAATTTCCCATGGATTGTCTTCCGCGCGTTTGTAGCCCAAAGATACTTTGCCTTTTTCACGGTCTAAGCTTTTGATGTAAACAGTGACTTCATCACCTACGTTTACAACTTCAGACGGATGTTTGATTCTGTTCCAAGATAGTTCGGAAATATGAATCATACCATCAATACCGCCCAAGTCAACAAATGCACCGTAAGCAGTCAAAGATTTTACAACACCTTTATACTCTTTGCCTTCTTCGGCAGTTTCCCAGAATTTATCTGCCAACTCTTTTTCTTTTCGTCTTTCAGTACTGCACGGATAGAACCAACAGCACGGCGACGAGAACGGTTTACTTCAATAATGCGGAAGTTAACCTCTTTTTTCAACAAGTTCTCCAGTGGTTCACCACGTGTAGCAGTTGCCTGGGAAGCAGGAATAAATACTCTTACACCGTTGGTAACTGCAATTACACCGCCTTTGATTACTTCTGTAACCACACCTGTTAAAAACAGTGCCGTCTTCCTCTGCTTTTTGCAACAACGTCCCAGCCTTTAATTGCATCCAAACGTTTTTGGAAAGCATAATGGTACCTTCCTGGTCATTTGTACGCATAATCAGCAATTCAATTTCATCGCCGATTTTACAATGTCCTCCGGTTTTGCATTTGGGTCGGAAGACAATTCACTTGCAGGTACAAAACCTGCTTGCTTTCTGCCTACATCAACCTGAATTTCGTTTGAGCTATACCGACAACTACGCCGCGTACCTTTTCGTCTGTATTTAAACTTTTTAGAGATTCCTCTAACATCTCTGCAAAGCTAAGTTCGGTGTTCTCCTCAAAATGGCCCTCGCCAGCTTTAATATCTGTCATGGTAACAAGTACCTCCTTTATGATACTTGCAGGTGTTGAGGCACCTGCAGTAATTCCACATTTTTGCAGCCTTCACTTGTGCTACCGGAAGCTCCTGTGCCGTTTCAATTAAATATGTAACACAATGAGGTTTGCATACATCATAGAGTTTGGCAGTATTGGAACTGTGCTTTCCCCCTATAATAATCATCAAGTCAGATTTTTTCGCCAATTCAACAGCTTCTGACTGACGTTTTGCAGTCGCATTACATATTGTATCAAAAATTGTGGCATTTGTATATACCCTTTTGAGGATTTTCAAACAATTTTTCCATTCTATTACATGAAAAGTGGTTTGAACTACCACACTAATCGGCTGATTGACCAAATTTGGCTCGGATTCTGACAAATTTTGCAGCTCCTGCGCACTGTTTACAATATAACATTTGCTGCTGCAATGTCCATGTATTCCTATAATTTCAGGATGCCTGGCATCTCCTATGATAATAATGGTTTGTCCTTTGGCAGATTCTTTTCCACTATTTTGTGAATTTTTGTTACAAACGGACACGTTGCATCGGAACAAACCGCATGCTGATGCGCAATGCTGTCCATTGTTTCCTGAGGGCACACCATGAGCACGAATCACTATGGTTCCGTCTTTTTGGGGCATGCTCTACAGTTTCAATAATCTCTACACCACGTGCTTCCAATTCCGCAATCATTTGCGGATTGTGAATAATAGGACCTAGAGTATATACTTTTTTTTCCTTCGTCCAGTAGTTGATAAACCATTTTGAACAGCCCTGTCTACGCCAAAACAAAATCCTGCGGATTTTGCTACTTCAATACTCATTCTTTTCGCCTCCAATAACTGATTTACTCGCTCCGCAATTATGTGAGCGGCATATTTCATTTCTTTACGGCTTCCGTCCGTAAAACCGAATTCCTCGTATGCAATCGGTTTTCCAAAACGGATGGTTACAGGTTTCCATGCTTTGATGTCACCGTTTGTATCAATGCCGACAGGTAAAACAGGCGCTTTGGCATGATATGCAATCATAGCAATTCCGATTTTGGCTGAAACGGAATGCCGTGAGCAACAATGCCTCCCTGAGGAAAAATCCCGAGCAAACCGCCTTGTTCCAAAATTTCAATTGCCTGCTCAATCGCTTTTGTATCGCCGCTTCCTCTTTTCACGGGAAACGCGCCCAGAGTACGCAAAAAAACGGTTCACCGCTTTCCATGCTTTACAAACAATTCTTCTTTCGCCATATATCGTATGGATCGTTTTTTTTCACACTGACCCCCAACAAAATAGGATCCATAACAGACCTGTGATTACTGCACAAAATCATTTTTCCTGCAGCTGGAATATGTTCCGCACCAATCACGCGCATACGATACATCCCTTTTGTAATGGGAGAAACCATTGTGTGAAGCATGGAATAAAGCGTCATAACGTATCACCTTTCTGTTTAAAAGGCCTTCTCATCACGCTCCCGCATTTCTGCAATGCGCTGCATTACCATACGGCTTGCTTTTCTGTATTCGGAGCCGGTACCTTCCACAATGCCAAGTTCGTCCGGCTGAATTAATTCACCATAAGAAATTATGGTTTTGTGAAACGGCTTTGCTGCCACGCCTGTTTTGGTTGTCATGCAAACAGGCAAAATAGGCGCTTGATGCTGATGCGCAAGCATAACAGCTCCTGATTTCGGCTTTCCCAATTTGCCGTCTAAAGAACGCGTACCTTCAATAAAGATACCAACCGCACCGTCTTGTTCCAAAATTTCACCGCATCTGTCCAGTGCGTTGGAGTCTCCAACACCGCGGTCAACAGAAAATGCACCCAATGCTGTGATAAGTGAGCCCACAAATTTATTTTCAAACAATTCTGATTTTGCCATATAAAAAATTTGACGTTTGGTATCCAACGCTAGCATCGGAGGGTCCTTCAATGAGATATGGTTGCTGCAAATAATCACTTTTCCTTCTTTGGGAATCCGTTCACGATGATTTGAGGTGTGAGGATAAAAAAAAGGAAAAAGGAGGGCCTCCCACAATTTTACTGAAATTATAAAATGGACTGTTTTTCATATGTGTACCACCGTTCTCCAACAACGCCTATCAGTAGTTTGCAACGCATTGCCGGTAAATAATCAAAAACTTTCATTTTTGTTCCTTTTATATGGAACATTTGCGATATTTATGCCGATTCGAACAGAAAATGCTGCTATTACACCGCCCCAGCCGCAATGAGTTCTTTTAATGTGTCTATGACTTCCTGCATGGTCATTCCGGTTGTATCGACAAACACCGCATCTTTGGCAGGAACCAAAGGAGCAATTTCACGGTTGGCATCGCGCTCGTCTCTCTCCTTGATTTCTTCTAAGATAGCAGACAAATCCGCTTCATTTCCCTTTTCCAGCATCTCTTTATGACGCCGTTTTGCTCGTTCTTCCGCAGACGCCGTTAAAAATACCTTTACCTGTGCATCGGGAAGTACAACCGTGCCGATGTCACGACCGTCCATAATCACATTATGGGTTTTGGCCATATTCTTCTGAAGTTCCAATAAAAATTCACGGACAGCAGGTATAGCAGATACCTGAGAAGACGCCTTGGACACTTCAGAAGTTCGAATTAAATCGCTAACGTCTTCTCCGCATAAAATCACTCTCTGTTCTCCGTCTTTAAACTCCAGTGCAATGTCAACATGTTCTAACTCTCTTGGAACTGCCTGCTCATCACCAGGAAAAATATTTTCTTGAGCATATGCAGTCCAATAGAACGATATAACGCACCCGTATCAACATAAATAAAACCGATTTCTTCGGCCACTTTCCGTGCAATACTGCTTTTTTCCTGCTCCGGCAGGACCGTCAATGGCAACTGCTATCATGGTTTTAACACACCTTTCTATATTTCCCATTGTGCCTGAGCAATGGCTGTTGCAGCCAAATACCCGGTAGAAAATGCAATTTGTAAAAATTAAATCCGCCTGTATAAGCATCTGCATCAATGACTTCTCCCGCAAAGTAAAGTCCTTTTACCAATTTCGATTCCATGGTCTTGGGAGAAATTTCTTTGACAGACACACCGCCTGAAGTAATGATTGCTTCATCAATGGGACGAAATCCCTTTATCATCACTTTGAATCCTTTTTAATTCCTGTGCAAAGCGGCGTCTCTGCTCTTTTTGTAATTTGATTGCATTTTTGATTTGGTGCAATCCCCGATTTTGCAACCATAATCGGAATTAATTTCCGAGGCAATAATGCCCCCAAAGAGTTGATAAAATCTTTGTTTTGATTTTCCGCAAAATCTTTTTGCAATCTTGTATCCAATTGCTCCAAAGAGAGTGCGGGCTTTAAATCAATAGAGATTTGATACCGATTTGGCTCCATATTTCGCATATGACTGCTTGCGCTTAAAATCATAGGGCCTGTCACTCCGTAATGGGTAAACATCATCTCGCCGAAATCGTCATAAATTACTTTTTTCTGTTTTGTATCTATTACGTGAATCGCCACATTTTTCAAAGATAACCCCTGCAACGCAGGGCAATCTTTTCCGTTTGCAACAAGAGATACCAACGACGGACGCAGTTCCGTTATGGTATGCCCTGCCTGCTGTGCAAGACGATACCCATCCCCTGTTGAGCCGGTAGCCGGATATGACATTCCGCCGCAGGCAATGACAACATGCTTGCTGAAATACTCTGTTCCGTCCTCACACCGCACTCCTGTAACCGTTTGCTCTTGTATACGCAAATCAGTTACCACTGCCTGCCGAATCTGCACTCCATTTTGTGTGCAATAGCTTTTTAATGCATCCACTACATCAGAGGCAAGGTCAGACTGAGGAAACACACGATTGCCTCGCTCCGTTTTTATGGGAACACCTAAGTTTTCAAAAAAACAATAGCGTCCTGAGGTGTAAATTGGGAAACAGCACTGTATAAAAAACGTCCGTTAGAAGGAATGGCCGCAATGGCTGTTGGAACATCACAATTATTGACAATGTTGCATCTTCCCTTACCCGTTATACGCAGTTTTCTTCCAAGACGGCTGTTCTTTTTCCAATAACAGCGTATGCAGCCCGTTTTGTGCGGCAGTACCTGCCGCCATCATTCCTGCAGCACCGCCTCCCACGATAATGACATCAAACTGATTCACCTGGTTTTTCATCCACCTTTTCATAAACACCGTATTCATCCCAAATGGTTTCCAAAGAATGAAATACGTCTTTTACTTCATCTTTCTTCTTGATAGCGCTTGCTACAATTAATGCATTAATTAAACTGAGCGGTGCCACCAAAGAATCTACAAACGATGCCATTTCACTGCGAGCCAATAACAGAAATTCCGCAGGGTCTGCCAATGGCGACAATACACTGTCCGTAATCGCCACTACCTTTGCACCGCGGCTGGAAGCAAATTTCAGCGCCTTGACCGCTCTTTTGGAATAACGGGGAAAACTGATTCCAATAACAGCGTCATGTTCATCCACATGAATCATTTGCTCAAATATTTCCGCTTCGCTGGTGGCATTGACCATCTGCACATTTTCAAATACCAGATTGAAATAATAAGACATAAAGGAAGCAAGCGCATGCGAACTTCTTACTCAATAATATAAATCTTTTTTGGCAGAGACAATTGCGTCTACCGCTTCATAAAACATTTCGTGAGAGGTTTCTTCAATGGTTCTGCGAATAATATCAATATCTCTGTTTAACACAGCGCTTAAAATTTGGTCACTGGGACAGGATTTCTCCGTCATTTCCAAACGCTGTACAGAAGTCATGCGGCTGCGAATCATTTCCTGCATGGCACGCTGCAGTTCCGGATATCCCGCATAACCGATTTCCGTTGCAAAACGCACCACCGTAGATTCACTGACGCCTACGGTTGCACCTAATTTGGCAGCCGTCATAAAAGCAACTTCATCATAATGCTCTTCTATGTAGTTTGCAATTAAACGTTGTCCTTTTTGAGAACTCAGGCATTTTACGCTGAATTCTGGCTGTAAGCTGATAATTCATTTCTTCTCCCTAAAA
>VOFC01001432.1_pt1 | contig 10001 bp, 15 predicted proteins | sample 5384161 | NCBI WGS metagenome assembly VOFC01 (sample SAMN12384722, study PRJNA508395) | human gut metagenome | isolation source: healthy gut B | host: Homo sapiens | reverse complement strand
ATAAATTTAAGTAAAAAAGAGGAATGAAATTTTATATGAATAAAACAAAAGATCTTTCGGTAGTTTGTGGAACAGGAACAGTTGTACCATTAGATAAAGCACTTCCAGAAAATGAACTTGAAAATTTGATTAAACGCTCTGAGATTGAAGCTATTTTCTACTCTAGTAAATATGAAGAAGTGCTAGAAAAAATAAAAAGTAGCCCAGAGAATAAATTAAAACATCTCATATCAATGGATAATTTAGAAAATACAGACGGAATTTATTCAATGCAAGAGTTGATAAAACAAGGTAAAGAGCTGGTAAAACAAGGTAACAAAGAGTTTATAGATGCAAAGATCAATGCTGACGAGATGAGTATAATGTTATTTACTTCAGGAACAACATCAAATTCAAAGGTGGTTGCGTTATCACATAAAAATATAAGTTCTAATTTGATGGCAATTGGGAGCGTTTTAGATGTAAATTCAACAGATACTATACTTTCAATATTGCCAATTCATCATGTTTTTGAGTGCACCGTAGGTTTTTTATTTTCGCTTTATAAAGGCGCTCAAACAGTTTTCTGTGATGGAATAAGGCATGTTGTAGAAAATTTAAATGAATATAAAGTTACAGTTATGGCTTGTGTTCCAGGAATTTATGAGAGAATTTTTATGATGATTAGAAAGAATTTAGAAAAGCACAAGAAAATTAGAAGAAATATTAAGAAAAGAAGAAGAATATAAAAATTCATCAATGGAAGAAAGAAAACAGGCTTTTAAGGAAATTCATAATCTAATAGGCGGAAATATTAAATTGTTTATAAGTGGAGCAGCAGCTTTAGATTCAGAAATAGAAGCAAGATATAGGTTACTTGGAATAAATATTGTGCAAGGATATGGTCTGACTGAAACATCACCAGTAGTTGCTGTTGGAACTAATAAGGAATATAAAACAGGCTCGATTGGTAAGGCTATTCCAGGTGTAGAGGTTAAACTTGCAAATACAGATAAAGATGGAATGGGAGAATTATTGGTAAAAGGTCCAAATGTTGCATTATGCTATTATAATGATGAACAAGCTACCAAGGAGGCCTTTGAGGGAGAATGGTTCCATACCGGAGATTTGGCTAAAATAGATGACGAAGGCTACATATTTATATGTGGCAGAAAGAAGAGCGTAATAGTACTAAAAAATGGTAAGAATATATTCCGGAAGAAATGGAATGTTTGGTAAACAAGATAGAAGGAGTAAAAGAATCTTTTATATTTGGAAAGCAACAAAGTAGTGATAAAAATGATATTAAGATAAATGTAAAAATAGTATTTGACAGAGAGATTTTAAAAGATGTTTATGGAGCGACTACTGATGAAGAAATACGAAAAACATTAGCAGGAAAGGTAAAGACAATTAACACGCAAATGCCAAAGTATAAAGCAATTAGAGGTATAATTTTGACGGAAGAACCATTAATAAAGACAACAACGAATAAGATAAAGAGGCAGGCAAATTTGGATGAGATTAATAAATCTGAAAACTAATAAATTAGGACAAAATTTTAAGTATTATGAGAAAATAGATTCAACGCAAAGTGAAATTTGGAGACTTGTTAATTCCAATAAGATAACAGATGGAATGCTCGTAATGAGCAACATTCAGACGAATGGGCAAGGCACTCATGGCAGAGTATGGCACACAGACGAAACTGAAAATATTGCCTTTTCTTTCTATGTAAAGATAAATGACAAACCAGAGAGATTAGAAGGAATAACAATAGACATGGCTACAATAATACAGAAAATATTTGAAGATTTGTATGAAGTGAAACTTACAATAAAGAGTCCAAATGACCTAATGCTTAACGACAAAAAAGTTGGAGGAATATTAACACAATCTAAAGTGGAGAATGGAATAACTAAATTTTTAGTTATTGGAATTGGAATAAATACTTGCAAAATACACTTTTCAGAAGATATAAAGCAGATTGCAACATCAATAAAAAAAGAAACTGGAATTGACATTGATAGAGAAAAAATAATATCAGAATTTTGTAATAGATTTGAAAAAGTGCTAGAGACAAGGATTTCAAAGAATGAAGATTAAATAGAACATCAACATATGCAGTGCTAGTAGATGAATAATGGCTGAAAATGTAAATTTTTTGGCTTAATTGTAAGAAAGGAATAAGATACACTATGAAAATTGGATTTTTATTTTCTGGGCAAGGCTCACAATCTGTTGGAATGGGCAAAGACCTGTATGAAAATTTTACAGAAATAAAAAAATTATATGAATATGCAGAAAAAAATAACTGGAATAGATATTGCTAAAATTAGTTTTGATGGATCAGATGTTGAACTTAATAAGACTCAAAATACACAACTTGCCATTTTAATAGAATGTTTAGGAATATCACAAATATTAAAGGAAAATGGAATTATACCAGATGCAATGGCAGGATTAAGCCTTGGAGAATATACAGCTTTAATAGAAGATGGTGTTTTTAATATAGAAGATGGGATAAATATAGTTTCTAAAAGAGGAGAAATAATGCAAAATTTTACTCCGAAAGGAAATTGGAAAATGGCTGCAATACTTGGCTTAGATGATAAAAATGTAGAAGAAATTTGCAAAAATATTTCATCTGGTTTTGTAAAGCCAGCAAACTACAATACACTTGGACAAGTTGTGGTTTCTGGCGAAGAACAGGCTGTGTTAAATGCTGGAGAAGAGGCAAAAAAAGCAGGAGCTAAGAAGGTAAGTGTGCTTAATACTGCAGGAGCATTTCATACAGAAAAATTAAGTGAATGTTCAATAGAATTGAAGAAGGAATTAGATAAGATAAGTATAAACTCGAAAAATTCTATAGTAATAAAGAATTTAGACGGAAAATATTACGAAGAAAAAGACAATATATCTGAAATTTTGGCAAAACATATAATGAATCCAGTAAGGTTTACGAAATGCTTAAAAACTATGTATGAAAGTGGGATAGACACATTCATAGAAATTGGTCCAGGAAAAACTTTAAGCGGTTTTGTAAAAAGAATGAAGTTTGAAAATGTAAAAATAATGAATATAAATGATGTATCAAGCTTAGAACAAGTGATTAAGGAGGTTAAAGAGAATGGCTAAAGTAGCATTTATAACAGGAGCAACCAGAGGGATTGGAAAGCAAATTGCAATAGAATTTGCAAAAGATGGTTATGATATTGCATTTAATTATAGAAAAGAAAATGAAGATTTAGAAAATATAAAGAAACAGATAAAAGAGTTAAATGTAAGATGCTTGCCAGTAAAAGGTGATGTATCAATTTTTGATGATACTGCAAATATGGTAAACCAGATTATAAATGAATTTGGAAAGATTGATGTTTTAGTAAATAATGCAGGGATCACAAAAGATGCATTATTGATGAGAATGAAAAAAGAGAATTTTGAAGATGTTATAAATGTTAATCTTGTAGGCACATTCAATGTAACAAAAAACGTAATACCATATATGATAAAACAAAGAAGTGGAAGAATTATAAACATTTCTTCAGTGGTTGGAGTAAGTGGAAATGCTGGTCAAACAAACTATTCGGCTTCTAAAGCGGGAATAATAGGATTTACAAAGAGTTTGGCAAAAGAAGTCGCAAGTAGAAACATTTTGGTAAATGCGGTAGCACCAGGATTTATAGAAACACAAATGACAGATGTTTTGAAACAAGAAGTAAAAGAAGAAATTGCAAAAAACATACCATTACGCAGAATGGGAACGCCAGAAGATGTGACAAATGTTGTAAAATTTTTGGCAGGAGAACAAAGCTCATACATAACAGGACAAGTTATTAATGTAGATGGCGGAATGTTAATGTAATTTTGCAAAAATAGAAAGACTTAACCAGTCTTATTTAAAACGCTGGTAAAGGGTAAAATCGGTTAGAGAGGAATGGAAAAAATGGATAAAAGAGTTGTTATAACAGGATTAGGTGCGATAACTCCAATTGGAAAAAATGTTGAGGAAACCTGGAATTCAATAAAGGAAAAGAAATGCGGAATAGATGAAATTACTTTATTTAATACAGAAAACTTTAAAACTAAGCTTGCTGCAGAAGTAAAAGAATACAATCCGCTTGAACACTTTGAAGCAAAGCAGGCAAAAAGATTAGATAGATATTCTCAATTTGCAATAATTGCAGCAAGAGAGGCTGTAAAATCTAGTGAAATTTCAAAAGAAAATACAGATTTTAATAGAGTTGGAATATTTGTAAGTTCAGGAATTGGAGGGCTTACTACTATTCAAGAACAATGTAGAATAGACACCGAAAAAGGCAATAAAAGAGTATCTCCAATGTTTATTCCAATGTCAATAGCAAATATGGCTGCTGGAAACATAGCAATTGAATTTGGGTTTAAAGGAGAGTCAATATCTATTTTAACTGCTTGTGCATCTTCAACTCATGCGATTGGAGAAGCATATAAAACAATCAAATTAGGACTTGAAGATGTTGTTATAGCAGGTGGAGCAGAAGCTGCTATATGTGAGGTTGGAATTGCTGGATTCGAAAATATGAAAGCATTATCATTTGAAACAGATAAAAATAGAGCAAGCATTCCTTTTGATAAGCAAGAAACGGTTTTGTAATGGGAGAAGGTGCGGGAATTGTTGTGCTAGAAGAGCTAGAACATGCAAAACGCAGAAATGCAAAAATTTACGGAGAAATAATAGGCTTTGGTGCAACAACAGATGCATATCATATAACATCACCATGTCCTGACGGAGAAGGAGGAGCTCGTGCAATGCAAAGAGCCCTGGACGATGCCAAAATATCGGCAAATGAAGTAGACTATATAAATGCACATGGAACATCTACTCATTTAAATGATTTAACAGAGACTCTAGCAATAAAGAAAAGTATTTGGAAACAATACTGATGTAATGGTAAGCTCAACAAAGGGCAATACAGGGCACTTGCTTGGAGCTGCGGGAGCAGTAGAGGCAATAATATGTACAAAAGCAATAGAGAGGGAATTGTTCCACCAAATATAAATTACAAGGAAAAAGACGAAGAGTGCGACTTGAATTTAGTTGTTGGAGATTCAATAAAAGAAAACTTAAACATAGTATTATCCAATTCATTGGGCTTTGGTGGGCATAATGCTTGCATAGCAATAAAAAAGTTTGAAGATTAAAAATTAAGAAAGGAGTACGATTATTAAAATGGAATATGACAAAATAAAACAGTTAATGGAAGATATGGGAAATTCTAAGTTGACATCTATAGACATCGATTTTGCAGATGGAACAAAGATAAAAATGACAAAACAAAACAATCAGACAACAAAGGACAATTATTTTGTAGAGAAAAATAATAACAACCAAGAAAAAATAGAAAATTTGCAAGAAACTGTAGAAGAAAGTTCTAGTCAAAAGACTGATTACCCAGAAAAAACAAAAGAAAATAACAATATCGTTAAATCTCCTATGGTTGGAACATTTTATCTAAAACCTTCACCAACATCAAATGCTTATGTTGAAGTTGGAAAAGAAGTAAAAAAAGGAGATACACTTTGCATAATAGAGGCAATGAAACTAATGAATGAAATTGAATCAGATTATAATGGCAAAATAGAAAAAATATTGGTAGAAGATGGACAACCAGTAGAATATGGCACGCCACTATTTGAAATTGCTTAAAAATATTTCGCCCCAAAAGGGGCGTCCCTATTGGGCGAAAAGGAGGAAAAATGTTAGAGAAAGAAGATATAGAAAAAATAATTCCGCAGAGGGATCCATTTTTAATGATTGATGAGGTAGAAGAATTTGTACCTGGAGAAATGGCTATAGCTTATAAGAATGTGAACGAAAATGAATGGTATTTTAAGGGACATTTTCCAGGTAATCCAATTATGCCAGGGGTGTTAATTACAGAGAGCTTAGCTCAAACTGGTGCGGTTGCAATATTAAGCCTAGAAGAGAATAAAGGAAAAAATGCTTTATTCGGTGGAATTGATAAATTGAGATTTAAAAAAATGGTCGTGCCAGGAGATAAATTAAAACTAGAAGTAAAAATTATAAAGAAGAAAGGTCCGATAGGAATCGGAGAAGGAATTGCAACAGTGGATGGTAAACTTGCTGCAAAGGGGGAGTTTACGTTTTGCGATTGTTTAAGAAATGATGTAAACATTTTAAAATAGTTATGAGTCAAATGCTAGTAGTATGTTATAAACTTTACAAAGACTAAAAATAAAGAAAGGCTAGGAATAATTTAAAAAATGAACAAGATTTTGATTGCTAATAGAGGAGAAATTGCAGTTCGTATTATAAGAGCGTGCAAAGAAATGAATATAAAAACTGTTGCTGTATATTCAGAGGCTGATAAAGAAGCACTACACACTAAACTTGCAGATGAGGCTATTTGTATAGGACCAGCAAACCCTAAACAAAGTTATTTAAATATTAAGAACATAATAGAGGCTGCTAACATTACTAAAACAGATAGCATTCATCCTGGTTTTGGATTTTTATCTGAAAATGCAGAGTTTGCAAAAATTTGTGAGGAATCAAATATTAAATTTATTGGACCAAAGTCAAATGTAATAAATCTTTTAGGAAACAAATCAAATAGCAAAAAATTAATGCAACAAGAAGGAGTTCCAACAATTCCTGGCTCAGATGGCAGTGTGAAAAATTTGAAAGAAGCAGTTCTAGTATGCGAAAAGATTGGCTACCCTGTGCTTTTAAAAGCTTCTGCCGGTGGTGGTGGAAAAGGAATAAGGCAAGTAAATTCATTTGATGAATTAGAAACTAATTATAATATTGTTAAGCAAGAGGCAAAAAATGCTTTTAATGATGATGAAATATACATAGAGAAATTTATTCAAAATCCTAGACACGTTGAGATTCAAATATTAGCAGATGAACATGGAAACATTGTTCACTTAGGTGAAAGAGATTGTTCACTTCAGAGAAACCATCAAAAAATAATAGAAGAAACACCATCAACTGCTATTGATGAAAAACTAAGAAATAAAATGGGAAATGCGGCAATAAAAGCAGCAAAAGCAGCTGGATATACTAGTTGTGGAACTGTAGAATTTTTAGTGGATAAAGACAAGAATTTTTATTTTATGGAAATGAATACTAGAATTCAAGTAGAACACCCAATTACAGAAATGCGTACAGGAATAGACATAGTAAAAGAACAAATAAAGATTGCGGCAGGAGAAAAATTAAGAATTAAGCAAAAAGATATTGAGTTTAGAGGTAGCTCTATTGAGTGTAGAATAAATGCAGAAAATCCAAGTAAAAAATTTAGACCTTCACCAGGAACTATAACTGGAATAAACCTTCCAGGAGGAAATGGTGTACGTGTTGATACTGCAATTTATGCGGGTTACACCGTGCCCGCAAATTATGATTCTATGATAGCAAAAATAATTGTGCATGGGCAGACTAGAGGAGAGGCTATAAGTAAAATGAAAAGAGCATTGGAAGAACTTGTAGTTGAGGGAATAGATACTAATAGAGATTTCTTATATAGTATAATTACTCATCCAGACTTTATAAGAGGAAACTTTGACACATCCTTTATAGAAAAGATGATGGAAGAAAAGTCCTGAAATAAATATAGTTTCTTAGAGCTGGAATAATTAAAGTAAAAATACAATACATAGTTCATTAGAATACTTGGCTAAGATTATATTAAGAAATGTAAAAGCGTAAAAGAGAGGAAAATGCAATGATTGTAGACCAGATAAAGAAAAGAGAAAATAAGCTAATAAATAACAAAAATTCCAGAATTGACATACCAGTTGGAAAATGGGTAAAGTGTGAAAATTGCAAAGAAATTTTATACAAGGAAAATCTGAGAAACAATTTAAGTGTGTGCCCTAATTGTGGTCATTATTTTAGAATGCATATTGGCAGAAGGCTAGAGCAAATAATAGATGAAGGAACATATAAAAGGTTCAATTTAAACATAGATACTACAAATCCATTAGGACTGGAAGACTATGAAAAGAAAATAAAGTCATTAAGAGAAAAGACAAGGCTCGAGGAAGCAGTAAGCTGTGGAATAGGCAAGATAAATGGAGAAGATGTAGTAATATGCATAATGGATAGTGGTTTTTTGATGGGTAGCATGGGTGCAGTAGTGGGTGAAAAAATAACATACAGTATAGAAAAGGCAATTGAATTTAAGATGCCAATTGTAATATTTTGTTGCTCTGGAGGTGCAAGAATGCAAGAAGGAATAATATCGCTTATGCAAATGGCGAAAACTACTGCTGCACTAACAAAGCTAGACAAAGCAGGCTTGTTGTATATATCTGTACTAACAGACCCAACATATGGTGGAGTTACAGCTTCTTTTGCAAGCTTAGGAGATATAATTTTAGCCGAACCGGGGGCAATGATTGGGTTTGCAGGGCAAAGAGTAATAAAACAAACCATTGGAGAAGAGCTGCCTAAAGGGTTTCAAACTGCAGAGTTTTTGCTAGAACATGGATTTATAGACAAAATAGTAGAAAGAAAAGATATGAAAGAAACACTAAGCAGACTATTAAAATTAAATAGATGATTGCTAAGCAGAAAAAATTTCGAAGAGAGGCTTTTATATGGTAGAAAAAATAGAAAAAAATGTGCCTACGGCTTGGGAACGTGTTGAAATTGCAAGAAACCCAAAGAGAAAAACAGCATTAGATTATATAAATGAAATATTTGATGAATTTATAGAACTTCATGGTGATAGATGCTATGGAGATGACAAAGCTATGGTATGTGGATTGGGCAGGATTGAAAATCAAAATTATACTATAATTGCAGAACAGAAGGGCAGAAATACCAAGGAAAATATCGAAAGAAATTTTGGAATGCCAAATCCAGAAAGTTATAGAAAAGCAATTAGGATTATGAAACAGGCTGAAAAATTTAATAGACCCGTAATTACATTTATAGATACGAAAGGAGCTTATCCTGGTGTAGAAGCGGAACAAAGAGGACAGGGTGAGGCAATTGCAAAATCTATGTTTGAAATGGCAAAACTCACAGTACCAGTAATTGCAATTGTAATCGGAGAAGGTTCGTCAGGAGGAGCCTTAGCAATAGGGGTTGCAAACAAGGTAATAATGTTGGAAAATGCTATATATTCAATATTGTCTCGAAGGATATAGTAGCATACTATGGAAGGATTCGAGTAGGTTCAAAGAAGGCTGCAGACAGAATGAAATTAACAGCAAACGATTTATATGACATGGGGATAATAGAAACAGTAATTAAGGAGACAATTGAAAATTATACAACAGAAAAAGAATTGTTAAAAAATATAACAGATAAAATAAAACAAGAAATACAAACAACTGTTCAAGAATTAAAAAGTAAAACAAAAGATGAAATTGTAGACGAAAGATACCAAAAATTTAGAAAAATAAGCGGATTTAAGGAGGTTTAGCTAATGTTACTAGAAGGCAAAAAAATATTAATAATGGGAATTAGAAACAAATGGAGTATTGCGTTTGGCATCGCACAATCAGTGTATGAAAATGGAGGCAAACTTATATTTACATACAGAGGAGATGGCAACAAAGAAAAAATAAAAGAGCTTGTATCTGAATTTAAAGGCAGCAAAATATATGCACTAGATGATGCCTCTGATGCAGGTAAAATCTGTTTTTGAAAATATAAAAGAAGAAAATGTTTGTTGATGATTTAGCTGGCGGATTCATTAGATATAGTTGAATTGGTAATGGCTATTGAAGAAGAATTTGGAATAGAAATCTCAGACAGTGATGCCGAAAAAATAGTTACAGTTGGAGATGTTGTTAAATATATAAAAAGAATGTCAATAAATAATTAAAATAGGGGCAAAAAGCCCCTTCTTCTTTTTTGTTCCACCGCTTAGCGGCGATGGAACATAAATCCAAAACACCATCTCTAGAGCAAGCTCTAACAAAAAACGACCATTGTGACAGAATAAAGCATCTCTAACTCCTGAAACGCGTGGAAGTTCAGTTGTTTTTCCAGCCCATTCAGC
>VOFC01001403.1_pt1 | contig 10001 bp, 14 predicted proteins | sample 5384161 | NCBI WGS metagenome assembly VOFC01 (sample SAMN12384722, study PRJNA508395) | human gut metagenome | isolation source: healthy gut B | host: Homo sapiens | reverse complement strand
TGAATACTATCTGCATTTATTCCATGTAAAACAGCCGGATCTGAACTGGGATAACCCCAAGGTGCGTAAAGAGGTTCAGAAGGTTGTACGTTTTTGGATGAGCAAAGGTGTCAAGGGTTTCCGATTTGATGTAGTGAATCTTATCAGCAAAGATAAATTCGAAGATGATTTCGAAGGGGATGGCCTAGATTTTACACTGACGGACCAAACATCCATCAGTACCTGAAAAAGAATTAAATGCGGAGTCATTCGGACAGGATGCAGAGATTATTACTGTCGGTGAAATGTCCAGCACATCTATGGAAAATTGTTTTGGATATGCAGGTGAAGACAGCCATGAGCTTTCCATGGTATTTAGCTTCCATCATTTAAAGGTTGACTTTATGGGGAATGAAAAATGGGTGCTTGTACCAACAGATTTCCAGAAATTGAAAGATATTCTCTTTAGCTGGCAAATTGGAATGGCCAAGAATCATGCCTGGAATGCAGTGTTCTGGTGCAATCACGATCAGCCGCGTCCGGTTTCCAGATTTGGTGATGAAGGAAAATACTGGAAAGAGCCAGCTAAAATGCTTGCGACCATCATTCATGGACTTCGCGGTACTCCATATATTTACCAGGGTGAAGAGATTGGTATGACAAATACCGATTTCACTGACATCAGTCAGTTTCGTGATGTAGAAAGTTTGAACCATTATGAAATTCTGCAGCAGAAAGGTCTTTCTAAAGAAGATGCATTTCGTATTATCCAGATTCATTCCAGGGATAACGGAAGAACACCAATGCAGTGGAATGGTGAAAATTACGGTGGCTTTACCAAGGGAATGCCATGGATTGGTGTGAATAAAAATTATTCCAAGATTAATGCACAGAGCCAGCTGCATGATGAAACATCCATTTTCAACTACTATAAAAAGCTCGTAGCTTTACGTAAAGAGCTGGATATCATTGCATATGGTGATATCAGGCCGTTAGATGTAAGACATTCATCCGTTATTGCATATGAAAGAATTTACGGAGAGGAAAAAATGCTGGTAGTCTGTAACTTCTATAAAACAGAAGTTGTATGGGATAGTGGAATGGATCTGAAGGGTTTCGAAACATTGCTGGGCAACTATTCTGAACAAAAAAATAGAAGAGTCAAAGATTTCCTTAAAACCTTATGAAGCAATGATGCTTTACAGAAAGAGATAATATATGAATCTGTCCACTGATATCTTTGAAAAGAGTGTATGGATAATAATAGTAGCCTGCAGATTTTTGGCTGTTGGCTGTTAATGGTTATGTAATGCAAAGAAAAACACGAGAGAAGAGGTCGTGGAGGCGGCAAAGGAGGCGGAGCTCACGAGTTAATTGTGAACATGAAGGACGGATATGATATCTATATCGTAGGGTGGGGGATGAAGTTGCCTGGAGGACAGAAGCAGTGGCTCAGCATAGCATGTGTCTTCCGAGACATTACAATACCTCATGGGGCATTCGGATATATCAGTCACAATGAATGTGTACACGCATATCGGATTCGATGACGCTGAGGAAGAATTGAAGAGAATGGAAGAGTTTAGAAAAGCACAGGCGGAGGTTGATCAGAAGAAAGAGAAAACCAATGTCGCAGAAGATGTTTAAGGTAATTTGATATGGAAGAAGAATGACGCTCTGGCTTAGGCTGGGGCGTTTTTTTGTGGAAAAACGATTATATAAGATTATAATATAATTAGGGGTTTGCTCGGTTATATAATTAAGGAGGGATTCAAGTACGGTTACATTTGTGAAGTCCTGATAATATAGCTCTATCTACAGCAGAAGAAGAGTCGTTATATTAATTCTTTAGTACATAATCAACAGTAGTACCTAAAACATTGCATACATTAACAAGTGTGGTAAGGGAGATTTTAATCTTACCATTTTCTATGTTACTAATATGGCTGGTATTCACTTTAACAGAAGATGCAACAAATTTCTGAGTAAAACCTTTGTGTGTTCGTATTTCTTTTAATTTCTTACCAATAGAATCGAAATCAATATCCTTCATGAAATCACCTCAAATTATATGATATATAATTGTAATATTTTTATAGCTGTAGTATAATAATCCAAAAACTATAAAAAAGTTTAGCTACAGAGTAAAAAACAAGCAGAAAGGAGAGAAGATAAGGGTTATAGAAGCAATTATTTTGATAAAAATGATGCATATGATAACAACAATGGTTGGTATAAATGTATTAAGTGTGGACGTAGTTTCAGAAAAGGTGATATGGATATTGACCACATTAATTGATTTTAGCAATCTGTTTATTGCACTTGACGGTGGCAGTTATAAAACTTTGGTTGAGGCACAAAAAAAGCCGGGGCAGCAACACTTAATTATGGAACATTTATTTAAGAACTTATAAACTTTTTGATTATGGCATTTGTAGTATTTATGATTGTGAAGTTTATGAATAAATTAAGAAGAAAAAGAGGAACCTGCTCCAGTTACAACAAAGATTTGCCCACATTGCAAATCAGAAGTACATATTGGTGCCAAAAGAAAAAAGTTATTATAATAATTAAAACGTTTTTATAAAATTTGAATACCATATAAAAAAATACAGACCATTTAAAGAAAAAATGAATATTCATATAATTAAAAGGCAGTATAGCGAGATTATTTCCGTAAGGGAAAAGAAAGGAAGTATTATGAAAGAATTTTTTAGTATGGGAAAAACTATGAAAAAATTAATTTCTGTTGTAATGTCTCTGGCATTGTTGCTTACTTCAGCAGGAGTAGTTTTTCAGGTAGTGATGTAAAGGGAGCAGCGGCAGAAGTTGTTTCATCAATGGATTATTATTCAACAAATGATGGACCAACAATTACACATTCAGGAGTTGGTACAGTCAGCTATGGATTTGTAATGCCAAAGTTTAACGGAAAAGCCAGTAGTGAACTTTCCATTGCAGATGTGGAAAAAGACATTCAGGTTTATGTTAAACAGGAAAACGGAACAAATGGTGAATGGAAGAAAATTGAAGATGTAAGTTACTTTAAGTGGAATGACACTTGGGCATGGGAATATCAGTCATGGGGTGGCTGGGTTTGCTGGATGAAACTTACAGAAACAACATATTTCCGTTTCCATGGAAAAACAAATAACATAAATCTTGATTACAAATTGGAACTTAACAAACTTTCAAAGTATAAGCTTACAAGTATTTCTACAACAGAAACAAATATTCAGGCAGATACAACAGGTGGTTCAGCTACACATTGGGGAGCATGGACATTTAATGGAGACAAGAGTATCAAGTATGAACAGATTCAGGATGATGTTAACATTACAGTAGACAACAATGACGGAAAAGGATTTGTTCAGTTTTTAGGCAATGCAGCATCAGGATTTCTGTGGGATCAGAACTTTGGATATTACTCAGATGGTGATGGTGGATATTGGTTTACAAATATCAGTTGGTCATTTACGTTAAGATTTGCATCAAAGTCAAATCCAAATGTACATCAGGATGTAAAAGTTACATATACAAAGCCAACCAGATCAAATTACAAAATCACAGCATATAATGGCACATCATACGATGCAAGCACAAGTGGTACAGCATCAGTTGGTATTCCACTTCCAAAAAATTGGTGGAACAGAAGCTATAAAAGATGATTTGGATTTATTTAAATACGAAGTTAAGGTAGATGGAAAGTGGATTCCACTTACAGATGTTGCAGCCTGTGGATGGGTATATGAAGGAAGTGGTTACAACAAATATTCACTAAGCAGTCAGTGGGGTTATTTTGTTGATCATGTTTATGGACTTTGGCTCCAGCCTGTAAGACAGGATACAGAAATAAAAGTCACATATCCTATTGATGGTAAAAAGGTGGAGATGCAAGCAATAACTATGTATTGTATACAATTAAAGGAAATACATCTTATAAGCCAACACTTCCATCAGATATGTCAGATATTAAAGTAAATGACAATTCAAATGCATATACACCGGCAGGTTGGAAGATGATTTTCAATGATGAATTTGATGGTGCATCTCTTGACACAAGCAAGTGGTCATATGATGAAGGATTCTTACTTAAAGAAGACGATATTAACACAGCCGGTTGGGGAAATCAGGAACTTGAATACTACACAAGAGACAATGTATCAGTAAAAGATGGTGCATTAAATATTCTTATGAAAAAGCAGTCAAAGGTATTTACAGAAAAAGGTGATCCATCTAAGAAAGCAACTGCGCAGTATTCATCAGGAAAGATTACAACAAAAGATAAATTCTCAGTGAAATACGGACGAGTTGATTTCAGAGCAAAAATGCCTACAGGTACAGGCATATGGCCTGCTATGTGGATGCTTCCAAATGACTCACGTTATGGTTCATGGCCATTATCAGGTGAAATAGATGTATTTGAAGGACGTGGAAGAACACCAAATATGGTATTTGGTACATTACATTATGGTGCACAGTGGCCAAATAATATTAATACATCAGATGCATTTAACATAACACGAGATGGTAATAAAAAGACAGGCATTGACGACTGGCATGTATACAGTGTTCAGTGGGATGCTGAAAATATTAAGATTTACTGTGATGGCAAATGCTATTTCAAATGTACATATGGTGAGTGGTATTCAGGCTCAGACAGAGGAAATGCATATGCACCGTTTGACCAGAGATTTTACCTTATTTTATATAATATAATCATTATGGTTGGAAAGGAAATGATTGCTATGCGTGAAACAAGAATATTAGAATTCAAGGAAACGATTACGAATGCTTTTTTGAAAACAGTTAGTGCCTTTTCGAATTACAATGGTGGAACAATTCTTTTTGGGGTTGATGATAATGGAAATGTGAAAGGCTTGCTAGATGTAAAGCAGGCTTGCCTGGATATCGAAAATAAAATCAATGACAGTATTTTGCCTCAGCCAAATTATATGCTTGAACTACAGAATAATGATCAAACGATAAAACTTACTGTAAAAAGTGGTCTTCAAAAACCGTATTTATATAAATCAAAAGCATACAAACGAAATGATACAGCAACGATAGAGGTAGATACATTGGAATTTTCAAGGCTTGTATTAGATGGAAAAAATATTAGCTTTGAAGAACTGCCTTGTAAAGATCAGGAGCTATCTTTTAAAATTTTACAGTGTAAACTGAAAGAAAATATTCAGATTGAAACTTTCAATCTGGATACATTAAAGACATTAAACCTGTATAACAGTGTAAATGGGTTTAATAATGCAGCAGGACTTTTGGCAGATAAAAAATCATTTTTCGGGAATTGATATTGTTAAGTTCGGTGAGAATATCAGTATTATTCAAAAAAGAGTAACGTTTGAACATATATCGGTTTTAGAAATATATGAAAAAAGCACTTGCTGTATTTAGAGACTATTACCAATATGAAATAATACAGGGCGCTGACAGAAAGATGATGGAGAAAATACCGGAAGCAGCTTTCAGGGAAGCAATTGCAAATGCTTTGATCCACAGGGTATGGGATATTAATTCACACATCAGAGTTTCTATGTTTGATGATAGAATAGAAGTAGTGTCTCCTGGTGGATTGCCGGCTGGAATAACGGCAGAAGAATATTTATCAGGTAAACTATCTATTTTAAGAAATAGAAATCTTGCCAATGTATTTTATAGATTAGGATTCGTAGAGATATTCGGAATGGGAATTACAAGAATAAAACAACTCTATGCGGAAGCTTTGATAAAACCGGATTTTGAAGTTTCAGAAAATGCTATAAAAATTGTGCTTCCGATATTTGAAACGAATGTCAATTTAACCGAAGACGAAAAAGTGATTTACAAATTTTTAAGCAAGACGATGCTGAAGCCAATCAGTGAAATTGCGCCATATGTCCCATTTGGCAAATCAAAAACAACACAATTACTGAAAGCTATGGAGAAAAAGGGGTGATTGCAGTTGAAGGAAAAGGCAGAGGAACAAAATATATCATTAAGTGATTGAGAACATAGCGGGTTCAAATTACACAATCTTTCACAATATTGAGACAGCTTTTCAGTGTGTTCAGTCAGGACTTTATGAGACTATGCAGTTTCCTTTCAGTTATCTTTGCTCTGAAAGAGAGATTGAGCTTGTTAATTTATGCAAGGAAAAAGAACGTTGGTTTTTATAGCCATGAAAGGCTTGGCAGGAGGTCTTATTCACAATTCTAGAGCTGCCATGGCTTACATTTTAAAAATACGACAATGTTCTTCCAATTTGGGGCATTCAGAAGATGAGTGAGTTGGAAGAGTGGCTTAACTTTATGGATGAAGAGCCCGTTTTGAATGATGAAATAAGTGAATATATTGAAAAAGAGAGAAACGAGTTAGTTGGTGATTTTTGCAGAGGATGCGGTTATTGTATGCCTTGCCCTAAGGGAATAAAGATTAACAACTGTGCAAGAATGTCTCTTATGCTTCGTCGAGCTCCTTCAAAAGCATGGTTAACAGAAGATATGCAGAAGGAAATGATGAAGATTGAGGATTGTATTAATTGCGGACAGTGCAGGAGCAAGTGTCCTTACAAACTTGATACACCTGCTTTGCTTAGAAAAAATCTGGAAGATTACAAAAAAGTTCTGGCAGGCGAAGTTAAGGTGCAATAAAAAAAATTGACAGACAAAGTTAAAGGTCAGTAAAAAGTTTAAATAAAAATTTTTAATCAATGTTTTTATTTTATTTATATGTTATACTATTGAAAAAACAAACAAAAATAATTGCAGAATGTTTCAAGTTGTTCTGCAATTATTTTTTAGTAATAAATTGATTGGAGAGTGGATATGAGTTACGCAGATAAAATATTTGTTGATATGTGTAGGAATATTTTGGATAATGGTACAGATACAAAAAGGCGAAAAGGTTAGACCTAAGTGGGACGACGGATCTTTTGCATACACTATTAAGAAGTTTGGTGTAGTTAACAGATATGATTTAAAGAAGGAATTTCCGGCTATTACACTTAGAAAGACAGGCTTTAAGAATTGTCTTGATGAACTTCTTTGGATTTGGCAGAAGAAGTCTAATAATGTACATGATTTAAACAGCCATATTTGGGATGCATGGGCTGACGAAACAGGTTCTATTGGAAAGGCTTACGGTTATCAGTTGGGAATTAAGCATCATTATAAAGAAGGTGATATGGATCAGGTTGACCGTGTTTTATATGATTTGAAACACAATCCATATAGCAGAAGAATTATGACTAATATTTATAATCATGAGGATTTGCATGAAATGAATTTATATCCATGTGCATATAGTATGACTTTTAATGTTACAAAGAATGAAGAAACAGGCAATCTTGTGCTTAATGGTATTTTAAACCAGCGTTCACAGGATGTTTTGACTGCTAACAACTGGAATGTTTGTCAGTATGCAGCGTTAATTCATATGTTTGCTCAGGTTAATGATATGGAAGTCGGTGAATTTATTCACGTTATTGCTGATGCACATATTTATGACAAGCACGTTCCTTTAATTGAAGAGTTGATTACAAGAGAGCAGCATCCGGCACCTAAGCTTTGGATTAATCCGGAAATTAAGAATTTCTACGATTTTACAGTAGATGATTTGAAACTTGAAGATTACGTTACAGGTCCACAGATTAAAAATATTCCTGTAGCTGTTTAACAAGAGCTTGATATTTTGACAATATAATCACACAAGGTTTTAGCATAAATATTATGCTTGTTAGTGAATTTATGAAGGAGAAAACATAATGAATTTAATTGTAGCAGTTGATGAGAATTGGGCTATTGGTTATAACAATGAGTTACTTGTAAGCATTCCTGATGATATGAAGTTTTTTAGAGAAACAACAACAGGCAAGGTTGTTATTATGGGAAGAAAGACTTTGGAAAGTTTTTCCGGGAGGTCGTCCATTAAAGAACAGAGTGAATATTGTTATTACTAAGAAAGAAGATTATGAAGTTGACGGAGCAGTTGTTGTTCACAGCGTTGAAGAAGCAGTGAATGAAGCTTCAAAATACGACGAAAATGACGTTTTTGTAATTGGTGGTGGAAGTATTTACAAAGCTATGCTTCCATACTGCAATACAGCTTATGTAACATATATTAATCAGGCATATTCAGCAGATACTTTCATACCTAATTTGGATAAAGAGATTGACTGGGTTTTGGCTGATGAAAGTGACGAAAATACTTATTTTGATATTGAATATTTCTTTAGAACATATAAAAGAAAATAATTATTAAAATACATATCCGGGCGTGTCCCAAAGGTCGTTTTTCCACCATTGTGCAAACACAGGTGGGAAAACGGCCTTTTGACATTGTAATATAATTTTGTTATCTGCATATATTATAAAGATTAAGTTTGTATGGTAATTTTATGTTAATAAAAATGCAGGTAGGAGAGCAGGACAGAGGTGAGTTGCAGGTTAATGTAACGGATTCTGACAATGCTCCCATTAGGGATGCAAGGGTAACTATCAGTGAGCCTGAAACAGCCATTAATCCCAACAGTCCCATTGAAAGGCTTGAAACAGATGTTTCCGGGCAGACTCAGATTGTGGATTTAAATACTCCACCATTGGAATATAGTCTTAATGAAAATAATGAGAATATGCCTTATGCCAATTATAATATTCAAATTGAGGCACCGGGCTATGAAACGGAAAATATTAGTAATGTGGAGATTTTGCCTGATTCACTATCACTTCAAGATGTGCGTATGAGAAGGCGTGAAGGTGAACAGGTGGAGAATATAGATATTGATCCCCATACCCTTTATGCTGAGTATCCGGAAAAGATTCCTGAGGACGAAATTAAAGATGTAAATGAACCGGGGAAATTGTTTTAAGCAGAGTTGTTATACCTGAATATGTTGTGGTTCACAATGGTACGCCTTCAAGCAATGCAAGGGATTATTATGTAACATATAAAGATTATATTAAAAACGTGGCTTCATCGGAAATATATGCAACGTGGCCTAGGGCAACTATTGAGGCAAACGTGCTTGCAATTATGTCATTTACCTTAAACAGGGTTTACACTGAGTGGTATAGAAACAAAGGCTACGATTTTACCATTACATCCTCAACGGCATATGATCAAAAATGGATTTATGGAAGAAATATTTTCCAGTCTATTGATGAGGTTGTTGACGAGATTTTCAACCAATATCTTTCAAGACCTGATGTAAGGCAGCCAATTCTTACTCAGTATTGCGATGGAAAAAGAGTTACCTGTCCTAATTGGCTTAGCCAGTGGGGGTCCTGCAATTTAGGTGAGCAGGGCTTTGGAACGTTAGAAATCATACGAAACTATTATGGCGATGATATGTATATTAACACTGCTGAACAGATTTCAGGCATTCCTGCATCATGGCCCGGCTACGACCTGACTATAGGTGCAAGTGGTCAGAAGGTTATGCAGATGCAGGAACAGCTAGATACCATTGCCAGAGTTTACACAGCCATTCCAAGAGTTTCAGCAGATGGAGTTTTCGGTGAAGGTACTCAGGCTTCGGTGAGGGCATTCCAAAAGATTTTTGATTTGCCACAAACAGGTGAGGTAGATTTTAGTACGTGGTACAAAATATCTCAGATTTACGTTGGCATAACAAGAATAGCAGAAGGAATCCCCAGAGGATAAAAATAAAGAAGCATATTCATTTGCTATATTTTTCAGAAAAGGTGAAAAAATGCAAAAGTGGATATGCTCCTTTTATAATGTTTTATTTTATATTCTTTTTACACACATCATTTAAACAGCAACGGTCGCAATGAGGTGCTGTTCTTGCAGTACAGATTTCCCTTCCGTGATATACAAGTCGGTGGCAGAAGTCACTGCCTTCCTCGGGAGGGATAATTTTTCCATAGAGCCATTTCAACTTTCTTAGGCTCCTTAATGTTGTCTACAAGTCCCATTCGGTTTACAAGTCTTATGCAGTGAGTGTCAGTTACAATGGCAGGCTTGCCAAAAACATCCCCCATTATAAGGTTGGCACTCTTTCT
>VOFC01001310.1_pt1 | contig 10001 bp, 16 predicted proteins | sample 5384161 | NCBI WGS metagenome assembly VOFC01 (sample SAMN12384722, study PRJNA508395) | human gut metagenome | isolation source: healthy gut B | host: Homo sapiens | reverse complement strand
TAATTACTTACATGAGAACAGACTCTACAAGAATTTCAGAAGAGGCAAGAGCTGCTGCAAAAGAGCAAATAAGCAAAACTTATGGAAACGAATACTACGAAAACAGGTATTACAAAAAGAGTAGTGAGGCACAAGATGCTCACGAAGGTATACGCCCAACATATATTTATATAACACCAGAAAGCATAAAAGATTCACTTACAACAGACCAATACAAATTATATAGACTGATATACAACAGATTTTTAGCAAGCCAAATGTCAGCTGCAGTATATGATACAATAAATGTTGATATTAAAGTAAACGATTATATATTCAAGGCAAGTGGTCAAAACTTAAAATTTAAAGGTTTTATGACTTTATATGTAGAAGGAAATGACAATGGACAAGAGGAAGAAGATTCAACATCAATTCCAGCATTAGAGGTAAATCAAGAAGTTAAAAAGAAAAAACTGAATGCAAAACAAAGTTTTACAGAACCACCAGCAAGATATACAGAGGCAAGTTTGGTAAAGGAGCTAGAAGCTAAGGGAATAGGTAGACCAAGTACATATTCTCCAACAATTACAACAATATTGGAAAGAAGATATATAGAAAAAGAGAAGAAACAATTAGTTCCAACAGAACTAGGAGAAGTTGTAAACAAATTATTAACAGAAAACTTTGGAGATATAGTAGATGTTGAATTTACTGCTAAGGTAGAAAACGAATTTGATGAAGTTGCATCTGGAAAAGAAGAATGGAAACAAATATTGCGTGATTTCTATCCACCATTTGAAAAAGAGCTTGAAAAAGTTGATAAAGAGCTAGAACATGTAAAACTAGAAGATGAAGTTTCAGATGTACAGTGTGATAAATGTGGAAGAATGATGGTGAACGAATAAGAACAGATAGAGAAAGATTTGATGGAGATGCCAAATATACAGAAGCTTCAGAAATCTCTTTTAGAAGAAATATATGACCATATAAAAATGCATTATAGAAAAGATACAAACTGCATATCACTTACAAGTAATGCAAATATTGCAGTAAATTATGGAAGAGGCTCTTATAAAGATAAATATGTAATGGTTAAAATTCCAAAAAAAGAATTTGGAGAGAAAAACATTAGCAGCTGGCCAATATATGCTTAAAGAATTGTATTCTAAAATACAACAAGCAATAGAAAGCTTGCCAGAAGATGCAAAACAAAGAGTTTCGAATGCTTTTGAGGAGATAGATAAAGCAACTGAAAGTAAAGACTTAAAAGATATAATTGCTCAAAGATACACTGCTAACAGAGAAGAAGTAAGTTTAGATAGAGCACATTTAAGAAAAGGAATAATATATAGTTCTCCAAAGGCAAGAATTAGCAATTATCAGTCATTAGATGAGCAGGTATTGGAAGTAAATAAAGTATATGCAAAATTAGCAATATTAGAAAATGAGCAAGTATTAAAACATGTAATACCACATTCTTCTAATTCGAAATTAAGAGAGACAATAGGAAGTGCATTTTCGTCTACAGAGGTAATTCATTATGGAGATATAAAAAACAAGAAAATATTATAGAAGTTCCAAAAGAGGTAGTTGATTTATTTGCATTAATACAACAAATAGATGGATTGGATAAAGGCAGAGTTGAACAATTAAAAAGAACATTGATAACAGCAGTACAAAAATGGTGTTAAAATTCCTGCTATACCAGAAATTGAAGAAAAGGTTAAAGCTGATATTTCAATTGAAGAAATGTATGGAATTACAGATGGAAAAGTTGAATATGGAAAAGCAAATTCAATTGTAAAGAATATGTTTTATTTGAGTAAAGCAAGAAAAAATGCAATACAACTTTCAAATGTTTTAAGTGAAATATTAGGGCAAAATTCTGGTTTTAAAATTATTATACAGTACATAAGAGAAAATGGATTTAGAGTTGAACCAGAAATAATAACAAGACAAAGTAATAAAGGTGTAAAAAATTAAGTGAGTCTGTAAGTTTAGATTTACAACAAGAAGAGCAAGCATTAGTTGATGAGATAAAAAAATTGTCATCTGAACAATTAGACAATGTTCTACAAAATGGAGGACTATATAATGCTAAAGACATTATAACTAACGTATTTAGCAGTGCTAAAGAAAGTGAAAAATAGATAAATCTAGATATTATGCAGAAGCAATAATTTCTAAGTACAATTGGCAAGATATAGGAATAGCAGAATTTAAAACATCAGAAAAAAAATGAGTTAATAGCCAGACTTCAAGAAAGAAATTGTGCAGAAATATATGAAAAATTGCGAGAATCTGGTGTGGAAGAAAGCATAATTCCAACAGTATTGTTAAACATTGCAACAAGAGATGGAATTTATGAACAATATGTTCAAGGTAATTTAGAACAATTATTAAGTACAAGACAAGATGTTTTGCAAAATAATATCAATACAGAAGTAGTTGAAAGATTTTTAGGATATTATGATGTAGAAAACACAGGTATACGATTAAAAGATTATCAACAAAGAGCTTGTAATAATATAAATACAATATTTCAAGACCATAAATTTGCACAAGTAATACTACCAACAGGTGCTGGAAAAAGTTTTGTGGCTTTAACGCAAATGCAACAATATGCCAAGGAACATCCAAATGAAAAAATGCTATATTTAGCACCACAAGATGAAATATTGAATCAAATAAAAAGTTATATTGTAAAATATGTGCACGGAAAACAAGGAACAGTTGGCAAAACAGAAGACGAAATAATCGCAGAAGTATTTCCAAATATAACATTTGGAACATATTCTGGATTGCTTGCAAAAAAAGAGGACAAAAAGTTATTAAAGAACAATATGGAATGATAGTGCTAGATGAATTACACAGAACTGGTGCAAAAGAATGGGAAGGAAAAATTGACAAATTACTTAAAAATCAAACAGAAGAAGTAAAAGTGCTTGGAATAACAGCAACACCAACCAGAGATGTTGACAGAAGAGATATGGCAATGAAACAGCCAAGAAACTTGGATATACAGATGAAGAAATTAGCCAAAGAAAACATTTAGCAGCAAATATGACATTAGAAAATGCAATAAGAATGGGTTATGTGGTAAATCCAAAACTTGTGTATTGTAAATATGACTTAATTTCATCTGGAAAAATGGAAGAATTAAAAGCTCAAATTGATAGCATAGAAGACGAAAACAAAAGAGCTGAAGAATTAGAAAAATATGATAAATTAAGAGCAAAATTAAATCAAGAAATTGATGCCGAAATTGGAGAGGAAGTAAGAAAAAAACTAGAAGAAGATGCAAGAAGAAATTTTGATAGAGGAATTGGAAAAGAAGAAATAATAAAACAAAATGTAAAAAAGGCGGAAAATATATAGTATTTATTCCGGTATCAGACCAAGGCGACATAGAAGATGAAGATGGAAACAAAATAGGTACAAAAACTGGGGACGACAAAATAAAAGCATATCAAGATTATTTAAATAAGATATTTGCAGGAACAGATATTGTACCACAATTACATGCAATGAGTGGAGCGTGGAATGGCAAAGGAAAAAACAAAGAAGGAAAAGATAAAAACCAACAAGAATTAGATGCCTTTGAAGCAGATAATTCAGAAGAAACAAAATTTATGGTTGTAATGAATAAAGCAAATGAAGGATTACACATAGATGGAGTAGACGGAATTATATGGTTTAGAGCATTAGATGAGAATTCAAGAATTTTGTATTTACAACAATTAGGAAGAGTAATATATGCATTAGACGAAGATAATCCTTTACCAGATGATAAAAGACCAGTAGTAATAGATTTAGCAAACAATTCATTAACAGTAAAAATAGAAAAAGACTTCGAAAATCTAGAACCAATAGATGATTTAGAATCTTTAAAATTGTAGCAGAATGGATTAACGAAAAAGATGGAATAATACCAGATAGAAACAGTTCTAATAAACAAGAACAACATTATTATACCATTTTAAGAAGAATTCAAAACAAATACAGTAAATATTTAGATGAATTTGAAAATTTTGAAGATTTAACAGGAGAAGATAAATCAAGAATAGAAGAGATTATTGATTTAGCAACAGAAATTGACTTGTGGAATATTGATTTACCACCAATATCAAAATCGAAAGGAAGTAAAGAAGATATATCACCTTTCGCAATAGAAGGAGTTTTAAGAGACTTTGTTGAAGTAAATGAAGAAGTTGAAAAAATAGAAAATGAGCATGCAATGACTACTTTTTGTAAAAAGTATGCGAAGCATTGGCAAGACAAGGATTTGACTTTAAAAAAAAGTTATTATTCGAGAAGAATAGATGGAAAGGATATATATATAACATTAGAAGATATAGGACAAGAATATCCCAATATTGATATTATTAAAGTAATAGAAGAAGCAGGAGTTAAATTAAATTATTCGTTAGGTGGAAGCCGAAGGAATGCTATAAGTGCAGTTAAAGGAACAGGAACATCCGTAATAACAGAAGAAGAAAAACAAAAGCTTGTAGAATTAGGCGTAATAAGTCTAGAGAAAGAGGAAAGTGCAATGTCAAAATTTGTGCGAGTATGTGAGGCTTTAGCGAAACAAGAATTTGATTTTGAAAACTTTAAATATTCAAAAAGATAACAGAAAATGGAAAGAAAAAAAGCAAGTAACAAAAACATTAGAAGATATAGGAAAAGAATACCCCAACATAGATATTATTAAGATAAAAGAAGAAACAGGAGTAGAATCAAATTATTCGGTTGGAGGTAAAATAAATATGGCTAAACGTGCAATCAAAGGAAATGGAATGAGTCCTATAACGGAAGAGGAAAAACAAAAGCTTATAGAATTAGGCGTAGTAAGTTTAGAAACAAAAAAAGAAAGTGCAATGTCGGAATTTGTGCGAGTATGTGAAGCATTAGCAAAGCAAGGATTTGATTTCCAAAAATTTGTATATATGAAAAGTGGAGTAAATAAAACATTAGCAGATGTAGAGCAAGAATGTCCTGGTATAAATATTGCTAAAGTACTAGAAGAAACAGGAGTAGAATTAGAATATGAGTTAGGCTTTCGAAAAATGAATGCTGTACAGGTGGTCAATGGAACAGGAGATTACCGAATAACGGAAAAGGAAAAACAAAAGCTTATAGAATTAGGCGTAGTAAATTTAGAAACAAAAGAAAGTGCAATTTCGGAGTTCGTGCGAGTATGCGAAGCATTAGCAAGGCAAGGATTCGATTTTGGTAATTTTAACTATACAAAGATTGTAAATGGAAAAAGTGTAAAAAAGACATTAGAAGATATACGAGAAGAATGTCCGAATATAGATATTACTAAAGTAATAGAAGAAACAGGCGTAGAATCAAATTATTCTTTTGGCGCTAAAAAGGTGGTGCTATACTAGCAGTTCAAGGAAAAGGTACTTATGCAATAACAGAAGAAGAAAAACAAAAAGCTTGTAGAATTAGGCGTAATAAGTCTAGAAAAAGAGGAAAGTGCAATGTCAAAATTTGTGCGAGTATGTGAGGCTTTAGCAAAACAAGAATTTGATTTTGAAAACTTTAAATATTCAAAAAAGATAACAGAGAATGGAAAGAAAAAAAGCAAGTAACAAAAACATTGGAAGATATAGGACAAGAATATCCCAATATTGATATTATTAAAGTAATAGAAGAAACATGAGTAGAATCAAATTATTCTCTTGGCGCTAAAAAAGGTGGTGCTATACTAGCAGTTCAAGGAAAAGGCACTTATGCAATAACAGAAGAAGAAAAGCAAAAATTAGTTGCTTTGGGAGTAATTGATCTTGGGAAGATAGAACAAACTCAAAGACTAACGCAAGCAAAAAGCAAAGAGATGCTGCTAAAGTTCAAAATGATAAAGAACAAGAATTAGAACAGCAGGTTGAGCAGGCATTAGACCAACAAAAAAAAAAGGAGAAAGAAAGATGAAGGAAGATAAATTAATACAATATAAAGAAAAATATTTTTACTAAAATATCTCAATTCTTCAAAAAACTTTTCTTCAGAAAAAAAGAAAGAAAACTTGAATAATATTGATGAAAAAACTTATTACTGATAAAAACCAAAATGAAAATTTCGCTGAAAATACAGTAATAAAAGAAAATGAAGAAATAAGAAGATTAAAAGAACTTAGATTGCAAGCAGAACAAAGACTTAAACAACTTCAAATACAAGAAGAGATAAGACTAAAAAAATCTTAAATTACAATATGATAATGGAGAAATAGATGAAGAAGATATATCAAGTGAAGATATGGACAAGCTTACAAAAATGTATGAAAACGAAACAGAAATGTTGAATGCAGATATAGAAAGAAAGAAGAAAAAATCACATTTCTCAAATGCTAAAAGAATTAAAATATTCGTAATCATAAATAAAAACATTTTTTTTCATAAGTAAATGCAAAACTCAATAATGGATTTTTGCATTTACTTTTTAATTGAATATCTAGTAAATTTTTCTTGAAAAATCTATTATACTGTTGCACAACTCCTAAAAAAGGTATATAATAGATAATCAGTGAAATGGGGAGATTTATTGATGGAAAGTAATATTATAGATAAACAAATATATGAAGATTTAATAAGTCAAGTTGATGCAAAGAAGTTAGATTTGGCTTCAAAATTAATGCAAAATAAGGCTATTGAGATAAATAAGATTACATATGATAATAAGCAGAACTTTGAAGTTCATTCAATCGTAAAAGATGAGAAGAATGATGACGAAATTATTGTAAAGGAAAAATATAAAGTTTATATTAAGGTTGCAGAAGGTGAAATTGAAAATTTATCGTGTACATGTGACGGTTATAAGGAAAATTATTGTGCATGTGAACATATTATTGCAACTGTTAAAGAATTTGCTAGTAACTCTGACTATTACAGGATATGATTATTACACCAAAAGAATGGGAGAAGATGCAATAGTTATTTCTAACACAGGGCTGGATGATTTATTTGAATGCCTGAAAAATAGAGCAATTTCAATGGAAGACCAGTTTGGAACTGATGCTGTTGTTTTGGTACCAAATGAGCCAGACATTAAGTTTAAATTAGAGGAAAGTGATGATGGAGAATATAAGATAACTGTAAATGTTGATATATATGCGTATATGGTTTATGAGGGCAGAAAATATACATATTTAATGCTTGATAAGAAAACTATATAGATGCTCAAAAAAAATATAGCAATACTGTTATTAAAATGTTGGAAGTATTCAGAAAGAACTTTACAAAAGAAATTTTGCTTCCAGAGAGTCAGTTGTCTAATTTCTTCTCTATAGTACAACCAAGCATAAGGAATAGTGTTAACATTGGAGAAAATGAGTACAAGAAAGTTGAAAAATACATTCCTGCAGAGCTATATGCAAAATTATATTTGGACTACAATGACTTAAATTATGTGCTAGCAGACATTAGATTTATATATGGAGATGTAGAGATAAATCCGCTAGATTCTAAGAAAAAAGTAGAAGAACTTTCTAGAAATACAATAAAAGAAAGCAAATTAATTAACATGTTTGTTAAGAGTGGATTCATGTTAGACCAAAAGAACAATAGATTGATTCTTGCAAATGATGACAAGATATACGAATTTTTGACTAATGATATGGATTCATATATGAAGAATTTTGAAGTGCTTGCAACAGATAATTTTAAGGCAAAAAGAAGTTAGAAGCACATCTGCTGTAAATTTGGGTGTAAGGGTAGAAAATAATTTGCTAGACATAGATTTTTCTAGTCTGGACTTCGATCCAGCAGAGCTTCAGGAGATAATGAAGCAGTACAAATTAAAGAAAAGATACCATAGACTAAAAGACGGAAGCTTCGTAAATTTGGAAGATAATGATACTATCAAATTTATAGAGAGTGTAACAGAAGATATAGATGTTGATTACAGCCAAATAAAGAATAACACTTTGCAATTACCAATGTACAGGGCTCTTTATTTAGATAAAATTTTGGAGAAGAATAGCTTTATTCATGTTACGAAAGATGAGAGCTACAAGAATTTAGTTGAAAATATCGATGTAAAAAATATAGAAGGAAACATGGAAGTGCCAAAGAACCTGAATGCTAGCCTTAGAGAATACCAAAAAAGTAGGTGTACAATGGTTACGTATGCTTGATTACTACGGTTTGGGCGGAATTTTGGCAGATGATATGGGTCTTGGAAAAACTGTTCAGCTATTGTGTGTAATTTGTGCATACAAAGATAATGGCGGAAAGAAACCATGCTTAGTAGTATGCCCAAGTTCATTATGCTTAAACTGGCAGAATGAAGCGGAAAAATTTACGATAGGAATGCAATCTATAGTAGTACATGGAACACTAGAAGAAAGAAAAAATCAGATTGCATCAATACCAAATTATGATATAGTAATAACTTCATATGAATTATTGAAGAGAGATATAGAAGAATACAAAAAATATGATTTTAAATTTAAGTACATAATTGCAGATGAAGCACAATACATAAAAAATAATAACACACAAAATGCAAAAGCAATTAAGAATATATCAGCAGAAACAAGGTTTGCACTAACTGGAACGCCAATAGAAAACTCTTTGTCTGAGCTATGGTCAATATTCGATTTCATAATGCCAGGCTACTTATTTGGATACAGAAAATTCAAAGAGCTTTATGAAACGCCAATAATAAAAAGAGGGCAATGAAGTGGCAATGAACAAATTGAAAAAATTGATAGAGCCATTTGTCTTAAGAAGAATAAAAGGTGAAGTTTTGACAGAGCTACCAGATAAAATGGTATCTGTTCTAAATAGCCAGATGGTGGACGAGCAAAGAGATATTTATTTGTCTTATTTAGCAAAGGCAAAGAAAAATGCAATGGAAGAAATACAAGAAAATGGAATAGAAAAGAGCCAAATAAAAATACTTGCACTATTAACAAGATTAAGACAAATATGTTGCCACCCAAGTCTATTTATAGACAACTACAAGGGCGAAAGCGGTAAGCTAAACCAATGTATAGAAATAGTAAAAGATGCAATACAATCAGGACACAAAATACTACTATTTTCAGGATACACGGCAATGTTTGAAATAATAGAAAAGAACTACAAAAAGAGAATATAGAATTCTTAAAATTAACAGGGCAAACCAAAGTATCTGAAAGAATAAATTTAGTAGATGAATTTAACAGCAACCCAAACAAAAAAATTATTCTTAATATCTTTAAAAGCCGGTGGAACTGGTCTAAACTTAGTTGGAGCAGATGTGGTAATACACTATGACCCATGGTGGAACTTATCTGCAGAAAATCAGGCTACAGATAGAACTTACAGAATAGGACAAAAGAGAAACGTACAAGTATATAAATTAATAACAAAAACTCAATAGAAGAGAAAATATATGAACTACAAAAAAGAAAAGAAACTTTGATTGATAGCATGCTTTCAACAAATCAGACATTTATAAGCAAGCTTTCAAAAGAAGACATAATGAATTTGTTTGAATAATTTCGCCCAATAGGGACGCCCTTTTTGGGCGATTTAATATTATTGAAAGAGAACATTGGTCGGAGCTCCTTCGGACTCCTCAAAAGGCGGGCTTGACCTTATTTTTCAAAATGAAATTATTCTTACATATTAATATAAATTTAGTATTACTAATGAGTGATGAAAGGATATAGTATGAATGATTTTATAACTGTCGTTGGTGGCGGATTAGCTGGTTCTGAGGCTACGTACCAGATTGCTAAAAGAGGCATAAAAGTTAAGTTATATGAGATGAAACCTAATAATTTTTCGCCAGCACATTCGAATAATAATTTAGCAGAGATTGTTTGTAGCAATTCTTTTTAAGTCTAATTTGCACACGAATGCTTGTGGACTTTTTAAAGGAAGAGCTTAGAAGTTTAAATTCTCTTCTAATTAAAATTGCTGATGAAACTGCTGTACCAGGAGTAATGCACAGAAATACATTTATAAATTCTACAAAGTTATTAGACAAAACATATAATTAAAAAAAACAATAACATTTATTTT
>VOFC01001304.1_pt1 | contig 10001 bp, 14 predicted proteins | sample 5384161 | NCBI WGS metagenome assembly VOFC01 (sample SAMN12384722, study PRJNA508395) | human gut metagenome | isolation source: healthy gut B | host: Homo sapiens | reverse complement strand
ACAAGCTCCTGCATATGTCCCTATTTTTAAAAATCGGATTCCTCTATTTTTATATTCTTTTGCATCCATAAAAAAAGCGATTTTTCTTTTAATACTATTCAGAACCATTGAGGAAAAAAACCTTTTTTATTCCCCGTGATTATAGCTGTTTTAATTTATTTCGATAATCTAAGTGTAACAACACTGCATGCCGGAAGAGTAACCTTCACACCTGTCTGTGTATTTTCATATGCTGTGAAATCCTCTCATCCAAAAAAGCGATTTTTCCATTTTAATGTATCTGGCCTCATTAACTATTTGTCACCCTCATTTGAACCATCCTTGAGGACTTATCGCCGTCTGTGAGCATTACAGACTGAAGCACATTTATAAGCTGTGCAATACATGCCATCTTCACACGATCGGAATGCTTGTTGAAAATGTTTAATGTCATACCTGCAACAAGTGCATCACGCATTGTGTTCTGCTGATATAAGAATCCCGGATTGGTACCAGGCTCCACATCTGACCAGATGCCCCACTCATCAACAATAAGACCTATATTCTTATCAGGATCATACTCATCCATTATAGCTCCATGACGATTGATGAGCTCCTCCATGAAATATCCTCTCTTAAGAGTCTGATAAAAAATATCCTCAGTAAACTTTGTCGCACTTCCCTTGATATTCCAGTCATCCTCTGTCTCCGGAAGTGTGTAATAATGAAGAGATAATCCATCCATCAGACCATGGAGTTTCGGATCACAATGGTCAAAGCATGTAGCCATAACCTTCTTTGTCCACTCATAGTCATCCACATTTGGACCACAGCAGATTTTATTGATTGGCTGATTGCCTGCATAATTTCTGACATAAGTCTGGTATCTGCGGTATTCATCTGCATAATGCTCAGGACGCATGTTTCCACCACATCCCCAGTTCTCATTTCCCACTCCGAAGTAGTCAATAGTCCATGGGTCTTCGTGTCCGTTTTCCTTACGCAAATCAGCCATAGGTGATACTCCGTTAAATGTGATGTACTCTACCCACTCACTCATCTCGCGCACTGTTCCGCTTCCTAAATTTCCGTTCACATATGTCTTACAGCCCAACTGTCTGCAAAGCTCAAAAAACTCATGTGTTCCGAAGCTGTTGTCCTCAACCACACCACCCCAGTGTGTGTTGATCATCTTTTTCTTCTCCTTAGGACCGATACCATCCATCCAGTGATATTCGTCAGCAAAGCATCCGCCCTGCCAGCGCAGCACCGGAATCTTCATTTCTTTTAATGCATCTACAACATCAGTACGCATGCCGTTTACGTTTGGTATATCTGGAAAAACTATTATTGCACATAATATAAGGAAGAATCCTGTTCCTAAGCACAACGCCAATTTTATGTCTTGGAGTGTCAGACACAGAACGTACTTTTTTTTTTTTATCTGCCATTGTTTATTCCTCCTCGTTCTTAAATGTTCCGTTAATATAAGCTGTACGATATTGATAACAAGTGCGATCACTAAAAGTACCATACCTACCGCACATGCATAACCCATATCATTTTTCTCAATACCACGTTTGTACAGGTATCCTACGATTGTAAGTCCGATATTTCTTTGGTGAATTGTTTCCCCCCATAACATATATGACTCAAGGAACATAGCAAGTCCTGCATAGATTGATATTGTCAAAACATAGATTGTTGTCGGTCTGAGTAAAGGTAATGTCACGTAGCGGAATTTCTGCCAGCCTGTTTGCTCCATCGATCTCAGCCGCTTCATAGAGCGATGTATCAATTGATTTAGTCCTGAAAGGAAATAAAGCATATTTACACCGGTCCATCTCCAGCAGGCCAAAACCAAAAGTGCTGCCATTCCTGTCCAGCCGACCTTCAACCATTTAAAAGGCTCCATGCCGAGTGCCATTACAATTTTGTTCATCTGACCTGTGCTGTACTCTGTAAACATCAGACGAAACAGAGTTCCTGAAATAACTACTGATGTAAGCGCCGGCATATAAAGCACTGCTTTCCATACACCCTTTGCCTTTACAAGATTACTGTCCATAAGCACTGCAAAAAAGCATTGGGAACGGAATCAGTAATACAAGTGTCCAGAACATATATGTTGCACTGTTTTTTATCGCTGTCTGGAAAACTTATCTGTCAAAAGTTTTTTATAATTTTCAATTCCCACCAAGCTTGTTTATTGCCCCGATTTTCTCAAAACTCATTGTTACAGATGAACATAACGGATAAATCCAGAAAAAAGCAAAACTGAGAATAAATGGGATTAACAAATACATATGGCGCAACCTTTTTGTGAATACAAGAATTTTTTAATCTTCAAATTTTTCTACATTTCCTACCTTCTACCTATATAATTTTGGTATAAAAAGGGGTTGGAGGATTATCCTCCAGAACCCCCCCCTATAAGAGCTATAGACTAATTCTGTTCCTGCATCTACTGCATCCTGTAATTCCTGAAGTGCATCATCTACACTATAGTCAGGATCTTCAAGTACCTCGTTAAGAGTTGTGTTGCATACGTACTCATTGATTGTTGGGCTGATAGCTTACAGAAGAAATCTTTCCGATGTTATCCAGTCCGATTGAGTTAAGTACCTCGTATGGTTTGTTGATGAAGAACTGGTTATACTGGTTCTCATCATTGTGAGCAAATGTATCATTGTCCAGCAATCTGTGTTACATACATCAAATCCAAGTGTATCCCAGATATTCTTCTCACCTTCGTCAGACATCTTTGCCCAGCAAAGGAACTCAGCTGCAAGATCCTTTGATTTAGACTGCTTTGTAACAACTGTACCTGTTCCACCGATACCTACTGAACATTTCTGTCCTTCCTCAAATACAGGACATTTTGCAATATACCAGTTACCTTTTTCTTCAGGCATATAGTTTGTGAAACGGCTCATGTACCATAATGCCTTCGGGAAAGATACGATGTTGTGATCCAGAATGTTCTGGAAACCAGCCTCAAGGTCTACATGTCCATCCGGAGAAACCTCTGCTATCACTTCTTTAACCATTTCTGCTGCATTGTGAGCATTTTCTTTACTGAATCAAGCTGTACATTTGCCTTTGTCTTTGAATCCACCTGTCCAGTCATCTCCGTACTCAGCCATTGCAAGCCATAACCAGTCTGTTCCGCCTGTATCAACAGATGTCCAGTATTTTGTTCCTTTTTCTCCGGCTGCTTCAACATACTCTGTTCCAAGTGCCTCGTAATCATCCCAGGTCTTTACTCCATCAATCTTTGCGATGACATCAGCCTTGAAAGTCCCATTGCATCTCCCATAGCCTTTACGTTGTAGTACATTACTGTGGCGCCTACATGATAAGGAGCTCCGTAGATCTTTCCATCATCTCCCTGAGATAAACATCAAGTCTTGCAGGAACCATTGAATCTTTGTACTCTGTCATAATCATCAAGTGGAACCAACCATTTGTCTTTACCTGCAACCACGTTCGGGAACTGTCCAACCTCTACATCACAGATATCAGGGGCTCCTGTACCGGCCTCAAGTGATGTGATAAGCTTTGTATGCATATCGCCATATGGATATGTAGTACATGTAATCTCGATTGTCTTGTCCGGATGATCCTTGTTCCACTGCTCTACCATTGTTCCGTAGTGCTGTGCATGGAGTTCAACGAATGTCCACATCTCAAGATGTGTTCCTTTTGAATCTCCATAAGTGTTTGTCACTACCTTAGACTCAGCAGCTTCTGTTCCCCATCTGCTGCTTCTGTTCCGTTTTTGTTGCCGTTTCCACAGCCGGCAAGCATTGTTACTGCCATTGTTGCACACATCAGTGACATAATATACATGAGAGTAGCTGCAATGTCAATATTTATTTTAGATTATTTTAAACTATTTTACGCATTATTTAATAATACCTAAAATTTTATTTTTTTTCGTTTTGAAACGCATGTAAGTTATACATATTGCACAATATATTTAAATTATTTTAAAACATGCTTCAATATAGCTTAAAACTATACAATAATATATTGACAACATAGGAGCTTATTCCTATAATTAAAACATGATTTACACACAAGAACATCGTTGTTAATTTTATAAAATATTTTTAGGAGAATCTATATATGATACATATCACATCATTAGACGATGGTCTCGAACTGTTTAAAGCTCTCGGCTCTGATATTCGTATCCAGATTTTAAAAATTCTGCTCGAGAATAACCAGATGAGCATGAATCAGCTTGCAAACGAGCTAAACATCAGCAATGGAGCTTTAACCGGACATATAAAAAAGCTTGAGGAGTGTGGACTTATCTCCGCCTCAAACGATTCATCCGGTCACGGCAACCAGAAGCCAAGGATATCAGTTTTTATCTTAATGACACTCTGGTCGGCACCTGGACCTCTCCCGGTGACTATGGAGATGTACGCGGAATGTTTACCCCTGAATGGTGGCCTCAGAACTGGAATCAATACGGTCTCCTCAAGCTTTTAGTCATAAATCATAAAGGCACCTTCATAGACGGTCTTAAGATATCAGATATCACAATCTGAGCTAAAGCTTGACTACACAAGCACCATCATTTAAAAATCCGCAGTCGAGGAGGATTCTGCCCATGTCGGTGGACTCACAATATTCGGAAAAAGCATTCGGTAACTATGATCAGGACATTGTTGTATCCATCAATTATGCACCTCTTGACATTGAAAAAAACACTAAATAATAATAATAAAATGACTGCGGAAATCAAAACCGCAGTCATTTTGTTTTTATATTTTATTTTTTTTATTATCTGTTTACCACTTTTTATGAGGACAATGTGACACAGCTGTCAATGCACGAAGCTCCACATAGCATCCGCAGGCATTGCACGTTCCGGCATTTAGCTTTTCGCATTCCTTACATATAGAAAGCCGGCGTTCGTATTCTTCTTTTTTTGCAACACGGTCTGCACCTTTTATTGCTTCTGTATATTTTTTTATCATTGCCTGATCAGCCTGCGCCATCTCCCTAAGCAGACACTTTTTGCATATCAATTCCATGTTTATCTCTCCCGATCAATCAAAATTAAAAACCGGTCTTCCGTTGTGCCATTTTATTTTCATAAGCATTGCATGGCGGTTCGGATTATAAAGCGGATCGCCTATTATTTCGGTTTCTGTTCTGGCATGGTAAACCATGATATCATTTCCCTCATCATCTACGGTAAACGAATTATGTCCAGAGTCCATACACCACTGCTTTTCATCAGAACTTAACACCGGATATCTTTCTTTCTTCCATGAAAGCGGATCTAAAAGATCCAAATCTTCATCAGCCGAAAGCATTCCCATGCAATAATTGATCCCTGTATCACTAGCTGAATAAGTCACAAAAACCCTGCCATTTCTTTTTATAACTGCCGGTCCCTCATTCACCCAGAATCCGTGGCGTTCCCAATCATAATCAGGTGTTGTAAGAAGAACCTGCACCGTATCAAGTGTGTATCCGTTTTTCATTCTGGCAATATAGAGGTTTGATATCTGTTTTCCCGACTCCCACTTTTTCCGCCCAGATATAATACCAGTTTCCGTTTACCTCAAATACTGTTGCATCCAGTGAAAATGCCTCAAATGAGAACTCATCATCCTCCGCCCTTTGCATTTTTCCTTTTTCAACCCATGGATCATTCAGGGGATCCTCCCCTGACACTCCAGCACATACGGGCGGATCGCCCAGATGTCATCCTTATCGCCGCCAGCATAGTAGAGATACCATTTTCCAAAGAGATAGTGCAGCTCCGGTGCCCAGATATGGATGCTCTGCGGTCCTGATTCATGCTTGTGCCATATTTCTATTTCTTTAGCATCCTTGATTCCTGCCAGTGTGTCTGATCTTCTAAGTACTATCTTGTCGTATTCCGGAACAGATGCTGTAAAATAATAGCTTCCGTCCGTATGTCTGTATACATATGGATCTGCACCATGGTTCAAAATCCATGGTTTATTATATACTAATGTGTTGTCCATATCCTGTCCAACTATCCTTTTATGCTTTGAGTCAAAAATATTTCACTCCCCATACACTTTCGTTCTGTCCTACGGCAGAAAATGTCATAACATCTGTTCCTGCTTCATCTTTCATCCTGCAGAAAACTCCACTAAATTCATCTCCATCAATTGTTATGTCCATGTAATATGAGCCATCATTGTATGTCCATGTTCCTTTAGATTTTTCACCTGTGACAGAACCATCCGTTGTTAAGATAAAGATCTTTGGGTTAGCAATCTTATCGCTTATATCAGTTCCCTGATTTATTACATAATATCTTCCGACAACATCATTCTTTTCATACCCGTCTTCACTTATAGTCTCGCCCCTGGGTCTGATATGGAAGTTCACATGGCCAGCCGTCCTCGTTTACTATCATCTGATGTACGCGCGGCGAATGTCCCTCACCGCCATCATTAAATCTGGTATGGTATACCAGGTACATTTTTTTCCATCCTTTTCGTCTATAAACGACGAATTGTGTCCTGTAGCCATATATGCTTTTTTTCAAGACTCGGAAGTTTATAATTTCCTGTAAGCTTAAGTCCGAAATTCTGATGCTGTGCACTCTTCTGCGGATATTCTCCATTCATGTCCACATAATCACCGTCCACTGTTTCAGATCTGAATACCCTGACCTGATATCCACCATTACTGGTCAATGCTCCATATGAAACATAAAGATAATAATATCCGCTTTCCTTGTCATATGTGATATAAGGTCCCTCTATCGATATATGTCCGCCCCCTAACAGACGTTTTCCGTAATATGGATCCACATTATTGTCCGGATCTGCCTGCGGGTGGATGACCTGTCCGGTTGACGGATCTAACTCGATAAGAAAAAATTCCACCACTCCACGATCCGTAAACCATCCACATACGGTCACCTTCATCATAAAATACTGTCGGATCTATCGCATTAGGATAATCATTGTAATTGTACTGGCCACCCTGTATATAGTTTTTGTATGCATATTCCTCATCCACATAATCAAGCACATCCGTTCCTGAAATAGTTTTTCTGTTAAATCCGGAATAGATAAGTGCTCCCCTTCCATTCATATGGACCTTCCGGTGTTGTCTGATGTGCCGTAGCACAGATTCGATGCGTTCCATGTAGACGTTGTGCAGTAATACATGTAATAAAGCCCGGTTGTTTTATTGTAAATAACGTCCGGCGCCCACACATGGGTCTGTTTATCATCAGTCTGTATCAGACTGTCTTTATTTCCGGAATACGCAAAAGCCTGATCTGCAACTTCATATATCTGTCCGTAAACCGGGTTTTTTTTTTACTGTATCCGTCTGCGACCTTTTCCCAGTTTAAAAGGTCGGTGCTCTTTTGCTGCTGACATATGTGAACCAAAAATGTAGTATGTATCATCTACCTGTAAAATAGAAGGATCATGAACCGATACTCCTGATGATACATCTGCGGTTTTAATCCCTTTATAGCTTACAGTGTAGTCCTGCGATTCTGTACCACAAGCTGATATTGCAAGTGTCATCGCTGCTACGATCGTTCCTGAAATGGCCTTTTTCTTCCCATTCCCCATCTCAAATACCTCCGTATTTTAATTTTTCCGCCCAGCATTATAAATTTATGATATCAGATATATTGACATAATACAATAAATATTTTATGATTTATTAAAATATTTTAAATTTTCTCAAAATTCTAAAATATTTTAATAAAACCTAATCTTTCCGCATTCTATTGTGGGAAGGTGCCGTCCGGGGTGCGGGCTTGCGTCTCTTCCGATAGCGGAACTCGTCCGGATTGCTAATTTGTCGGTGTCTGCTTCCGGCTCTTTTGATTATTTATGTTCATTCTACAGCTGTACACCCACGCCGCAGCGTCCGTCTATGGCACACACTCGATTTCTGACGTGTCGTGTGGGAGTTAATGCCGATTTACAGCTAGAGGTTACACGGGCGCACACACGTTCAAGCTTGTAGTCTGAACCTGCTTCACAACGTAAATAGCGCGTTTGGAGCACCCGTGCATAATAAACTTAGCTGGAAACGGCATTTACTCCCACTAGACTAAGGAGTATGAGAGCGTGTGCCATAGACGGACGCTGCGGCGTGGGTGTGCATCTGGAGAATGTACACAAACTTTGAGCCGGAAACAGACACCTGACAAATTCACGCAATCCGGGCGAAATGTTCCGCTATCGGAAGAGACGCAAGCCCGCACCCCGGACGGCACCATCAACATTATACATGCGGAAAGCTTTAGACAATTTTTTAAATGTATTGGAGGTATTATGAAGAAAAAATCGTATTGGTTATGCTTGGCAATCTCTGTCACAGGCTGTGGGGCTGGGAAAGAGAAAACTATCGAAAAATCGCAGATCACAAATCCTATGGTCGGAAATAACATAAATTCTGACAGTGGATCTGATCTGATCTATGGCGGCGATCCATCTGTTCTTGTCGATGGTGATACAGTATATCTGTATACAGGGCACGATGCATCAACCGACAAAGAAGTCGCAGATTCAGTGTACAACATTCCTGAATATCTGTGTTACTCCTCGACAGATATGGTGAATTGGAAATCCGAGGGCACAGTTATGACCATGGATACTGTAAAATGGGCAAAGGATGACCAGTCAGCATGGGCAAGCCAAAGTTGCAGAATATAATGGTAAATACTATCTTTATTACTGCAGCTGGGACAAAACCGGAAAACAGTCAATCGGTGTTGCTACATCAGACAGTCCGACAGGGCCATTTACCGATATAGGCCAGCCGCTTGTAAAAAGGCAATGTCACCAAACCACAGCTTTCATCCTTTAACGATATTGACCCTACAGTATGGATCGAAACTGACGAAACCGGCACCACCCACCGCTATCTTGCCTGGGGAAACGGAATGTTTTTCATATGTGAGCTCAATGAAGACATGATATCAGTCAAAGACCAAAACGGCGACGGAGAGATCACAAGCGGTAACAATTTTGCAGAAGCAGATATCGCATATCAGAAAAACGGACTTGAAAATTATACAGAGGCACCATGGCTTTACCGCAGACAGGACGAGAATGGAAACTACTACGGCGATTACTACCTCTTCTATGCCAACGGATGGCGGGAAAATATGGCATATGCGACAACTGATGATCTATCAAGTGGAAACTGGAAATTTGGAAACATTATTATGACGCCTAACGCAACATCAAATACAAACCATATGGCTGTTTTTGATTTCAAAGGAAAAACTTATTTTGTATACCATAATGGTTCTCTTCCGGGCGGAAATGGTTATAGAAGATCAGCCTGTGTCACGGAGCTTAACTTCAACGATGATGGCAGCATAGATTTATTTGAAGAAACAGCTGCCGGACCTGCCGGCACCACCTCCGCCATCACTCTTGATTCCGGCAAAGCTTTGTCACACGAAGGCTTTGTAAATTCCTCTGCCGACAGTGACTATCCTTATACAAAAATAAAAATCGGTCTGGATATCGGAGACAGCGAGAATGACAATAAATGGGTAATAACAGCTGGAAAGGCAGATCCTTCGCAGGATCCATATGTATCTATCCAGTCAGAAAACAAAGCCGGGCTATACATTACTGCAAATAAGGATGGCTCTGTAACACTTGCCCAGATACCGATGGTTCAGATAAAACCGCCAAAAAGCAGACATTTAAAACTCTCGAAGGTTTTGATGACAAAGATGGTGTCACTTTCGAAAGCGTTTCACAGGAAGGTATGTATCTTTGTATAAAAGATGACATTCTGGCTCTTACAGACTCAAAAAGTGATGCTGCAACTTTTTATATAAAAATGATTAAAGGGCAAAATACCATATGCTCCTCATTTCATAAAAATAATTTTCAACTAAAACAGCATATAATCTTATTCACAAAAAAGCCATATGGCACTTAAATAATGTGCCCTATGGCTCTTTTATTACTATAATTATTGTAATCGCTGGTGATCATTTATATTCCAGAAAGTTATATTTT
>VOFC01000986.1_pt1 | contig 10001 bp, 15 predicted proteins | sample 5384161 | NCBI WGS metagenome assembly VOFC01 (sample SAMN12384722, study PRJNA508395) | human gut metagenome | isolation source: healthy gut B | host: Homo sapiens | reverse complement strand
CGGCCGATGTACCAGATCTTCGCCTCTCCGTCGAGCTTCACCGTATCGGCCTTCAGCTCCTTGATGCCGGGATAGGGTTTCTCCTCGTCGGGATGGAAGCGCTTTGACGAGCGCCTCGTTGATCTGCGTCTCGAGCGTTGCCATCGAGGCGGCATCGGCATAGGGAAGGTATCCCGAAGCGTAGGGTTTGGGGAAGGTCAGCCCCTTTGACGGCCGGGTTGAAGCGGTAATTGACGTAGACCTGCGGGATGGAGTCGTTGGCGCTGACCCACTCCTCGGCCACGTTGTAGGGATGTTTCGCATCCTCGGGATCCTCGGGAAGCGGCTTGGCGTCCGCCGTCTCGTCGTCATTGTCGTAGAACTTCAGACCGCCGTTCGTATCGCTGCAGAAGGTATCGACCTGGTGGCCCTCCTTCTCAAGCGGGTTCTTGACCGTATCGCAGATCGTCATCGTAACGATGAAGGGGCGCTGCGCATCGAGCTTGAAGGTCTGGTTGTCGTCGTTCTGGCCCTCGTAGCCGCCGTCGCCCGAGATATCGCTCGAACCCACGACACGCGAAGGCATGTAGAGCACCACCTTCGAACCCTCGCGAAGCCGGATCTCCGGTATCCAGGCCGCGCGCCGCGGCATAAGTCGGGGTCCAGATGCAGGGTGTTGCGCATGGCCAGGTAGGTGCCCCTCGATCTGTCCGGAGCTCATGGCATAGCTCTCGCCGCAGTAGCGGTAGTAAGGCACATAGTGCGTGTATTTGGTGAAGGAGCCCACCTGATGCGCCTCGGCGGCGCGGCGCGTCAGGATGATATTGCCGCTCAGGTCGCGGCCCGAAAAGTCGAACGACACCCAGCAGACCGTATCGCTGATCGGCGCCGCGTTCATGTCGCCCGCCTCCAGCACATCGACATAATAGCCGCCGTCGGACTGGTAGTTCTTGACCAGCTCGGGACGGTGCTGGTGCATCCACGCCTCGAGAGCCTGGTTCTCGAACCGATCGAACGACTCGGTCTCCTCCTTCGCACAGGAGGAAAGCAGCAACACGGCCACCGCCGCCAGATACCATACACGGGTATACAGTTTCATATCTTGTCCAAATCTCAATTTATACTCACTCATTCACAATGCCGTGGCCGCATCACTCGACGCTCTCCACGGTAAAGAACCACGCCACGGGACTCTCGCGGGGGTATCGTGCTGAAATTCACATCGCCGTAGGCCATGTTGATAGGTCATGTAGGCCTCGCACCTCGTCGCCCTCCCGACAACCCAATAACGCATGACGCAGGCCGTTTAGTATGTCGCCGCGCATATCGAGCGTCAGCGGTTCGAACGACCAGGCACCCCTCGGAAAGCCCCATTTCGAGAATAGGCGTTGCGAAGCAGCGGATCGTTCGAATAGTACGGGAAGGTGCTGTCGGTAATGGCCGAGAAGGTGAAGACATAGGCCCGGAAGGTGATCGTAACCTCGACGAAGCCTCAACCACCTTTTTCTGGTCCCGGCCCGGAGCGTAATAGTTGTCGATATACCGGTAGACCGTATTGCCCGACACCGAGTAGAAGGCCTGCTGCGCCTCCAGGTCGGCATCCGACTCCGCGACCAGGGCCGGAGCGTGCGACGACGTGAGAACGAGAGACGATCTTGTCGCGCTGGGTGGGAAGCACCTCCTCGTCGGAACACGACAGGCTGCTCACCGCAACCAGGGCAACCAAAGCGTATGACCACAATCTTTCATCGGCATGGAATCGTGCAAATTTACAAAACAATCCGATATACGAACAACAAACGCAAAAACGCCCCTTCGTATGCCCAAGCCGGCGGCCGGCATACAAAAATCGGGACGGATAGCGCTATCCGTCCCGATCTGTCAAGGCAGTGGAAGGCCAACTATTCCACCAGCGTAAACGCCTGGTTGATATCCTCTTCGGACATCAGATTCGAGAAGTTGTTCCCGTCGCAGATCCAGATGACGGAGGTCGTCAGATGATCCGCACCGGCACCCTTCACATAGTTGCCGGCAATCTTCATGTTGGCAAAAACGGAAGCCCGTAATGGTAATGGCGGAATTCTTGCAATACGCGTTGGAAACGTTCTCGAAGGTACAACCGGTAATTTCTACCGTTGCCGTCTCATTGACCGCTAAGGCATTGCTGTCTACCAGCTCGAGATGGATGTAACGATAACCCTGCATTGTATTCTTAAACGTGCAATTCCGGAATGCAACCGACTCAATATCCTTGTTCGTCAGCTGAACAGCATCCCACTCCGCATCGACGAACGTACAGTTCTCGAACGTAAGGTTCTTGCAGTTGCCTCCGATAACATAGACAGCGGAAACCGTTTTTCGAGGCATTGTGTCCATTGGCAAAGGTCAGATTCTTAACCGTAACCGACGATCCGTTGAAATAGACAGGCGAACCCTCGAACATTACACCCCTGACCATCCAACTCGATATCCTCGTTGAACGAAACCGGGGCCGTCAGAACCACGGTGTTCGAGCCGCTTTCAACAGCGGAGGCAATCGCATTCTGGATCTCGTCGGCCGAATCGACCTTCACGCCGGGAACCACCTCGTAGGTCGCGGGATTGTCGTTCACCTTCTCCGAAGAGTAGCCGGCAGCCACGAAGTTCGTACCCACGCCCTCGGCACGGTTGTTTGCCGGATCGAAATCTACGAACGTACCACCCGTGATAATAACCTTGGCCGTGCCATTCTTGTAATTCGCATCCAGGCAGTTGATCAGATAGTTGGTACCCCAGTCCGGGTATTCATCCGTCTTGACAAGATCGAAGGTTCCGCCCTTTGATCTCGACAGTTCCCGTATGCACATAGACGGCGTCCAGATAGCCGAGGTAGGTGCCGCTCTCGATGACCACATGACCGCCGTTGCGGACATCCATGCCATAGACACCGTTGCCCCAGGACTGCACCGTACCGTTCTTGATGGTGAGGTTGCCGCCCAGCACCGAAACAACCGACCAGTTTACATTACCGTCCCAGGTGTCGTCCGAAAGCGATGGTATGACCGCCCAGATCGAGGTCGAGGGTCTTCCCGGCAGGCACGATAACCGGCTCCTTCAGCACGAGATCCTCCTCCAGGGTGAAGGAGCCGCCCTCCATGGCCGCAAACGTAAGCGCATTCTCATAGTACTGCAGCACACGCGAAACGGAAACCTCCTGTCCTTCCTTATCGATAAGCGTAACCTTCAGAATCGCCTTGTCTCCATTGGCGGCATCGACGGGCGTTACACGGACCTTGGCATTGTTCTGATAAACGCCATCGACAAAGGCCGGCTTGGTCAGATCAACCTGCCACGGCGAAGCTGCACGGGTCTGATATCCATGCCCGTACCGGCATTGTTCTTCACCGGCAACCATGGCCGTATAGTCCGACTCCTTGAGCCCCTGCGGCAACACGATGGCAACATCCGAACCTTTGGCATACACGGTGAAGGGCTCATAGCTGTCAAAGCCTACGGTCAAGGTGTTGGCGCGCGGAATAACCAGCTGCGTGCCATCCGCCAGCGTGAAATCACATTGTCCGATCGCTCGTGTAATCGACGCCGCTCTCGGCAAAGACCGCATCGCCCCGGTCGCCTTTCTCGCCGTCTCACCCTTTCCTCGCCGGTAGCCTTCACACCCGTAGAGGTCCAGGTGGCGCCGCCGTCGGTCGAAATCTCCCATTCATTGCTGTCGGCATTGATCCGAACCTGGGGGAGCAATGGCATCCTCACCCTGGGCCTTCACACCTGTATCCGTCGTGCCGATCCACCAGTTGCCGTCCTTGATATAGGAGTCTGACCATCGTCGCCCGTATCGCCCTGGGCCTTCACGCCCGTGTCGGTCGTACCGATCCACCAATTGCCGTTCTCGCCGGTGTAGGGAGTCTGGCCGTCGTCGCCCGCATCACCCCTTTGGGGCCCGTTACGGGGATCTTGTTGCCGGCTCCGTCGGTCATGAATTCGGCCGCGGCATCGCCGATCTTCACGGTCCAGTAATAGACCCCGTCCGTATCCTTCGCTACACCGATAACCGGAGTCTCGCCGTTGATGCCGTCCACACCGTGCCGGATGGTGATCGACTTCCCGGTCTGGAACGTAATCGTATAACCGACCTCAACGCCGTTTTCCTTCACGGGAGTTACGTCCGTGATGAAGTTCTTCTCTTCAAGAGAGCCCTTGACAAGGCTTTGGAGAGACTGGATGTCCGAATTGACAGACTTCTGCCAGGCCTCAAGTGCTGCTACCGGTTTTCGAGATCTTCGATATCGGCACGAAGTTCCGAATCATCGTACTCGTCGCTGCAGGACGAAAACACACCAATGTGCTTACACACATCAGTAACCATGCAATCCTGCGACTGAAAACGTCGCAAACGTGTAAACCTTCTTCATGTTGTTTGGATTAAGAATAAATATATCTGTTTACCCAACAGGCAATTAGAGACACAGCGACAGAGATTTCAAGAAACAGCATGCACAGTACTACACATCAACAGTCTGCCACACATCCCCAACAATACCTAATTAGGATAAAGATAGCAAAAAATCCCAACAGGTAGCACGCAAAGATTAAAAACAGGCAAAAAAGGATCTTTTCAGAGAGCCCGTTATTCTCGGGACATGGCAAGGACGCATGGCGAGATAACGCCTTGCATCCGAACAGAAACGGAAGCATTCCGCACGGTCGAGCCTTCGCTCGCCGACGAATCCGAGAAATAAGGATGTCAGATCAAAGCCGCTTGAGCGACATGCGCACCAGCTCCTCGACCGAAGCCGACGGAGTCTCCCGCAGCACCCCGCGCAGCACCTTTTCGGCCGCCGTGCGCGCAAAGCCCAGCATGACCAGCGCGGCAAGGGGGGCCTCGTCGAAGTTCCCGCTGTCGGCGACGGGCGCCGCAGCTCCCGCCTCCGGCATCGAGGGCCGCGAGCTTGCCCGTAAGTTCCACGATGATCTTCTGCGCGGTCTTCAGTCCCAGACCCTTGACATTCTTCAGCAACACCGCATTCCCCGACGAGATGATCCCCTGCAGCTCCCGCGGCGAATAGGTCGAAAGGATCATGCGCGCCGTATTGCCGCCCACGCCCGACACGCCGATCAGCAGGCGGAAAAGCTCCCGCTCGACACGCGTCGAGAAACCGTAGAGCAGCTGGGCGTCCTCCCGGACCACATAATGCACGTAGAGTTTGGCCCGCTCGGCATGCTCGATCGCCGAGAAGGTTTCGAGCGAAATATGCAGGTAATAGCCAACGCCTCCGACATCGAGAACCGCATAGGTGGGAGCCACCTCGGAGAGCGTGCCGCTGATATATTCGTACATGAATGTCAAATTTTGGTCGCAGAGAGGCAAAAATAAAGATTTTTTCCTACCTTTGTGTTCCGAAGAAGAAATAATTACCAAAAAACAGCAAACCCAATATGAAAAAAATTTTCTTCCCGATGCTGGCCGCAGCACTCGTCATGACCGCCTGCGACTCGAAAACAACGGAACAGACCGCAGGCGCCGCAACCCAGACCGAAGCTGCGACGACGATCGGCTCGGGCGATATCGCCTATGTGCAGGTCGAGGCGGTGCTGGCCCAGTGCGACCTCTTCCTCAACGAAGGAAAGGCGCTGCAGGAAAAGACCGAGAAGGCCCAGAAAAGCTGGGCCCAGCGTGAACAGAGCCTCCAGGCCGAGGCTGCCCAGCTGCAGGAAAAATACAAGAAGGGGCTGATCACCACCCGTGACGCCCAGGCTCAGCAGGAGAACATCCAGAAACGCGTAGCCTCCTACCAGAGCAACGCCCAGAAGGAGGCCCAGACGCTCGACGAGGAGAACTACGTATTCACGAACCGTGCGCAGGACCTGCTGAACCGTGCCGTGAAGGAGATCAACGCCGACAAGCGCTACAAGCTCATCATCAACGCTTCGGCGCTCATCGATGCCGATACGACCCTGAACATCACCCCCGCGGTGCTGGCCAAGGTCAACGAGCTCTATGCCGCCGACAAAAAGGCCGAAAAGGCGAAAAAACTGATTCCGCAACCGGTCAGGAAAAACAGCCGTTTCCCCCAAAAGACGGGGGAACCGTTTTTTTCGTACATTTGCACGAAAATGAAAACGAACTAATTTTTCCGGACACATGGGTTTCGTTCCGTTCACATTCATCGATTTCATAGATATCATCCTGGTAGCGGCGATCATGTTCTGGATCTACCGCATGACCAAGGGCACCAACGCCCCTATATCCTCTCGGGAATCATCGCCGTATACCTGCTCTGGGTCGTCGTCCGGACCCTCAACATGGAGCTTCTCTCGACCATCCTCGGCCAGCTGATTTCGGTCGGCGTCATCGCCCTTATCATCGTCTTCCAGCCCGAGCTGCGACGATTCCTCCAGATGATCGGCATGCGGCAGAAGCAGTTCTACTTCATCACCCGCATCTTCTCCTCGAGCGAGGATCCCGTGCAGACGAACGTCGTGCCGATCGTGACGGCCTGCCGCGAAATGGCTGCGGCAAAGGTCCGGGCACTGATCGTCATCGGACTGCGCAGCGACCTGCGGCTCATCACCGAAGGCGGTATCGCCATCGATGCCAAAATCTCGACGCCGCTTCTCGAAAATATCTTCTTCAAGAACGCACCGCTGCACGACGGCGCCGTCGTCATCGAAGGCGACCGCGTCGTGGCTGCAAAGTGCATCCTCCCCGTAACGCAGAGCGCCGTGCCCAAATCCTACGGAACCCGCCACCGCGCCGCCATCGGCATGAGCGAGATCTCCGATGCGATCATCATCGTCGTCTCGGAAGAGACGGGAGGCATCTCCATCGCGCAGAACGGCGATATCCGCCACAACATCAACCCGCAGCACCTGCAGCAGACCCTGCAGCGCTACCTGGCCCTCAACAGCCGCAAACAGACCAAGGACGAGGTGGCCGAATAGCCGCAGAACCGCAGGGCCGCGGGGCAGCACACCATAGGGCCGCAGAGCCGCACACCGCAGGGCCGCAGAGCTGCACACCGGAACGAAATGAAAGCGTCCGCACCTTCAAAGGTACGGACGCTTTTTCGCAAAACGGGCCGGCCGTCATTTCAGCGTAAAGGCCACCTCGCCGCGGATATCGTCCGACGCGGCACCGACAAAGGCCTTGAATTCGCCCGGCTCGGCAACCCACGCCCCTTCGTATCGTCGTAGTACTGCAGCGCCTCGGGCGTAAGGGGTAAAGGTTACCGTACGTGTCTGGCCGGGTCCGAGGGCAATCTTCTCGAAGCCCTTGAGCTCCTTGACGGGACGCGGGAGCGACGAGACACAGTCGCCGACATAGAGCTGCACGACCTCCTGACCGGCCCGCTCGCCCGTATTGGTTACATCGACCGAAATACGGATCGAGCCATCCGGACCGATTTCCGTGCGGTCGCCGCGGATGTTGTCGTAGGCAAAGGTCGTATAGCTCAGACCGTGGCCAAAGGCGAAGAGCGGCGCGATCTGCTGTTTCTCGGCCCAGCGGTATCCGACGAAGATGCTCTCGTTGTACTTCACCGAGTCGCCGCCCGGGTACTCGCCCAGCGCGATGGCGCCGTTGTCCTCCAGACGCACGGGGAAGGTGAAGGGCAGCTTGCCCGAGGGATTCACCGCGCCGAAGAGCACATCGGCCAGGGCATTGCCCGCCTCCGAACCCGAATACCACGCCTCCAGCACGGCGGGAACGCGGTCGATCCACGGCATCGCCACGGCGTTGCCCGAAACGAAGACCGCAACCAGGTGCGGATTGGCTTCGGCAAGCGCCTCGATCAGACGGTCCTGACCGTAGGAAGCCCCAGCTGCAGGCGGTCGCTGCCCTCGGCATCCTGATTGGCGCTCTTGTTCAGACCGCCGATGAAGATCACGGCATCGGCCTCGCGGGCCGCAGCCACGGCATCGGCGATGAGGCGCTCGGCCGTGCGCGTCTCATGCAGATCCTGGCCGCTCTCCACGCCGTTGAAACTGGTCGACACGTCGCCGACATAGCCGCGTTCGTAGACCACCTCGGCACGTTCGCCGACGGCGGCAAGGATACCCTCCAGCGGCGAGGTCTCGTGTTTCACCTTCAACGAGGAGCCGCCGCCGATGGTCATCATCTTCACGGCATTCTCACCGATGACGGCAATGCGTTTCGTCCGCTGCAGATCGAGCGGCAGCACGCCGCCGTCGTTCTTCAGCAGCACCATGCCTCGCCCGCAATGCGGCGGGCGGCGGCGGCATGCTCGGGCGAGTTGAGCGACCCGAAGGGCTTGCGCGTGTTCATCGCCGTGCGGAAGATCAGGCGCAGCACACGGCGCACCTTGCCGTCGAGCACTTCGACCGAAGCCTCGCCCCGGCGGAGCAGATCGAGGTAGGGAGCCGCCAGGAAGTAGTTGTCGTAGGCGTTGCTGGCACCCCAGGTCAGGCCGTCGGTCCACGATCCGTACTCCAGGTCGAGACCGTTGTCGATCGCCTCGCGCGTATCGTGCGTACCGCCCCAGTCGGAGATCACCGCACCGTCGAAGCCCCAGTCGCGCTTGAGAATGTCGTTGAGCAGGTAGCGGTTGTGGCAGCAGTACTCTCCCTTTATATTTATTATAGGAGCCCATGATGGCCCAGGCACCACCCTTCCTGGACGGCCGCCTTGAAGGCCGGCAGATAGATCTCGTACAGGGCCCGGTCATCCACGATGACATTGACACCGTGGCGGTGCACCTCCTGGTTGTTCAGCGCGAAGTGCTTGACACAGGCCGCAACGCCGTTCTCCTGCTGCACCCCCTGCACATAGGGAACGACCATGCGCGACGAAAGGCAGGGATCCTCGCCCATGTAGTCGAAGTTGCGGCCGTTGAGCGGCAGGCGGTAGATATTGACGCCCGGGCCGAGCAGCACATCCTTCTCCGGTAGCGGGCCCCTCGCCGATGGACTTGCCGTAGAGGGCCGCCATCTCGGGATTCCACGTCGCCGCAAGGCACGTCAGGGCCGGGAAGGCCGTACAGGAGTCGTTCGTCCAGCCGGCCTGGTCCCACTCGTCCCACAGCACCTCGGGACGGATGCCGGGGGGCCGTCCGTACACCACAGTTCGGGAATGCCGAGGCGCGGAACCCCGGCCGAGGAGAATTTCGACTGCGCATGCAGCACGGCGACCTTCTTTCGAGCGTCATGCGCGAAAGTGCGTCCTCAACGCGCCGTTCGATCGGCTGCGTCTCGTCAAGATAGAGGGGCACGCCCTCCGCCGAGGGGCGTCCTCCCCGCATGCGGCGGCCGCAAGTGCGCCGCAGGCCACACCGATTTTCAAAAGTACGGATCTCTTCATATCATTCAGGTTTTTCTGCACCAATACCGCGAGAATGATCAGTACGCTCGCAATAAGTATCAGGGCAATGCAAATCGTGTATAACATATCTTAAATTTTAATTATTGTTTTTCGGTATTTTCAATAAGTTCGGCAAAGTAAACACTTTTTTCCGGGATTTAACAAACTTAATTTGCGATAAATTGCCACAGCTTCGTCGCGAAGCCCCTGGGCAAGGTAGATTTCCGCCAGATCCTCGTAACGAGGTCGTCGTCGTCGTCCAGTTCGGGCTGCGGTGCGGACCTCCGTCAACGGGTTCGCCCTCCGTCGGCAACGATGCGCAGATCCTCTTCCTTCAGGAACCGGTCGATGATCTCCTCAGGCGAAAGCGCATCAAAGCGCCTCCCGATCGACCGTGAACCGTCCGAGCGGCAACAGACGCGACACCGCCGCGATCGACACCCGACGGTCGGAACGCCCGGTTTGAAGCACGCGCAGGATACGGGCGGGAGTAAACCACTGTAACGGCACTCCGAGCGCATCGAGCTGCGCTTCATCGACCGGGCCTACCGTGCCTCCGGACATCGTATATTCCTTGAAATCCGCCATCCGCTACCAGTTTGCCGCCGATGCCTGGAAAATGTCCGTCACCAGTTTATCGACGATTTGGGGAATCAGTTCGCCCTCGATTTCATTCAGCAGTTTCGAAGAATCGAAATCCTCGAACGCC
>VOFC01000945.1_pt1 | contig 10001 bp, 13 predicted proteins | sample 5384161 | NCBI WGS metagenome assembly VOFC01 (sample SAMN12384722, study PRJNA508395) | human gut metagenome | isolation source: healthy gut B | host: Homo sapiens | reverse complement strand
CAGAACCGGAGCGGGAGCAGGCGCGGGCGGCTGTAAAACTTTCCGGGAAGATTCTGCATATGATAAAGAAAAAATAACAGCCGGGGGATGCAGATGAACTATTACCCCAAAATACTTCCCTTTTATATGACCTATCCGATGCCTCTGATATGGGAGGAAGAGGATACGGTCATGCGCGATCTGGAATATCTGCAGGAGCTTTATCCGAGGCAGGCAAAAAAGTACCGCAAACGGATCGAAGAGCTGCTGGAACGGTTTGACAGTGAAGGCAGCGTCCTTTATGATGAATATCCGGACAGAATGACCCTGTATAAAATGGCGCAGGACATTTATGCGGTGCTGGAGCAGGAGGAAAAACGCGAGCAGGCAGAGGCTGCGGCAGTGGCGGCCGCGCCTGCGGACGGTGGAGAAGTGAGCACGACAGGCGATCGTATATCTGCAGGCGCTGCAATGAACTCTGCGGTCAGAACAGCGGAGACTGCGCCGCTGCTTGGCCCTGAAAGCATGGAGCTGATTCAGGTTCTGCTCTACGGAGAAATTTTCAGACGCAGGCAGAAAAAGGGCTTTCGGAAATTTTAAGTTGTACAGAAGAGAATAAAGCTTTACAATAGAGCCGGAAGAAGATAATATGCTTCTTCCGGTTTTATTATCGTATAGGAAACTTCGTTTCCATACGATAATAAACGCTCTACGAGGATGCGCACTCGGCGCAATGGGTAGATGGTTGCTGAAGCAACCGCGCCTCGGCGCGAGAATGTGCCAAGGCACATTCTTTTTTTAGGGAGAAAAGAAGATGAACAAAGTAAGACAGCTGTTGGAAGAGAGCCTGACCGGCGGGCTTTACCAGATGACATTGAGTGGCGCCACCGGCGAAGCGACGGGGTGCAGCAAAAGAAAATTCGCCCGGTTCTGTTAAAGGACAGGCTTTTGTTTCAGATCACCGCATATCGCGGGACGCAGGTATTTCATGAAAATCACACGGCGGAGGAGAGGCAGCGATTCTGGAAGCCGATCTCTTGGGCAGCTTTAAACAGCTGCAGATTGAGACAACCTCTTTTGAGGCGACGGTGCTGGTAAGCAAAAAAGGAAAAATGACGGTGCGCAAAAAGCAGCGCAGCGTTTCGGAAGATAACGTTAAGGTTTCGTTGTCCCACAACAGAAAGAAACGCTATATTCTGGAAGAAGGACGTCCGGTTCCCTTTCTGGTGGATCTGGGAGTGCAGACCAAAGAAGGAAAAGTGATAACGTCGCGGTACGATAAGTTCCGTCAGATCAACCGTTTTCTGGAGTTTATTGAGGACATCTGGCCACTCCTGCCCAAGGATCGTCCGGTGCATATTATTGACTTTGGCTGCGGTAAGTCTTATCTGACTTTTGCCATGTATTATTATCTGCATGAATTAAAGGGACTGACACTGGAAGTGACGGGACTTGATCTGAAAAAAGACGTGATCGTGCATTGCAACGAGCTGGCGAAGAAATATCATTATGAAGGGCTTTCGTTTTTACATGGAGATATTGCAGATTATACGGGAACGGACAGCGTAGACATGGTTGTGACGCTGCACGCCTGCGACACGGCGACCGATTATGCCCTGTATAAGGCGATGAAATGGCATGCGGGTGTTATTTTATCCGTGCCCTGCTGTCAGCATGAGGTCAATAAGCAGATCGCATGTGAGCCGCTGGAGGGCGCGCTGAAATATGGTTTGATCAAAGAGCGGCTTTCGGCATTGTTTACAGATGCCCTGCGAGCCGATCTGCTGGAAGAAAAATGGCTATGATACCCAGGTGCTTGGAGTTTATCGATATGGAGCATACTCCTAAAAATATCCTGCTTCGTGCAGTGCGCAGAGTAGACGCAGGGATGGCGAATGGACAAAGCGGTTTGACGGAAGCAGAGCAGAAGTCCGGGCAGTGCAGCAAAGAGCCGGGCTATAAAGAGCCGGATAGCAAAAGGCTGGCGGAAACCCTGCAGATCCATACGACGCTGCAGAAGCTTCTGGAAGGAGAGTTGGTTTGAAGAAAACGGTTATCAAGGGCATTGCCTTTGTTGTGATATTTGTGATTTCGCTGGTTGTGATCAGCATGGTCGCCAATCAGGGAAATGGGGATATGACTGCACCGATGCCGGCGGCCAGTCTGCCCACAATGGCAATTGTGGAAGACGGTCAGGAAATCAATCAGATGTACGGATACACAATGCAGATGGATACGGCGGATATGCGGGAAAGCATTACGCCGATCAAAACAGCGCGTCAGATCAACGCAGTGGTGCACGGGTACGGTACGGAAATTGCGGGCGTTTCCTATGAGCTGCGCAGCATCGACGGAAGCCGTCTGATTGAAAATACGGAGCTGACCGGGACGCAGGAGGGAGACGACCTGTATCTTTCCTTCCGGTTAAAGGATTTGATGAAAGAGGGCGAGGAATACAGCCTGATTTTTCTGGTGAATCTGGATGAAAGCAGACAGGTGCGTTATTATACGCGGGTCATCCAGGCGGATTATTACCTGACGGAAAAACTTGATTTCGTGACGTCTTTTTCGGATGCGACCTTTGATGCAGAGGTTTTTGCGGAAAAAGGCTATGCCAAAAAAGCTGAAACGAATTCAGATGGCGACAATTCCTCTTTTTGCCCATGTGGGCATTCATTGTACGTCGTCCCAGGTAACCTGGGGAAGCCTCGGATGTGACGCAGATAGAGAAGCCGCAGATTTGGGTAAAAGAAATCGCACCGCAGACAGCTTCCTTTGTTTTGAGCTATCCCGTGTCTTATACAGAGGGAGGCAGTCAGGTCAGCGCGTCCGTGACGGAGTATTACCGGGTGCGTTATACAGGGACACAATGTACCTGCTGGATTATGAACGGACTGCCACACAGTATTTTACGGAAAAATCATCAAGATTTACGGAAAGCGGATTACAGCTTGGAATTACAGATAAAAATGTCGTCATGAAAGAAAGCGATGGCGGAAATGTATTTGCCTTTGTACAGGCTGGAGCGCTTTATGTATACAACAGTGCTGACAATCGCCTGGCGCGGCTGCATTCTTTCCGGGACGAGGACAACGACGATCTGCGGGCGCGCTATGAAAACCACAGCTATGAGGTTTTGCAGGTCGATGAAACCGGAAACGTGACGTTTCTGGTATACGGTTATATGAACCGCGGCCGTCACGAGGGCGAGTGTGGTGTTTCGGTCTGCTACTACAGCAGTACACTGAACGTGACAGAGGAAATGGTGTTTATTCCTTATAATAAAAGTGCCGGGCTGTTAAAAGCTGATCTGGAAACACTTTCTTATGTAAATGGTAAAAACGACCTCTATCTGATGGTGGACGGCAATATCTGGCATATCGGGCTGGAGGACAAGTCCAGCGAAATCGTAGTTTCCGGGATTAGCACGGCTGGCTGCAGGGTTGCGGAAAACGACAGTATGCTGGTATGGCAGAAGGATCTGAAGGATTATGGCAGCACGCTGGAATTCATGAATTTAAACAGCGGAAAGCTGACGGAACTCAAGGCGGGCGAAGGCAATTTTATTCAGGCGCTCGGCTTTATGGGGGAAGACCTGATCTACGGAATTGCGTCTGCAGAGCAGGTGCAGGAGGATGCGGTCGGCAATCAGCTGTTCCCGATGCATCAGATCAGGATCCAGGATTTTGAGGGAAATATTTTAAAATCCTATGAGCAGGCAGGGGTTTATGTGACGGGCTGCCGGATTGAGGAAAACCAGATCAGTCTGGAGAGGATTTCCCTTGCGGACGGAAGGGTGACGGAGCTTTCGGAGGATCAGATTTTATATAATGATGAGATACCGGAGAGCAAAAATTATGCGGAGACAGCGTCCACGGAGGAGACGGAAAATATCGTACGAATTGTATTAAATTCTGTTCCGGATGCCAAAAGGTCAAAATCCTCACACCGAAGGAGGTCATCTTTGAAGGAAGCCGGGAAATTGTACTGAACGGGGAAGAGGATCAGAACCGCTATTATGTATATGGACAATATGGTGTGATCGGAATCGAAAAAGACCCTGCCGCAGCGGTGCGCAGAGCTTATGAAGCAGCTGGCGCGGTAACGGACGAGGCGGGCGATATTTGAACAAACGCGACCGCCTGCACAGCTCGAACAGATCATGGCGATTGATGGGGACTATGCGGACAATGAAAGAAGCAGCCTTGCGGTGTGCCTGGATACGATTTTCCAGTATGAGGGAATGGTGAAAAACAGCTCCTCGCTGCTGGCAGCCAGGGCAGGACGATGCTGACGATTCTGGAAGAAAATTTAGACAATCGGACGGTGTTAAACCTCCAGGGCTGTACGTTGGATATGGTGTTATATTATCCTGACCGGGAAATCCCGGTGCTTGCAGTGATGCAGGACGGCAGTGCAGTGCTGGTGATCGGCTTCAACGAGCAGAATGTCGTTTTGATGGACCCGCTGACCGGAACTGTTTACAAAAAGGGCATGAACGACGCGCGGAGCATGTTTGAAGAAAACGGGAACCGGTTTATTGCATATTCATGACAATAGAATGCTCGCAGGGCGTGCATTCTATTGCAGGTAAAGAAAAGAGGTATCGTAACCTCCAAAAAGCAGGAGGACGATACCTTTTTTGTGTTTTTGCCGTTTAAACGGGGAACAACTGGTTTTTGTATTTTTTCAGCGCAGCCAACAGAATCAGTCCGAAGATACCGCAGGAAATGATTTCCCCTGCCGTTACGGTAATCACGGAAAACCACATCGGAAGGATGCCGTAAGCGTATTTTAACACAGGCGGGATAATCACGGCGTTTGCCAGGATAGGCGGCAGAGGGGACAGCCAGGTGAAAAGCTTTTTCTGCTTTTCGTCCTTGCCGAGGGCTGCTTTTCCAAGCATCCATGTGCCGATTGCACCGATCAGGGTTGCGAAGGGAACCAAAAATGATATCGGGCAGCATGGCACCGGTCACGAGGTTGGCGATCAGACAGCCGATAAAGAGTCCGGGAACTGCGGCGGGAGTCAGAAAGGGAAGGACGGTGAGGGCTTCCGAGAAGCGAACCTGAATGTTGCCGCTGGCGATGCCGAGGGCATTGGCGATCATCGTAAGAACGACGTAGAGGGCAGCAATCATCGCTGCCTGTGTGAGGTACAGAACATTTTTGTTTTTCATTTGTTTTCTCCTTTAGTTTTGTTTTACGAGTGGAAGGTCACGAACACTCGGTATGATTCATGACGATAGAATTTTGCAGAGCGCATATTCTGTTGTCATGCCTGTACAATCATATAGCAGGAAATGCAGATTGGCAAGCAGAAAATTACAGGTAAGGGTATGGAAGGGGAAAAGTTACAGTTCACTCGCACCATTCGCAAAAGCGCATCTTCGATGCTTTCCGCTGCTTCGCAGCTCATTTTTACTCATAAAATGGTGCTCCCTTCGTGGTTTCTTGTGCACAGATTCTCATGCGAGCATGGAATCTGCGCACAAGAAACCACGAGTGAACTGTAATTAATATTTTCGATTCCCTTTTTCCTCAGTCTGTTATATGCTAAGAATATACTTTTTATTTCATAGGAAATGCGTCCTATGAAATAAAAACGCCTCCGTACGGATCGCACTGCAGCGGAATGGAAGAATGTCGCTTGCGCGACCCGCCGCAGGCGGAGAATCCTGCTTCGCAGGATTCTTTTTTTATCGTATAGGAAACTTCGTTTCTATACGATAAAAACGCTCCGCGAGGATGCGCACTCGGCGCAAGGGTAGATGGTTGCCGAAGCAACCGCGCCTCGGCGCGAGAATGTGCCAGGGCACATTCTTTTTTACAGAAAAAGTGGATGCGCCGGCGCATGCAGACAGGCTGTGGCAGCGCATTCGATCAAGGGAAAGGACAGGGAAAAAACATGAGGGATTATCAGACTTATATCGGGGAAATCTGTGATACACTTTTTGTTTCCGGCAGAGGCGAAGGAGACAATGGAACAGGCGTGGGAGAAAATCTGCGCAAATGCGGCGGCAAAAGAAACGTTTCTGAAATGGCTGCTCGTATACGAGGCGGACGGCAAGCTGGATTATAAAGAGGTATTAAAGGCGGCAGACACTGCGGCAAAGGAAGCAGGGATTGCATCCTATACGGCGGATCTGTTGATTTATCTGCTGATGACGGCGCACTTAAAGGAGCGGTATCAGGAAAAAGGAATTTCAGAGCAGATCTGGCTGGATTCCTGTATGGATTTAAACTGGAAGCTGTATGAATGCCGCAAAATGTATGGAATCTGGGGAAGCTTTGTATCGTGGTGGTTTGACGGTTTTTTTGAGATGACACGGTTTGCACTGGGCAGACTGCAGTTTGAGCTGATGGATTTCCCGGAAAGCTATGAAAAGACCGGACATGTGCGCCCGGAAGGCATGACAAAGGTCATCAATATGCACATTCCGTCCTGTGGACCGTTGAAAAAAGAGGACTGCGAGGCATCGTTTCGGCAGGCGGCAGCGTTTTTTGCGGATGCGTTTCCGGGAGAGGAAATCGCCTTTTTCTGTGAATCATGGCTGCTGTATCCGCGCCATCGCAAATTTTTAAGCCCGGATTCCGGAATTGTGCAGTTTATGTCCTTTTTTGACATTTACAAAACGGAAGAAGGGGATGGTGATCTGTGGAGAATTTACAACCGGGAATATGATGGAAACCGGAAGCCCTGCCGGAGGAAACTACGATCCAGCGCGGCTACAAGAAACTGTTGCTTTCGGGCGGACATGCCGGATACGGAGAGGGAATTTTCTTCCGAAAAAAGAAAGAAATGCTGTAAACGGTGGTGCACAGGCACAGGGAAGGTTCATACATTGTAAAAAGTACGAAAACAGAAGAGGAAACAGTTGCGACACCCAAAAAGCATGGTATAATGAGAATATTGTGGCGTAAAGTGTTCTGCGACAGCTGCAGAATACGGAAGAACAAAAAGCGCTTCATTGTACACAGGAGGAGAATTTATGTTGAAAAAAGCACCCATGAAGTTTGACAAAGAGCTTTTTAAGGGTACCGTACTGAACAATATCAAGACTCTTTACCGCAGAACGCTGGGAAGAAGCTACCGAACAGCAGATTTTTCAGGCAGTATCCTATGCGATTAAGGACGTTGTTGTAGACAACTGGATGGCGACTCAGAAAGAGTACGAAAAAAAAGATCCGAAGATCGTCTACTATATGTCCATGGAGTTCCTGATGGGTCGTGCGCTGGGCAACAATCTGATTAACCTGCGCGCTTATAAAGAAGTGGCGGAGGCTCTGGACGAGCTTGGCGTAGATTTAAACCTTGTCGAGGATCAGGGAGCCCGATCCCGCGCTGGGTAACGGCGGTCTGGGACGTCTGGCAGCATGCTTTTTGGATTCTCTTTGCAACCTTAAACTATGCGGCATACGGCTGTGGTATCCGTTATCGTTACGGTATGTTCCGTCAGGAGATCCGCGATGGTTATCAGGTAGAAGTGCCGGACAACTGGCTGGCTGACGGCTATCCCTTTGAGCTGCGCCGTCCCGAGTATGCAAAAGAGGTAAAATTCGGCGGCTGGGTAAGCTCTTATGTGGATGAAAACGGCCGTACCATTTTCAAGCAGGAAGGCTATCAGTCCGTACAGGCTGTTCCTTACGATATGCCGATCGTCGGCTATGGCAATGGCATTGTCAACACCCTGAGAATCTGGGATGCGCAGCCGGTAGAGTGCTTCAGCCTGGATTCCTTTGACAAGGGAGATTATCAGAAAGCCGTAGAACAGGAAAACCTTGCACGCAATATCGTTGAGGTTCTGTATCCAAACGATAACCATTATGCAGGTAAGGAGCTGCGCTTAAAACAGCAGTATTTCTTTATTTCTGCATCTGTACAGGAAGCAGTAGAACAAATATATGCGACCCATGACGAGATCTGCATAAGTTCCATGAAAAGGTCGCATTCCAGTTAAATGATACTCATCCGACCGTTGCAGTAGCGGAGCTGATGCGTGTCCTGATGGATGACCATGATTTGTCCTGGGACGAAGCATGGGAAATCACCTGCAAGACCTGCGCATACACCAATCATACGATCATGTCCGAAGCGCTGGAAAAATGGCCTATCGAGCTGTTCTCCCGTCTGCTTCCCAGAATTTATCAGATCGTAGAAGAGATCAACAGAAGATTCGTTCTGCGCATTCAGCAGATGTATCCTGGCAATCAGGAGAAGATCCGCAAAATGGCGATCATCTACGACGGACAGGTTAAGATGGCGCATCTGGCAATCGTAGGCGGTCATTCCGTAAACGGCGTTGCACGCTTACACACTGAGATCCTGGAAAAACAGGAGCTGAGAGACTTCTACGAAATGATGCCGGAGAAGTTCAACAACAAGACAAACGGTATCACACAGAGAAGATTTTTACTGCATGCAAATCCGCTGCTGGCTGACTGGGTAACGGATCATGTCGGAGACGAGTGGATCACAGATCTGCCGGCACTTTCCAAGCTTCGCATTTATGCGGACGATGAAAAAGCTCAGCAGGAATTCATGAACATCAAATATCAGAACAAGGTTCGCCTTGCAAAATATATCCGTGAGCACAACGGTATCGAAGTGGATCCAAGATCCATCTTTGACGTACAGGTAAAGCGTCTGCATGAGTACAAACGTCAGCTGATGAATATCCTGCACATCATGTACCTGTACAACGAGTTAAAGGATCATCCGGATATGGATTTCTATCCGAGAACCTTTATCTTCGGCGCAAAGGCTGCTGCAGGCTATAGAAATGCGAAGCTGACTATCAAGCTGATCAACAGCGTGGCGGACGTGATCAACAACGATCCGGTTGTAGATGGCAGAATCAAGGTTGTCTTCATCGAAAACTACCGCGTGTCCAATGCGGAGTGGATCTTCGCAGCGGCGGATGTATCGAGCAGATTTCGACTGCCAGCAAGGAGGCTTCCGGTACCGGCAATATGAAGTTCATGTTAAACGGTGCGCTGACACTGTACGATGGACGGTGCGAACGTGGAGATCGTAGAAGAGGTCGGCAGGAAAATGCCTTCATCTTCGGCCTGAGCGCAGATGAGAGGTTATCCAGTACGAAAACTACGGCGGCTACAACCCGATGGATATCTTCAACAACGATCAGGATATCCGCCGTGTGCTGATGCAGCTGATCTAAGCGTGATCGCTTATTTTTCACACAGCTATTTTGTGCCGCAGGCGTCACAAAAAGTAGCTATGATCGCAGAGCAGAACTGGACGTTCGCTCGCGATTCCTTCGGCGCAAAGCGCCTGCGGAATGGAGATTTTTACGAAAAACGGCATGGCAGTTTCTGCTATGCCGTTTTTTTATCGTATAGGAAACTTCGTTTCCATACGATAAAACGCTCCGGAGGATCGCACTGCGGCGGAATGGAAGAATGTCGCTTTGCGCGACCCGCCGCAGGCGGAGAATCCTGCTTTGCAGGATCCTTTTTCATAAAAAGGTACAGCGCGGGCTCGTGATATAAGCTGTGATAAGTTACAAAAGGAGACGGACAAGAGAGTTATACGGAGGGTGAAATACAATGGAGCACTTGAATAAAAAAGAAGAGATCTGCCGGAAAGTGGCGGAGAGCTTTCGGTTTGCAGGGAAAATTACAGAGATGAGTCCCTATGGCAGCGGTCATATCAACGATACGTTTAATGCTGACCTGTGAGCTTGAGGACGGCAGCAACAAGCATTATATTTTGCAGCGCATGAATGACGATATTTTCCGGAATCCGAAGGAACTGATGGAAAATGTTGTAAATGTTACAACGTTCTTACGGAAAAAAATTATTGCAGCCGGCGGCGATCCGGAGCGTGAGACACTTAACATTATCCTGACAAAGGATGGCGCGAGCTATTTACAGGATGAAACAGGTGATTATTGGAGAAGCTATGTATTCATTGATGATGCGACCTGCTTTGATCTGGTAGAAAAGCCGGAGGATTTTTACAACAGCGCGGTTGCATTCGGACATTTCAGCAGCTGCT
>VOFC01000894.1_pt1 | contig 10001 bp, 13 predicted proteins | sample 5384161 | NCBI WGS metagenome assembly VOFC01 (sample SAMN12384722, study PRJNA508395) | human gut metagenome | isolation source: healthy gut B | host: Homo sapiens | reverse complement strand
ACTCAACGACTTTGCAGAACTGGATTTCACCTATTTTAATGCCATCTACACCGTAGAAAATGCCCTTGCCAAGGTCAAGGATGAAAAAGGCATGAAACGGGTAGAAAAGTTTCTCAAAGAAGATATTTGTCCGGATTGTCATGGCACACGCCTGTCTGCCGCTGCCCGTGCGCCGAAGCTGCAGGGTATTTCGCTGGATGAAGCCTGCGCTATGACCCTCTCTGAGCTGGTCGTCTGGGTAAAAGGCGTCCCCCAAAGCCTGCCGGAAGAAATGCGTCCCATGGCCCAGAATATCTGTGAAGCCTTTCAAAGCACCGCAAAGCGGCTGATGGACTTGGGACTCGGCTACCTGACCCTTGATCGATCCGCATCCACACTCTCCACCGGCGAGCGGCAGCGGATGCAGCTGGCTCGCGCCGTGCGTAACCGCACCACCGGCGTCCTCTATGTACTGGATGAGCCCTCCATCGGTCTGCACCCTTCTAATATTGTGGGGCTTACCGGTGTACTGCAGGATCTTGTTGCGGACGGAAACTCCGTCATTTTAGTCGATCACGATACACAGATTCTGAAGGAATCCGACTGGCTCATAGAAATGGGTCCGGAGGCCGGCGCAAAAGGCGGTCACATCATTGCGCAGGGCAATATTTCCACCATCGCAGCAGATCCTGCTTCCCAGATCGGACCGTTTCTTTCCGGCACAGCGAACGCCAGACTGCGCCCCTGCATCGAAAAAAGGAAGATGCTCTTTACAAACGGCAGGATTCACCTGTCCACGGATCGGATCCATACCGTAAAGCCCCTGGAGGTCGATATTCCAAAAGGACGGCTCACAGTTGTCACCGGGGTATCGGGCTCCGGCAAGACCACTATAGTACTGGAGAGCCTGATCCCTGCACTACAGGCAAAGATCAGCGGCAGTGCACTGCCTGCCCACATCCGCGCAGTCGATGCCGACGGCATTGCACACGTCAAGCTCATGGACGCCACGCCCATCGGCATCAACGTCCGCTCCACTGTGGCAACCTATGCAGGCATCCATGACGACCTGCGCAAGCTTTATGCGAAATCTCCGGATGCCAAAGCCCTCGGCTACAAGGCCGGTGATTTTTCCTACAACACCGGGACGCTGCGCTGCCCCGGCTGCGACGGAACCGGTGTTGTAAATTTGGATGTACAGTTCCTGCCGGACGTTACCATTCCATGCCCGGATTGCCGCGGCTCCCGCTACGGCAAGGCGGCTTACACAGTAAAGCTCCCCAATAAAAGCGGCGCACATTTCCTTACCGGAGCTGATGGATATGGACGTAAACACCGCCATCGACTTTTGCAGGGATATAAAAAGCGTCAGCCAGAAGCTGGAAATTCTAAAACAGCTCGGACTCGGCTACCTGACCCTTGGCGAAGAAACGCCCGGACTGTCCGGAGGCGAGGCGCAGCGGCTCAAGACTTGCCAGCGAGATTGGAAAGACCCAGGAGGATTCCGTATTCGTCTTCGACGAGCCCTCCATCGGTCTGCATCCGCTGGATGTGCAGGTTCTGCTGGGCGTCTTTCAGGCGCTTCTTCATCACGGTGCGACCGTTGTCGTCATTGAACACGACCTGGATGTGATCAAAAATGCGGACTATATAATCGACATGGGACCGGGCGGCGGCGAAGCGGGCGGACAGATCATAGCCAGCGGGACGCCGCAGGAAATAAAGGAAAATCCAAACAGTGTTACAGGGAGCTATATCTCTTGAACTTCGTTCTCGAGATGGCTTGTCTTTCTCAGCTGGCCAGGATTTTCTGAGTGCCGCGTAGGAAATCAGAAAATCCGCAGGCCGGCGGCTTTTAATATCCACTTTTTGTCTTGAATATCCACTTTTTCATTCTTAATATCCACTTTTGTATCTCCAATGTCCACTTTTTCTTCGATCAAAGTCCACTTATATGGAGATTTCTCTATAATCTGCAACAGGTTTTCTAACTGTATCTGTTCCTTATTAAGCGGAACTTTACCGCCATTAGTGCCACTTTCGTTGCGATTAACGCCATTTCCGGCATTACTAACGCCATTTTAACGCCACCAATGTCATTTTTTTGGCGTCGTTGGCGTTAATCGTGGCGTCGTTTGTCCTATTGGCAGCTTTCCTGGAGAAGTAATTTCCAATCGGTTGTCATACATGTTTTTTGGGGGGCAGGGACCGAATTACTGTATAACTTCTTATACCCTTCCAAAAGTTACTGACACATTTTTTCTCTTTCACACAGTCCATTACAGCTGATTATGCTTCGCTGCACTTCCCTTTGCTTTTCCACGGGATACTTTGCCTCATTCTGTGCCATCTTCATATTGATGATTTCATCTGCATCCAGCCCCAACTTGTCCAACAGATTCTGGCAATAAACCATGACATCCGCCATTTCCTCTTTTACATGCTGTAAATCATATACCTCATCATTCCATTGAAAACATTCCAGAAGTTCAGCTGCTTCAATCACTATTGATTTTGCAAGATTTGCTGGCGAATGAAACTGCTCCCAGTCTCTGTCCTCTGTAAATTTTCTAATTCTATCTATCGTTTCCTGTTTCATATTCAAATCACTCCTTATTTCATTTCAAACATATTTTCAATAAATCTCATTCCGTCGAATTATCGCAATAAATAAAGCTGCCATTGCCATCAATTGTTCTGATTACATCAAACCTTACTGACTGTACGGTACAATGAATAAGATCACAATCTGGTCCCATAAGCGTTTCATCAATTGTGCAATTATTCTCCCTTTAAAATAGACATGATTTCTTCAAATTCTTCATCATCCGGTCTATTCTCATAATTAATCTGACGGAATCTCTATTCATATGAAAAAGCCTTCATGCCTATTCCCCTTTTATACTTATTCTGGCAGCATGGTTCCATTTTTTAGCATCTCTACAATAGCTGGATCATCCGACTTTCACCTGTCACATACATAAGATACTTACAGATGCTGGTAAGAACATATTGGGTCAGACCCATGATTCTCCTTTTTGCGGAATCTCCCGGATTTTTTGCTGATGATTTTTTGCTGCGTTTTCGGTGCTGTCAGCTCATAGCTTAAAAGAAAGCAGGTCTTTGATGGCATGATCAACTCCGGTTTACCAAGCTGAATACTGAGCCACTTCTCCTTATTCATGTGATAGGCCGGAAAATAGCCATCCTGCCCGCGAAGAGGAGCCAATTAACAATCACACATGACATCAACGATCTGCTTCCGGCAATCCCAACTTATCAGCAGATACTTCAGAACTACACCATACCATTTATTATTGTCGTTATGCCGCAGCACAGCATTCCTGTCATGCCAGGGGTATTCCGGCTCTGTGCCATACTGCTGGCGTACCCATGTAAATAATTCTTGTCGTGTCATTCCACATTGCAAGTGAAGTCAATCTATGTTGCACTTCCCACTGCATCCTCCATTTTCGCAGAATTCGCAGCCATGTGTATGTCCATGTCCATAATACCATCGCCCATAGCGATAACCATAGTGGGGAGGACAATGAGTACAATCTCCGTGCATTTGCCTGTATTTTTAGGCTTAGGCTGCCAGCCAGAGCCATTCCCATCAGTATACGGCTGAACAGTCCCGGCTTCCTCGGTTGTTCCCCTTTAAGCGGAATTTTCTCGTCAGGCTCATCCGGATCAGCATAAGGAATGCCGCTGCGCTTTGAAATTTTCCTAATCAGAGACTCGTCCACACCATAATCGCATAACTCATTCAGCCCATTTTCTGTGAAAATCGCATCTGTCTAGTTGACCAGCTGATAGATGGATTCCTCATCTGGCAGATTAGGAAGCAGTGTCAGAACATCCTCCTCTGTAAAGTGCGTTGGTTTGGAAGTAATCTTATCAATCAACTCAAACACCGGTTCCGGATCAGGAAGACAGCTCAGCAGCGTATCCAGCTGTTCCCCCGTATAAGCATCCACAGCTGTCTGAATCAACTTTTCCAGTGCTTCTTCATCTTCGATTTGCCCGCTATCTGCAATCTCCGCAACTTCCGCGGCTCGAAACCGGACTCCCGCTGCTAATGCTCTGCGAAGAATGCTGGTCGCTGTGCGCGTATCCACATACTGAATGCAGTCACATATTTCCTCAGATGGACTTCCATCCGGTCCGAAGTCCTTGATAGAGGCCAGACGGCTATACTGAGTACTTTCCTGCCATCCGTCATATCGCTCATAATATTCAGCCCAGGTCACTTAGCCGCACCTCCTCCACACTGCATCGCCATCAAAAATCATCTAATGCGGCATCTATTTCTTCCAGCCGATCAATCCAGCCCAGGTCAGATTTCTTCTTGGTTGCTGGACTTTTCTTATTACCACAAACCACTTCGAACCGTTTTTCTTCTGTCCCGAACAAACCTTTTACCTGAATTCTGAAATCCGGCTTGTTGTTGGTCAGTCCCTGCATAAGCTGTACATTCTTGTATCTGGGTAGGAGAATTTGACAAATAGCCTGAATGTCTTGCTCCTTAACACAGGGTGTCGCCATAAACTTTTTCGTTATGTAAGGCTTTTATATCTGTCAGAACCTGTGACATCGAGGCTTTCTTTCGATTATCAGCCATAAAAATCTCCTTTCCCGGATATTTCATTTCAAGTTAACGATATCGAAATCTCACCGCCAAATGTACTGATTGAAAATCTGTCATCTGAAACAATAGTTTCCTTTTCAACATGATATTCAAAGGGAAACAGATATACTGAATCATTCAATTCCTGAAAAGAGTAGTATCCACTGTCATCAATATTCATCACTGCATATGCCATAAATGCACTGACTTGTTCATTATTTACTGTCATCCTGTTGATGTGATACTTTCCCGGTTTTTCACAGCGTAGCACATCGAATTCACTTCAATGTTGAAATCAATTTATCAATCGAATGATATAAGGTTGTTCTTTCTCCCCCACTCATCAAATAGCTTTTGCTTTAACTGGGCAAGTGTTATTTCATCCTGAAATTCCGACATTTTTCTTCAATCAGTTTGCACATATCAAAAACACCGGATATGCCGCCAACATCATGCACCAGTTGATACTCACCGCATATTCCGGATACTTTTCTATCAGCTGTACTGCCTCGCTTTTTAAGCGGGAGCTGTACGGATTATCATAAACCCAGATGTTCATCAAAATCTCTCTGGTCTTACGAAGAACTGTTGGGCTTTCAATCTCATAGCTCAAATACTCATTGAGCTTATCTTTAATCTCCGATTCCGCTGTTCCGTCCGCCACTAAATCAACTGTGTATTTCAGCCAAGGTAATTTCAGTTTTCTTGACAAACCAACCATTTTAGCCATGATAATCCTCCGTCCTCGCGATTATGAACGGAACCACCACTTCGTCAAGCGAAATCCCGCCATGCGTCATTACATTTTCACCTTTGATATCCAAAGAATCCCCCACATTGCAGATTAGATAGTCATAATCTTTGGGCAAATAGTATTTCGGATATTCCAAAAGGCCGTATCGTTCTATCAAACTGTCTTTATTAGCAAAATCCTTCAAGACCACCATTTTGTGGCTTCTTGTTTCGACTTCAACGCCAGAGCCGGTCAATCGTCCCAGTCCTGTACAAGGCGTGTTTCCATGATCTGCTGTAATATAGACATCAAATCCATCCTGCAACAATCGTTTGGTCAGCTCAGCAAGCTTATTTTGTTTCATCAGCACCGTATCATCATTCAACATTCCAATGCGTCCCTGATATTGGGCATGAACCAATTCATCAATATCAAGAATGATGACAGCCCCACACTTTACAAACGCCGAAAAGCTTGCATCATACCCTCGTTCGTAGCCTATCTGATTGTCCTTATACCCATATTTTCTTGCGCATTCGTAAAATTCATTCTTCTCTTTACTCTGCTTCCACGGTTCAATCAGCTGACTGGGATATTTTCCACTCAGTAGGCATTGGCGAGAAATAGATGTCGTAGATGGAATCATGGCAAAGGCAGCACTTTGGCGATAACAAATACCCGCAAACGATCTTTTCAATATCGTCCAGTCAAATTCCGACATACCATCCATTACAATAATTGCAGCCTTTTTCACTATGGTCATGGATATAATCCATGACACTGCTTACCATGACCGGTGATTCCAGGTTGATTTCCGAAGACAACTTTCCAAAATTTTTCATCGCATAGGCGCAGAACGCCCGATTCAATTCCGAAGTATCAATGTCAACATTATGTTCTACTGCGGTTACATCAATCGTCTGCTTTTTTCTCCGCAATCTCAAACCAAGCCCTGTAATCTTCAACACCTTTCTTGCTTGACTTAACGCACATTCATATAAATCTCTCAAATAGTACTCAACATTTTTCTGAGAATACATTTTGCGGCGAAAAAACATTTCCGTCTGTTTCCGTTCATGGTATTCCTCAAAATCAGTCTGATACGCCAGCGTAAGAAGTTCCAAATCCAGATTTTTGCTTTCTCGCAGAACTACGCTATTCAACTTTGGAAATAATGTCTCGAACGAAATTTCTTCCTCCCGGCATTTTCCGGAATATCATACGGCACATAAACACCCGGCTGCACCAGAATAGCAAGTTTTCCCTCTCCATTTAGAAGGCTTGTATTATTAACTCGGAAGTTCAAATCATCAGTATACACAACAGTCCTGAAGCCATGTGCCTGAAACACCACGTATAATGCACTCTTTTCTTCCAGATGATCTGCATCAACGAGCATCATTTTTTCGTATACTGTGCAGCTGTTTTTTCAAACACATAGTCTCCAAACATCTGTTACGCCTCCAATCTTGCCATCATGATTAACCTAAAATCCGGATATACCTGTGAGCCTTTCCTGTGCTGTGCTTCAATGTTGGCCCTTTTCTTTTTGCAGCTTTTGCAGGCGGCTTCTGCGGATATTCTCAATCCCAATATGTTCCGCAGCCTCTTGCCTCAGCTCCAAAGCATACATATATTTTTTTGAAACTTTCCCTCATTCTGCTGCATCTGCTTTTCTTTTAATTCGACAAATGTGTCATAGGCCAAAAATCCATACAGCTTTTTTTTCAAGCTTAGAATAAATTTCCGCATCCACATTCGGCGCAGACGAAACCCTGAGCTTGCTGCTTCCATCGAGGAAAACATCCATAATACGTTTTCCTGCCATCGGCCGCAATACCATTGCGCTGTTGACGAATATCGGCAAAATCCGCTTTCCGCTCTCTTTTTCAGAGATAGACAGCTCCCAAAGCATAAAATAGCCTTCCTCATTGGGGAAGTTATCAATCTGATGGACATAAGCGGTGCCGTCCGATCCTGCACCAACTCCGTCTTCAAATGCTGTGTGATTTCTTCATCTGCAATGCTGATGCGGTCAATCAAACGCGGGTCATGCCCCTGCCAACACTCATAATATGTCAGCATTGTGCGGAGCGCACTGTCTACATCGAAATTCGACTCCGTTCCGACAAGTTTTGTCAAGTCTTTCTCTTCTCGGATCACATCTTTATATTTCTGCGCATTCGTAAGCTGCTGCTTCATCTCTGCCTCAACTGGGTACAGATTCTTCTCTACCTGTGAAGCCTGACCAATGGAGCGCATATACACATCTGTGAAGTCGCATTCTGCCACTTCGCTGTCCAGAACATCGGAATACTTATCAACGCCCATCTCTTTCAGAATAACGGACAGTTTTTCTTCCAACACTTCGCGGACACGGTTCTCTACTGTTTCGCCAACAATGAAGTTGTAAATATGTACATCCTGCTGACCAATACGATCAACACGACCACACCGCTGCTCGATCTTCATTGGGTTCCACGGAAGGTCATAGTTGATGATAATATTGGCAAACTGCAAGTTCAGACCTTCGCCACCAGCATCTGTCGAAATAAAAATACTGGTACTGGTCTTAAACTCCTGCATGGCAGCATTTCGCTCGTCAATGCTCATGCCGCCGTTTAGAATCGTTACCGTATATCCTCTATTCACAAGCAGCTCCTGCAAATAAGTCTGCGTAGCAACAAATTCTGTGAAAATAATGACCTTCTGTGTACGATCCTCCTCAGAATAGCATCAATCTCATTCAACAGCGGCTCTACTTTTTGCATCCTGATTCTGGAACTGTGCTTGTTTTTGCAAGAGATGATCTGCTTCAGCTCCTCGATTTCCAACTCCATATCCAGAGAAATCGCTTCAAGAGCATCCTCAACACCATCCTCGATGTTCAGTTCGTCCAAGTCCTCTTCCCTTAAATTACCAACGCAGGTGCGCTGCTCCAGAAGAACATTCAATCTGCGCTCCAGGCTCTGTCGAATGGCCGCCGTACTGCTCGTCACCATGCGCTGCATGATAATCAACAGGAAGATCAGGCACATATTTTTCTTTGCGATTGCGCAGTGCTTTGTTATAGGTCTTTGCGACATAGGAGCTGACCATCTCATACAGTTCCGCTGCAAATTATTGCGTTCGTCCCATGAAATCGTCACAAGATGCGTGATACGGTTCTTGAACAGCAGATTACCATTATTGTCAATGGCCTCGCGCTTTTCCGTGCGGATCAGGAATGGAGCAACCTGTTCTCGGACAATAGACTTGGCATTCGGGAAAGCATCCGCATCCAGCAAACGAATCAATCGCAAAACGGCTCAGTTTTGCCATTATGCGGTGTTGCCGACAACAGCAGCAGATATGGACTTGCCTGTGCCAACAGATTACCCAGCTTGTAGCGAGCCACTTCGCCGGAGGAACCAGCCACACGATGCGCCTCATCTATGATGATCAGATCCCATCCACTGTTGATGATGGAATAGATTCGTTCCTCGTTGTACTTTTCAACCTTTTCCTCACTCCAACCGGCGTGTTTTTCAATCGGCTTAATAGAATCCATCGGAGAAATCACCTGATCGAACTGACCATACACATCATCATTATCCGTCAGGCGGCGAATCGTATCATAATCGGATGGCAAAATTACTTGAAATTTCTCATGGAACTTTTCCTGCATCTCGCTTGCCCACTGGGTCACCAGACCAGTCGGGCAAACAACGAGAATCCTACTGACAAGACCACGGCTCTTCAATTCACGGATGATCATTCCAGCTTCAATCGTCTTACCAAGACCAACTTCATCTGCCAGAATATAGCGAATGTTGTTGGCCTCCATTGCGCGGTTCAACACATGAAGCTGGTGCGGCAAGGAATAATTCCGCTGGCAAGAGAAGAAAGGAAAGCCACCGGCAGTTTCGTTTTTTTGATTTTAGAGAGCAGCGTAACATAGCGCAGATAATTTTCATCATACTGCATCGTATTGCCCGATGAGCTAAGCTGTTCCTCATTTGCCTTATACACCCGACCGGTTGCTGGGTTAAAGACCTTATAAGAAATATAGCCCCATGCTTCGATCTTCTCCAAAACCTGCACATTTGCTTTTTCTATTGTATCAAAAACGAAATCACCTGTTGCGTGCATTACATCATTTCCTCTTTTCTACTGCTTTCCATTCAATATCGCCTGTTGTGTTGCTCGAAGTCCAGTACTTTCCACGGATAGTTTATTATCACCTTCAAGTACCATTCTGCATGTACCATGTTGAATCGGATTACTCTTCTGCGTTGCAGCAGACGGATTGGTCATATAGGTGTAGTACAAAACATCTTGTCCGAATTCACTCACAATCGCTGCTGTAATCGTGACACTTGAATTTATATCCGTGTTAGTCTTTATATCAATCCCCAACCATGTCTGTTTAATCTGAATACCGATTGGTTTTTCGCCTGCTGTTCCCTTTAAATGTATAACGAATAGTTCCGCTGTATTGTTTTTTCAAAACTGGAGGCCGATTCAAGGAATAATTCGCCACGCCCATTTTCATAAATATAAAAGATAAGCGTCACCACAGTCACAGCATAACTAACGTTAGATGTATAGTCTCCAAATTCCTGCGGCTTCTTAATTAAGCAACAAATTGCAAATGTGAGAGCAGCTATGATTATTCCT
>VOFC01000752.1_pt1 | contig 10001 bp, 12 predicted proteins | sample 5384161 | NCBI WGS metagenome assembly VOFC01 (sample SAMN12384722, study PRJNA508395) | human gut metagenome | isolation source: healthy gut B | host: Homo sapiens | reverse complement strand
CCGAACTTGAACAGAAACTCAAGAGCAATAAATTCACCCTTTCCGACTTCTACGATCAGCTTTCCCAGCTGAAAAACATGGGATCGCTCGACGAGATCGCGGCCATGATGCCCGGCATGAACGCCGGAGCGCTCAAGGGCGCGCAGGTCGATGAAAAGGCGATGGCCCGCACGGCCGCCATCATTCAGTCCATGACCCCGTACGAGCGCGAGAATCCATCCGTGCTCAACTCCAGCCGCAAGCGTCGTATTGCGCTCGGCTCCGGCGTCAAGGTCGAGGACATCAATAAGCTGCTCAAGCAGTTTGACATGATGAATCAGATGATGAAGCAGTTCTCCGGGCCCGGCGCCTCGCGCAAGATGAAGCGCATGAGCAAGTTCGGCGGCATGGGCGGCCTTGGCGGCTTCCCCGGCATGTAAGCATATCGTTTCAGCCGTAACAGATTTGGCTTTACGAAATAAGAAAACTTGATTTATTTTTGGAGGAACAATCATGGTTAAGATCAGACTGAGAAGAATGGGCGCCAAGAAGGAGCCGTATTACCGCATCGTTGTCGCCGATTCCCGCTTCCCGCGCGACGGCCGCTGCATCGAAGAGATCGGCACCTACGACCCGAAGAACGAGGCCAACGCCATCACCATCGACGCCGACAAGGCCAAGCAGTGGATCAAGAACGGCGCACAGCCCAGCGATACTGTCCGCGGTCTTCTCAAGAAGGCAAACGTCCTGTAAGTTGGGGTATCGACATGAAGGATCTTTTGCTGTATATGGCAAAAAGTCTGGTTGACAATCCCGACAGCGTTACGGTCACTGAGGTAGAAGGCGAGACGACTGTCCTTGAGCTTCGTGTCGCGCCCGAGGATATGGGAAAGCTCATCGGCCGGCAGGGCCGCATTGCCAAGGAGATCCGCACGATCATCAAGTCCGTTGCCCAGCGCACCGGCCAGCCAAGCCCCGCGCTCTGCCCAGCAGAGCGCGGGGTTTTCTCAAAGGCTCCCCTTCCAGGGGAGCTGGCGCGCAGCGCCTGAGAGGTTGCTGCAGATTTGCAGCTGCCTCATGTCTCCGACGGCCCCATCTTTTCTCTCGCAAGAGAAAAGATGGGGGAGAAAAGAGTGCTTGGACGCGTTTGGTGCGTTCTGCTTCTGAATTCAGGCAAGCATCAATGTTTTGGATGTCGTTCCACACGAGACTCACCTTACGGGCGTCTTGGTACGCGCCGCCTGATACGGAGGTATCGGGTTTGCAACTAGTTGCCTTAGAACAACTGCCATCAATAGAAGGTGCAATCAAAATCTTGATGGATGTCACCTTCTTGCGGGGGCAGGTTGTAGGGGCGGGGCTCTGCTCTGCCCGCTGGTGCTGATTTCGTCGGGAGAACGGGCGGAGCAGAGCTCCGCCCCTACAGGGTGCATCCCAAAGGCTTCCCCTCATAGGGGAAGGTTTTGAAGCGGCTGGCGCTTTATTTCAGAAAGGTTTTGCATGCTAACTAAAAATTTGTTAGGTACACAGTATTTTTTTGTATTTTTCGTAGAAAGCGTATTTACAATTCCTTCACAAAATGATAGAATAACTATAGTTTTTAACTGAGATTCCCTGTTTTTTCAATTCCGCCCCGCGTTGGAAGGACAGGCTTTCCGCACAGTCTCCGGGCCGCCGGCGCGGCTGCCTGACAAGCATGCGGAGCGAATTCCAAGACAGAAAGGATGACTTGCTTGGCAAACGCAATCGAACTGAGAAACATCACCAAGCGCTTCGGACAGGTCGTGGCGAACAAATCGATCAGTCTGGAGCTGCATAAGGGTGAGATTTTGTCCCTGCTCGGCGAAAACGGCAGCGGCAAGACGACTCTTATGAACATGCTCTCCGGCATCTACTATCCCGACGAAGGCCAGATCTTCGTGGATGGGAAGGAAGTGGAGATCCGCTCCCCGAAGGACGCGTTTGATCTGCACATCGGCATGATCCACCAGCACTTCAAGCTTGTCGACGTCTTTACGGCCGCGGAAAATATCGTCCTCGGCCTGCCCGGTGAAAAGGGCAAGATGGACAAGGCCGCCGTCGGCAAGGCCGTACGTGAGATTGCGGACCGCTATGGCTTCGATATCGACCCCGACAAGAAGATCTACGACATGTCCGTCTCGCAGAAGCAGACGGTTGAGATTGTCAAGGTGCTCTATCGCGGCGCCGACATCCTGATTCTCGACGAACCGACCGCCGTCCTCACCCCGCAGGAGACGGAAAAGCTCTTCACCGTCATGCGCAACATGAAAAAAGACGGCAAGGCGATCATCATCATCACGCACAAGCTGCATGAGGTGCTCGCCGTGTCTGACCGCGTGGCAGTCCTTCGCAAGGGCGAGTACATCGGCGACACCGATACCGCCACCGCTTCGCAGCAGTCGCTGACCGATATGATGGTCGGCCGTGCGGTCTCGCTGAACATTGACCGGCCACTCAACGAGAACCAGACCGAGCGTCTCAAGGTTGAGCACCTGACCGTCAAGAATAAAGAAGGCGTCAAGATGCTTGACGACGTCTGCTTCTCCGCCATGGGCGGCGAGATCCTCGGCATCGCGGGCATCGCCGGCTCCGGCCAGAAGGAGCTGCTCGAGGCCATCTCCGGCCTGCAGAAGCTCGAAGAGGGCAGCAAAATTACATACATCGAGCCCGATGGCAGCGAATGTCTGCTCAACGGCATGGATCCGCTCGATATCATCCGCAAGGGCCTGCTTCTCTCCTTCGTCCCGGAGGACCGGTTCGGCATGGGCCTCGTCGGCGGCATGAACATCATCCAGAACATCATGCTCCGCACCTACCGCCGCGGCAAGGGCCCCATCACCGACCGTAAATTCCCGCGCGACCTGTCGCAGAAGATCGTCGACGATCTTGAGGTCGTCACCCCCCGATATCGGCCGCACGCCCATCCGGCGTCTGTCCGGCGGCAACGTGCAGAAGGTGCTCGTCGGCCGTGAGATCGCGCAGAACCCGGCCGTCCTCATGACGGCCTACGCCGTCCGCGGTCTGGATATCAACACATCCTACGTCATCTATAACCTGTTGACCGAGCAGAAAATGCGCGGCGTCGCCGTTGTGTACGTCGGCGAAGACCTCGACGTTCTGCTCGAGCTGTGCGACCGGATCCTGGTCCTGTGCGGCGGCAAGGTTTCCGGCATTGTTGACGGGCGCAAGACCACGAAGGACGCCGTCGGCCTCATGATGACGAAGATTGGAGGTTAATTGAGTATGCATATCTCCAAACGAGACACAATTTCCCGCGGCAAGGCCTGGACGATCCGCGCCATTGCCATTCTCCTCGCGCTGATCGTCGACGGCATCATCATCTATGCCATCGTCAAGATGAACCCGCTGAAGGTCTATGTATCCCTTGCCTCCGGCGCGTTCGGCACCAGCAAGCGTATGTGGTTCACCATCCGTGACTGCATGATCCTCACCTGTATCGCCATCGGCCTGGCGCCTGCCTTCAAGATGCGGTTCTGGAACGTCGGCGCCGAGGGCCAGATGCTCGTCGGCGGCATCGCCACCGCGTTCTGGATGATCAACTTCGCGGGCAAGATGAACATCGTGATGCTCTTCCTCTGCATGGCCATCAGCGCCATCGTCGCGGGCGGCATCTGGGGCCTCGTCCCCGGCTTCTTCAAGGCCAAGTGGAACACGAACGAGACGCTGTTCACGCTGATGATGAACTACATCGCCATCCAGCTGACCTCGTTCGCCGTCTCCAAGTGGGAGAACCCTCCCGGATCGAACTCCATCGGCACCATCAACTCCAAGGGCGACGTCAAGTACGTCGGCTGGATCGGCAATATGTTCTCCGACGGTTACAACAAGGACTTCATGTGGACAGTCATCGTCGTCCTCGTCCTGGCCACGCTCGTCTACCTCTACCTGAAGTACACCAAGCACGGCTATGAGATCGCCGTCGTCGGCGACTCCGAGAATACCGCGCGCTACGCCGGTATCCGCGTGCCGCGCATCTACGTGGCACCATGGCCCTGTCCGGCGCGCTGTGCGGCTTCGCGGGCTTCCTGGCAGTTTCCGCCGTCAGCCATACGCTCTCGACCGAAACGGCCGGCGGCCGCGGCTTCACCGCGATCATCGTGGCCTGGCTCGCCAAGATGAACCCGTTCGTCATGATCCTGATCTCGGCCCTGCTGTCGTTCCTCGACAAGGGCGCGGTGCAGATCGCTTCCGACTTCGGCCTCAACGAATACGTCTCGCAGATCATCTCGGGCGTCATTCTGTTCTTCATCCTCGGCAGCGAGTTCTTCATCAACTATCAGGTCAAAGCCGGCGGCAAGCACAAGTAAGGAGGAGCTGAACTATGTTAGATTTTTTGGTGAAATTCCCTGACCTTCTGCATTCCGCCATCGTGTTCGGCACGGTCATCATGTTCGGTGCGCTCGGCGAGATCATCACGGAGAAATCCGGCAACCTGAACCTCGGCGTCCCCGGCATCATGTACTTCGGCGGCATCGCCGGTCTGACGTCCACCTTCATGTATGAAAACGTCTACTGCGCCAATGCCGGCGTTGAGCCAAACGCGGCGCTGTGCGTCATCATGTGCCTCGTCGCGTCGTTCCTTGCCTCCGCGCTGGGCGGCCTCATCTACAGCTTCTTGACCATCTCGCTGCGGACGAACCAGAACATCACGGGCCTTACACTGGCGATCCTCGGCTCCGGCGTGGGCAACTTTTTTGGCGGGAGCCTCAACAAGCTCGCCGGCGGCGTCGGCCAGGTCTCCGTGGCCGTGACCTCGCAGGCGTTCCGCAACTACTCCTATTCCCTCGTCAGCTTCTTTGACGGCTTCACCGGCAGGCTCCGTCTGGGGACGCTCCTGTTCTCCTACGGCTTTTTGACCTACGTCGCGCTGATCCTCGCCGTTGCGATCTGGTACTTCCTGTCGAAGACCCGCACGGGCCTGAGCCTGCGCGCCGTCGGCGAAAATACCGCCACGGCTGACGCCGCCGGTATCAACGTCACGAAGTACAAGTACCTCGCCACCTGCATCGGCGCGGGCATCTCGGGCCTCGGCGGCACGTACTACGTCATGAACTACATCAAGGGCACCTGGGAGAACCAGGGCACCATCGAAGCACTCGGCTGGCTGGCCGTCGCCCTCGTCATCTTCGCAACGTGGAAGTCGCTGCGCGCGATCTGGGGCTCGTACCTCTTCGGCGTCCTCTACTGGGCGTACAACTACATCCCGGGCCTGTCCCGCAGCACGCTGGAGCTGTTCAAGATGCTCCCGTATGTGGTGACGATCATCGTTCTGCTCATGGTCTCCATGCGCAAGAAGAAGGAAGATCAGCCGCCCCAGTCCCTCGGCATCCCGTATTTCCGCGAGGAACGCTGACAGACAAAAAACACCGGCGCACTGCTCTGCAGTGCGCCGGTTTCTTCTTTATGCTTCCTCCAGCAGCCGGGCCAGATCGGAGACCTGCTTGCAGTAGTGATCGCAGTTTTTACGCATGAACTGCTCGATCTCCGGGATGTCGTTCGCCCAGCCCGCGGCGGCGAAGGGCACGCCCGCGGCGCGGGCCATGTCGTGCCCGGGCTTCAGATCGTCCACGACCAGCAGCTCCTCCGGCCGGAGGGCAAAGCGCGCCATGATCCGCTCCAGCGGCCAGGGGCTCGGCTTGCGCTGCTCGGGCGGCTGCTCCCAGCCGAAGATGACGTCGGGCATGGGAAGATCGTTTTCCCGGTAGTCGCGCTCGATGTTCTCCCGCATGGAGTGCGAGACGACGGCGATGATCCCGCCCGCGGCCCGGTGCCGCTCCAGAATCTCCCGGATGCCGGGGTAGGCCTTCGGCACGCGCGTGCGCAGCCAGTCCTGCCAGAAGCGGAATTCGCCCTCCAGCTCCTCGTCGGTGAACCCAAGCTCCCCGGTAAAGAGCGGGAGGATGCCGGGGTCAAAATTTTTGCGGAAATACTCCTCCAGCGTGTAGTGCGCCTGCGGCCGCACGAGCTGCAGGTAGGCGCAGAAGGATGGAAAATGGATGGTGGCGGTGCTGTTCACCGTGGTGTCGTCATGATCCATGACCAGACATTTACAGCGCAAAACGATCCCTCCCGTTTCGGTTTATCGACATCATACCAGTTCTGCCGCCAAATCGCAAGGAAATTTGCCAAATCTTATTTTTTTATGAAGAATTGCTATTTGCGGAAAGCTGTGCTATGATAATTAAGAATATACTGCGCGGACTATCACTGTCCGCGCCCCGTCCGGATGTCATGTACGATGGAGGTATCATTATGAAAAAAAGAAGAAAGCAAGGTCTGTGGCTGCGCAGAAATCTGCCGCTGCTCATCGCGGCCGCTGCGCTGGTGCTGCTGATCCTGATCATTGTGCTGGTCGCAAAGGGCTGCTCGAAGACGAGCGACACGACGATCCAGGCCGAGGCCTTCTCCACGAAGACGACGATCGGTCTGCCGGTCTCGGCCGAGCTCAACAGCGCCGACTTCGTCTCCTACGGCGGCTATCAGTTCACCACGAAAAAATCGCTCAGCGCCATGAGCAAGCTCGTCACCAAGAATAACGACGGCGTCACGGCCGAGAGCTTTACCAACAGCTACGGCACCTGCGCCGTGTTCACCAAGGCAAACGAGTCCGGCGGCACCGATACCTGGTGCCTGTACGCCAAGGACCCGCAGAACACGAAAAACTGGTATATCTTCATGGGCGAGCACCGCGAGCTCGCGCTCGAGTCCGGCACGCTGGACCTGCTGCTGCCGCTGCACCTGATCACCGACGCGGAGCTGCTCGATACCATGTTCGCCACGCTCCAGCCCGGCACGCCCTACACCTGCGGGCTGGACAAGCTGCCAGACGGCCAGACGCTCTCGTCTTTGTTCCGCACGTTCTATGAGACCTCCGGCCTCTATACCGTCACCGGCAGCGACAGCGGCTTTACGCTCGTGCCGCGCGGCGGCGCGCAGGAGCTGACGTTCCAGTTCGACGAGCAGGACGGCAGCGGCCGCTTCATGATCTCGGTCCCGCAGGATACCGAGCCCCAGCCCACGGCCAGCGCCGTCGTGACCTACGGCAAGGACGATCCCGTCACGCTGCCGGAGGATGCATCCGTCGCGCTCTCCACCGTGCTGCTGCAGGCCAACTATAAAAAGACCGGCAAGACGGCCGATTACAAATACACCGTCGACCTGAGCGGCCAGGTCTATGAAGTCGCGCTTGACTGGAAGGACAACACCTGGAACGGCTCCGTGCGCTACAACGGCCAGGTGGCCATGCTCGTCACGAAGAGCAGCTGCACCGTCGCCTCCATCTTTGCCTCCAACGGCCTCGGCGGCACCCCGCAGCGCGATACGGCCAAGTGGCCGAACGACGTGCAGGACCTGGTCATCACCCCCATGGCGGAGAGCATGGCGACCACGAATGACGTGAACGTCCGCACTGCCCCGTCCACCAACAGCGAGGTCCTCATGACCATGCCGACCGATACGGTCGTGGCCGTGATCGGCGTCTCCGAGGACACGGAGGACGGCGCCTGGTACGAGATCTGGTACAACGAGGTCTGCGCGTATCTGAACGCCAAATACGTCAAGTCCATCAGCAGCGCCGCCCGGCGACGAGCGAGCCGACGACACCGGCCGAACCGACCGAATAACAACACGATGCAAGCGGCCCGCCGGGATCTCCGGCGGGCCGCTTCTGCGTCACAGGACCAAACGGAAAAGCCGCCGGAAGGAGCTTCCGGCGGCTTTCATCAAAGATAAGAGAAAAGAGAGAGGAGAAATGGATGAATGTCTATGGAAAAGGATGCTGTTGGCCTTCGCGGAGCTTTCCGCGAAGCAGCTTCCTTATGCTCCAAGGATACCGGATTTTTCCCGCCCGGTGGTGAACAGATTGTAAACGAACTATAAAGAAATCCTGAAAATTCGGTTGACGCGGGGGAAAACGGGGCCTATAATCAAAAAACCGGGCGGATGCAACCGCCGGTTGACACATTTCCCGGCGCGCTTTCTTGCCTGCAACCGCAAAACTCCGTATGATAGCGCCATCAAATCACAGGAGGAACCCCAAATGATCTTTGCAGACAAATTGATCGCGCTGCGCAAGAAGGCCGGCTGGTCGCAGGAGGAGCTGGCGCAGCAGCTGAACGTCTCGCGGCAGTCCGTATCGAAGTGGGAGGGTGCGCAGTCCGTCCCCGACCTCGATAAGATCGTCCAGCTCAGCCGCATCTTCGGCGTCAGCACCGACTACTTATTAAAAGACGAGCTCGAGGCGCAGGGAGACTGCCGAACCCGAGCCCGAGCAGCCCGTCCGCCGCCGCGTCAGCCTGGAAGAGGCGTCGCAGTATCTCGAGGCTTCGGAAGCAGGCCGCGCCGTGGCTGGCGCTGGCGACGTTTCTGTGCGTGCTCTCCCCATCACGCTGATCCTGCTCGCCGGGCTGAGCGGATACACAGCCCGCATCTCCGAAAACGTGGCCGGCGGCATCGGCCTGTGCGTGCTGATCCTTCTGGTCGCCGCCGCGGTCGGCATCTTCCTGATGTGCGGCGCAAAGGCGAAGCCGTTCGCGTTTCTGGAGACAGAGCCGTTCGAAACGGAATATGGCGTGAGCGGCATGGTCCGGCAGCGCCGGCAGGAATTTGAGCCCACGGCGAACCGCCTGAACCTCATCGGCACGATCCTGTGCATCGTCTCCGTTCTGCCGCTGTTCGCCGCCATGTGCCTTTCCCACTCGGATCTCACGTACATCGTCGCGGTGTGCCTGCTGCTGGGCTTCGTCGCGCTGGCCTGTCTCGCGTTCGTCTATGCCGGGACGCGCACGGGCGCGATGGAAAAGCTGCTGGAGGAGGGCGACTATACCCGGGAGCGGAAGGCCAAAAGCCGTCTGGTCAGCACGGTCTCGGTCTGCTACTGGCTCGTGGTGACGGCGGTGTTCCTGCTTTATACCTTCGGCCCGCTTGGCAACGGGCAGGCCCGGTACAGCTGGTTCATCTGGGCGATCGCGGGCGTGCTGTACGCCGCCGTGCTGGCGGTGCTGCGCCTGATCGGGAACAACAAGTAAAAGACAGGGCCGCAGAGTACCCTCTGCGGCCCATAGCGTTCGCTGCACAAGGAGGAAACAAAATGGAATTGCAGACCGAACGCCTGTCCCTGCGTCCGATGTCGGACGCGGAGCTGCAGACGCTGATGGAGGCTGTCCGCCCGCGCGACGCGGAGCTGGCCGACGCTTATAACGATATGCTGCGCGGCAGCCGGGAGCACCCGCAGGCGCGCCTGTGGTACACGGCCTGGGGCGCGTATCGGAAGGTTACAGGCGAGCTGGTCGGCGATCTGTGCTTCAAGGGCCCGTCGGCGCAGCCGGAGATCGGCTACGGGATGATAGAGGCCTTCTGGGGCCGCGGCTACGCCACGGAGTCCGCCGGGGCCATGTGCCGCTGGGCACTGGCGCAGCCGGGTGTCACCGCCGTCGAGGCGGAGACCGCGCCGGACAACGCCGCCTCCATCCGCGTGCTCGCCAAGCTCGGCTTCCAGCCGACCGGGAACGCTCGGGGAGGAGGGCCCACGCTTTCTGCTGAAAAGATCTCCGGATACCCCTTGACTCTCACATCATGTCAGGCAGTATGCTGTTTCTGAGCTCAAAAATATCAGCACGGAGGTACCGCAATGCTGAAGATCGGATTATTTTCAAAGCTGTCCAGAGTCAGTATCCGCATGCTGCGCTACTATGACGAAAATGGGCCTTCTGCGCCCGGCCTATATCGACCCGGACTCGGACTACCGCTATTACCGCGAGGACCAGCTGCAGACCGTCGGCTGGATCACCGCCCTGCGGGATATGGGCTTCTCGCTTGCCGATGTGCGCCGGATGTCGCAGCTCGGCCGGGACGCGGAGGCGCTCGCGCCCTTCTTCGCCGCCCGCCGCCGCGAGCTGCAGGCCGAGACCGCGAAGACCGCGCAGCAGCTGCTGCTTCTGGACACAGCCGAAAAACGGCTGGGAAAGGAAGATTTTATGCAG
>VOFC01000596.1_pt1 | contig 10001 bp, 10 predicted proteins | sample 5384161 | NCBI WGS metagenome assembly VOFC01 (sample SAMN12384722, study PRJNA508395) | human gut metagenome | isolation source: healthy gut B | host: Homo sapiens | reverse complement strand
GAAAAATCAAACGGCAATGAAATTACTGTTGAAATTGATAGAAACGGCAAAACCGAAAACAAAACCGTTTTGCCGATTAAAAATACCGTGGGAGTATATCTCCTCGGTGCGTGGGTTCGTGACAGCTGTGCAGGCATCGGAACTATGACCTATTATGATGACAGCAATAATTATTTTGCCGCACTCGGTCATGGAATATGCGACTGTGACACGGCTGCTTTGTTACCGTTAAAATCAGGAGAAGCGGTTCGGGCTGAAATCAGCGGCATTGAAAAAAGCGTCTGCGGTAAAGCCGGCAGTTTCTGCGGATATTTTACCGATGTAAAGTTTGGTAATTTGAGCGTAAACTCCCCTTTAGGAATTTTCGGAGATTTAACGAGTGAAAATTATAAAAGAAACAAGAAATATCTGATTGCAAATGACGATGAGGTAAAAAACAGGAAAGGCTGTTATGGTAACAACGCCTGTCGGAGATACGCCGCAGGAATATGATATTGAAATCAAAAGAATATGCAACCGTGATATGACATCAAATGAAAATTTTGTCATAAAAATAACCGACAGTAGATTGCTCGAAAATTGCGGCGGTATTGTACAGGGTATGAGCGGCAGTCCGATAGTTCAAAACGGTAAAATTATTGGTGCTGTTACCCATGTTTTTCTGAATAATCCTAAAGAGGGTTACGGTGTGTTTGCACAATATATGGCAAATCGCTACAATAATCAACACTAAATATATGATGGTTTGTTCATTTTTGATTTAGTAACGCAAATTATAAAACTTTTTTCTCAATTTTTTAAAAAGTTTTATGGAAGGTATTGCCAACTTTGCCATTTTGGCGCCCTCTACCTGACCGTTTTCGTCCATACCGAACATTTCAATACCCTTTTTATATGCAACAGGATAGCCGCCGCTTGCCATAACTACGCAGGCAGCCGCACCGTTGTCCCATTCAATGTCGAGGTCAGCAAGTTTTTCGTCAATAACTGCCTCGCAAATATCGACAAGGTCGGTTTTAAGTCTTGGAAGAACCACCTGTGCCTCAGGGTCACCGAAACGAGCGTTATACTCAATTACCTTAGGGCCGTTCGGAGTAATCATAAGTCCGAAATAAAGACAACCCTTGAAAGGTCTGCCCTCTGCTACCATAGCGTTGATTGTAGGAATAAAGATTGTGTCCATACATTCCTTTGCAATCTCGTCTGTATAGTAAGGATTCGGGCTGATTGTACCCATACCACCTGTGTTAAGTCCCTCATCATTATCGTAAGCTCTCTTGTGGTCTTTTGAACTTACCATAGGCTTTACGCACTTGCCGTCTGTAAATGCAAGTACAGAAACCTCCGGACCTGTCAAAAATTCTTCAATAACAATTCTGTTGCCGGATTCGCCAAACTGCTTATCTTCCATAATAGACTTAACGGCATCAACAGCCTCGTCAACAGTCTGTGCAATAATAACACCCTTACCGAGTGCAAGACCGTCAGCCTTGACTACGATAGGAGCAGTATTCTCTGCCTTTAAATATTCAATAGCATTTTCTGCGTTATCAAAGGTTTCGTATTTAGCGGTAGGAATACCGTATTTTTTCATTAAATCCTTTGAAAATACCTTTGATGCCTCAATTACAGCCGCATTTGCATTAGGGCCGAAAGCTCTGATACCGGCAGCCTGAAAAGCGTCAACAAGACCTGCCGCAAGCGGATCATCCGGAGCTACAAAAGCAAGGTCAATATTCTTTTCTTTTGCGAAAGCGACAAGTGCCTCTTTATCCATAACACCGATATTTACGGTTTCGGCATCTCTTGAAATACCGCCGTTACCGGGGGCGCAGTAAAGTTTTGTACACTTTGGGCTTTCAAGAAGTTTTTTGATAAGTGCGTGCTCTCTTCCGCCTGAACCAATCATTAAAATATTCATATCTTCACCCCGCAGATTAATGGTGGAAAAGTCTGATGCCTGTAAATGACATAGTCATTCCATACTTATTGCAGGTATCAATTACATTGTCATCTCTGATTGAACCGCCGGGCTGTGCAACATACTGTACACCTGAACGCTTAGCTCTTTCAATGTTGTCGCCGAATGGGAAAAATGCGTCTGAACCGAGTGAAACGCCGCTGAATGTTGCGAGCCAATCTTTCTTCTCTTCTCGTGTAAGAGGCTCCGGCTTAGTTTTAAAGAACTGCTCCCAAACGCCGTCTGCAAGTACATCCTCATAATCGTCGGAAATGTAAACATCAATAGTGTTATCTCTGTCAGGTCTGCGGATATTGTCAACAAACGGGAGGTTAAGAACCTTCGGATGCTGTCTTAAGAACCAAATGTCAGCCTTGTTGCCTGCAAGACGGGTGCAGTGAATTCTTGACTGCTGACCTGCGCCTACACCGATTGCCTGACCGCCCTTTGCATAGCAAACAGAATTAGACTGTGTATATTTGAGTGTGATAAGAGCAATAAGAAGATCACGCTTAGCCTCTTCCGTAAGCTCTTTGTTCTCTGTAACAATGTTCTGCATAAGCATAGCTTCGTCAATTTTAAGCTCGTTTCTGCCCTGCTCAAAAGTTACACCGAATACATCCTTATGCTCAATCGGAGCAGGAACATAGTTCGGGTCGATTTTTACAATGTTATATGTGCCTCTGCGCTTTGTCTTAAGCACTTCAAGAGCCTCTTCTGTATAATCCGGAGCGATAATGCCGTCAGAAACTTCTCTCTGCAAAAGTTTAGCGGTCTGAACATCGCAAGTATCAGAAAGTGCAACCCAGTCACCGTATGATGACATTCTGTCTGCACCTCTTGCTGCCGCATATGCAGAGGCGATTGGTGAAAGCTCCAAATCGTCAACAAAATAAATTTTCTTTAATGTATCCGAAAGCTCGGTAGCTACCGCAGCACCCGCAGGGCTTACATGCTTGAAAGACGCAGCTGACGGCAAGCCTGTTGCCGCCTTAAGCTCACGCACAAGCTGCCATGAGTTGAATGCATCAAGAAAATTAATGTAACCCGGTTTGCCGTTGAGTACCTCAACAGGAAGTTCGCCCTCGTTCATATAAATTCTTGAAGGCTTCTGATTAGGGTTACAACCGTATTTAAGTGCAAGTTCCTTCATTGGAGTTCATCCTTTCATAATCAGATTATTTATTCTTATTAATAATTCTTGACTCTGCCGTATCTGAAGCAATGTCAATGTAGCGAACAAAAAGTGATACCTTGTTGTCCTCGTCAAGTGCATTCCATACTTTTTCAGCAAAAGTATCAATGTCATCGTTGCCAATCTCTACAAGTGTAGGCTCCCCCTCAAAACTTGGGAGTGGAGTGCCGTCACCCATATAAGTGTGAATATATCTGCCAAGGCCCTGTAAAGGTGTGGAATACATAAATGTATATCTCTGACAGCTGTCAGGAATACCGTCTGCACTCTTAAGGATTGACATAGCATATTCCATAACACCGCCGCTGCACTTTACAATACCCGAAATACGAGGTGTGTAGTTAGGACCGTCAGGCTCAAACTCTCTTGTACGGAGTGATTCCTCAAAAGTTTCACCCTCGTTCATAAGCTCATAAATTGTATCTGTCTGGTCACCGTTTGTAACGATTGTCTTGTTGTCAAGTTTTCTGACAGGTGAGTAAATGATAAGTGACGGATCAATAAGCTTTGATTCGTCAAAAGCCTGTGTCTTTATGCCGTCCTCGGTTTCAACGAAAATTCTGTTTCTGCTGTTTTCGCTTCTGCCCATAATAAAGTAAGCAATTACAGCCTTTGTGCCGTCAGCACTTCTGCCTATAACAATTCCTCTGCCCGGATAAGTAACAGAAGAGATTTCTTTTTCAAGTGAAATTGGTTTCATTGTTTACCTCCGAATTATTCGGCAATTACTGTAACATTGCCGTTTACCTTTATTTTATCTTCGCAGAAAAGCGAAACAGCCTTAGGAAGAATTTTCCATTCCGCCTGTTCCATAACTCTTTTCTGTAAAATTTCGGGTGTGTCGCCGTTTTGAATTTCAACAGCTTTCTGAATAATGATAGGACCGCCGTCACATACCTCATTTACAAAATGTGCTGTTGCACCTGTCACCTTTACTCCCCTTGCAAGAGCCTGCTCGTGAACCTTAAGTCCGTAAAAGCCCTCGCCGCAGAAAGACGGAATAAGTGACGGATGAATATTTATAATTCTGTTTTCAAACGCTCTGATTACACCTGTACCGAGGATTGTCATAAATCCCGCAAGCACAACCAAATCCGCATTTTTTGACTTTAAAAGCTCGGTTAATGCCTTATCGTATTCGTCAAGGCTTGCATAATCCTTTCTGCGGATTATATCGGTAGCAATATTGTGATTCTTGGCTCTCTCAAGTGCATAAGCATTCGGATTTGAAGAAATAACGCAGGTGATTTTACCGCCCTTTATCTCCCCTCTTTCCGATGCGTCTATAAGAGCCTGTAAATTAGTACCGCCACCGGATACAAGAACAACAATATTTTTCATTATTCAATTACAACTCCGTCATTTCCCTCTACTACTTCACCGATGATTACAGCATTCTCACCGTTTGCCTTGAGAACCTCAAGAGCCTTATCCGCATCGTTTTTGTCAACTGCAACGAGCATACCTACACCCATATTGAATGTATTAAACATATCGTGCTCTGAAATACCGCCGACTCTCTGAATAAGGTCAAAGATCGGAAGAACAGGAACTGCGCTCTTGTTAATCTTAGCAGAAAGACCGTCATTTAACATACGGGGAATATTCTCGTAGAAACCGCCGCCTGTAATGTGAGATACAGCCTTTACTTCAACTTCTTTCATAAGAGCAAAGAGTGGTTTTACATATATTTTTGTAGGAGTGAGGAGAGTTTCGCCTAAAGTTTTGTCAAGCTCAGGGTATGTATTATTGATTGTGTTTTCGTTAATATCAAAAACTTTTCTTACAAGTGAAAAACCGTTTGAGTGAACGCCCGAAGAACGGAGTGCAACCAAAACATCGCCTGTTTTAAGTTTTGAGCCGTCAATCATCTTTGGCTTGTCTGCAATACCAACGCTGAAACCTGCAACATCATATTCATCAACAGGCATAAGACCCGGATGCTCTGCAGTTTCACCGCCGATAAGAGCACATTCTGACATAACACAGCCGTCTGCAACACCCTTAACGATTTCCGCAACCTTTTCAGGATAGTTCTTGCCGATTGCAATATAGTCAAGGAAGAATAACGGCTTTGCACCGCAGCAAATTACATCGTTTACGCACATTGCAACTGCATCAATACCGATAGTATCGTGCTTATCCATAAGAAAAGCAAGTTTGATTTTTGTACCTACACCGTCAGTACCGCTGACAAGTACAGGCTCTGTCATACCGCTTATATTTGGGGCAAAAAGACCGCCAAAACCGCCGATACCCGAAACAACGCCGTCAATTTTTGTGCGTGCAACATGCTGTTTCATAAGTTCAACCGACTTATAACCTGCTGTTACATCAACACCTGCTGCCTTGTAGCTCTCTGAAAAACTCTTCATCTTCAATCACTCCAGATTATTTTTTATTAATTTTCTTTGCGAATTTATCAACAAATATAGTTCTCGGAATTTCCGCAGGATATTCTCCCGTAAAGCAACCGTCGCAAAATCCCACATTGGCGCCCTCTGCAATTTGGTTAAGACCCGAAATGCTTAGATAGCCAAGAGAATCCGCACCGATTTTATTGCATATCTCTTCTTGTGAAAACCTATTTGCAATAAGCGACTCCTTGTTGTGAATATCCATACCGAAATAGCACGGACATACAAAAGGCGGAGAGCTTATAAGCATATGAACCTCTTTTGCACCTGCGTCACGCAAAAGTTTTACAATATGATTTGCGGTTTCGCCGCGCACAATAGAGTCGTCAACAATAATAATTCTCTTTCCGCTTACATTTGCCTTAAGGGCAGTAAGTCTTGTTTTGAGAAGTCTTTTCTTTTTATCTTTTCCCGTACCTACGGTTCTGCCAATGTATTTATTCTTAACAAAACCTGTACCGTACGGAATACCTGACGCCTTAGCATAGCCTTGTGCGGCAATAATTCCCGAATCGGGAACGCCGCATACCATATCGGCATCAATCGGATGTTCATTATAAAGCAGTTCACCTGCCTTAAATCTCGCATTATGAACACTTACACCGTCAATAACACTGTCGGGACGGGCAACATAAACATATTCAAAAATACACATAGATGTATTATATGCCTTAATTCTCGACTTGTAACTGTGAAAACCCGTTTCATCAATTACAACCATTTCTCCGGGCTCAACATCACGCAAAAATTCACCGCCAAGACTGTCAATTACACAGCTCTCGGAAGTAATAATATAGCTGTTGTTAAGTTTTCCGATGCAAAGCGGACGGAAGCCGTTTTTATCACGAAAGCCGATAAGTCTTGACGGACCGCAAAGGACTGCGGAATATGCGCCCTCAAGTTTATCCATAGCAAACAAAACCGCTGTTTCAAGGTCGTCCGTGGTACAGCGTTCGGTTGCGATTACATAAGACATAATCTCAACATTTGAGTTAGACTGAAAGATTGCGCCGCCATGCTCAAGCTGTTGGCGAATTTCGGCAAAATTAGTAATCGCACCGTTGCTTGCAATAGCAAGCGAACCGGCAATATATCTCATAACAAGGGGCTGATTTGCCGCTCTGTCAAGGCTTTCGTGCGCACTGTAACGCACATGACCGACTGCAATGTTTCCGTCGCCGAGTTTATCTATAGCCTTATCGTTAAATACCTCTGACACCATACCGAATTCTTTTACGGTAGTAAAATTTTCATTGTTATTTACAGTAATGCCTGCACTTACCTGTCCCCTGTGTTGAAGTCCGTACAAGGCCTCACGGGTAAGGGAGGCTATATTAAAGTCATCACTGCCGGCTTTGTAAACGCCGAACACGCCGCATTCATCGTTTACCTTGTCTTTGTCATATATATCAACATACTTAATCAAAGTTCTGCCACCTTAAGCTGCATAGCCTCATCCTTTTTGGCTACGCCTTCTTCCATATCTGCTTTCATTTTCTCGAGCTTTTCTGCAAGTGTATCGTCAGAAAGAGCGAGCATTTCGATTGCAAGAATTGCAGCATTCGCAGCGCCGTCAACAGCAACTGTAGCTACAGGAATACCTGTCGGCATCATAACTGTTGCAAGTAAAGCATCCATACCGTCAAAAGCGGCTGATTTGCAAGGAATACCGATTACAGGCAAAGTTGTTTTTGCTGCAAGCACACCTGCAAGATGAGCAGCCATACCCGCTGCGGCAATGATTACTCCAAAGCCGTTTTTCTTTGCGCTACCTGAAAATTCAATAGCAGCATCAGGAGTTCTGTGAGCACTCATAACATGCACTTCATATGGAACACCAAATTCCTTAAGCTTTGTGACAGCCTTTGAAACTACAGGGAAATCACTGTCAGAACCCATAATAATAGCAACCTTTTTCATCATTACACTCCTTAACTTTTAACGGCACCGTAAAAACGGTGGCAAAATTGTTTCGGCAAAGTTTCTGCAAAGGCAAAAATTCATTGCCCTAAAATCACTTTAATTATCATTATATAAAAAATCAGAATAAAATGCAATATGTGACAGGAATTATTTTGAAATTCATAAGCTAATTTACAGTTTAAACGCAGTTTTGATTAAAAATTTTATAATTGATACAGAAGTCGATGTTTTTTAAACTTTCACAACAAACAATGCGCTAAACCATAAATCAACGGGCAGCAGATATATTTACCTGCTGCCCGAGTTGAACTCTGAATTTTCAATTCACCGTTAATCTTTTTCCGGTGCTTTCATATTTGGAAACAGAAATTCCATTTTCTCATCGTCAAAATGATAATCTATATACTGTATAAAAGCGTTATCCGTTTTTGGGTGTTCTGCCCTGTCCTGCCATCTGTAAACCGCCGCACAAGACATAAATGCATTAAATACCATAAATATTATGAGTACCGCCGTCATTACACCGCCTGCACGCTTTGGAATTTTCTCAATAAGTCTTGCCATCCACGGATAAACAAAGCGTACCCATACAAGTCCCAAAAATCCCCAGATAAGCGCATACATAAGGTTTGTTCGTCCGTTAAAATTCAGCGGAGTATCGCTGTAATCCCATGATACCGTACCAAAAACAGTTTCCTGAAACCATGAGCAAAAATACTCAAAACTTGCACCAACCACTGCGCTGATTACATAAATAAGCGTATCGTTAAGTTTATACAGCTTATAAAGCACAACAGTCAAAAAGCACGCTCCGCCGCCGTAAACGGGAATGAACGGTCCATACACAAGTCCCACTCTCACCTGAAAATTACCGTCAATCATAAACGCCCACAAAGTTTCAAGTATCGTGCCAAAAAACGAGCCGATCACAAACAGATAAAACAACTTTGTAAAACAAAGTCCGAACGCAAAAGGGCGTTCTTCTTTATTCTCAAAAACAGCCGTATATTCGGTCATATTTTTATCCTTGACCTCGCCCACTTTATCTGAAATCATACCGAGATAAACGCTTGTTTTAAGGTCAGGAAATGCATTTGCAAGTCTTCTTCTTAAAATATTTTCCGTAAAAAGTCTGTTACAGTTTTCGCCTATAAGTTTTATTTTTTCCTCGTCTGCATCATCTCCGAGCAATTCTTCAATATTGCTTAAATATTTTATTCTGCGTTTTAATCTTATAACCGTAATCACAGAAAAAATATAGTCAAGCAAAATTATTGCAAGCAGAGCAAACAAAATTATATAGCTGACTGTAGTCGGAATAAGCATAACAAGTGCGTCGGATACGGGCATAAATACTTTTATAAAACCAAATCCGAAAATCCCTGCCAACAATGCATAAGGCAAAGATATATAACTGCCGATGCTAAGTTTTGACTGCGAATAATCCCATACTTTAAATCCGAGGATTTTTTCAAACAAAAATTCCGAAAGAACTATTACGGCGGTTGTAAGCGCAATCGAAGCAGCAAGCAAAAGCCACGGATAATTTGCAAGCGGAGTCAAAACCACTCTGCAAATAACAGCCGTAAGTCCGTACATAGGAAAAAACGGAGAAGTCAGAAAGCCGTTATTTTTAAACCTTTTATATACCGCAAGGTTTCGTATAACATTACCGACCCAGCCTAAAAACGAAAATATAACAAATGTCCAAAGAATAAGAACCATTAATTCACTTCCTATAAAAAAGCACCTAAGGGTGCAGATAAAAACTGCACCCTTATGCCATATTTTGATTTAGAATTATACTGTATTACTTCTTTGCAGGCTCATCTTTCCAGATTTCCTTAATTGCGGCAACATTTCCTGCAATTGACTGGAGCTCCGACGGAATAATAATCTTTGTAGCCTTACCGTCAGCTGCCTTTGCAAACGCCTCGAGAGATTTAAGCTGAATGATTCTGTCTGTAGGAGCAGCCTCATTGAGCATACGAAGAGCGTCGGCATTAGCTCTCTGTACTGTAAGAATAGCCTCTGCCTCACCGGCAGCCTCTCTGATTTTCTGTTCCTTAACAGCGTCAGCTTTTAGAATAGCAGACTCTTTAAGACCTTCCGCAATAAGAATCTGACTGCGCTTTTCACCTTCGGCGTCAAGAATCTTAGCTCTTCTTTCACGCTCTGCCTTCATCTGCTTTTCCATTGCGGTTGTTTTATTACGCTTTTTAAAACGTTTTACAAACGGTCGTGTCACGATAAGCGAAACAAGTGACACAACAAGGAACACCGCCGACTGGATTGTGATGTCACTTGTGAATATAGTTGTTATTGCGGCACAAACCGAGCCGAGAACGAACCATATTGATACAAGCTGTGTTGTAAAGACCTTCGCAAAGCAACATGAATATTGCAAAGCCTATCCACACTATCGGCATATATTGCTCCATAGAGCTGTCACCCTCCTTTTTCGCATAATTTTAACACAATATTATATATTAGTCAAACGATTTTA
>VOFC01000448.1_pt1 | contig 10001 bp, 13 predicted proteins | sample 5384161 | NCBI WGS metagenome assembly VOFC01 (sample SAMN12384722, study PRJNA508395) | human gut metagenome | isolation source: healthy gut B | host: Homo sapiens | reverse complement strand
CCACCAGCCGCAGGAAAAGGGCTTGGCGTAACCGAAGTCGTAGCTTCTGGTACACGTTCCACTCCCGCGGGATGTCAAAGGGCCGGATCACGTGCGTCCACCGCCGGTCCGCGTAGTGCGCCGGGTCGTCCGTGAACTCCTGGAACACCTGTCCCGCCAGCACGTCCCACCGCCCTCCAGCCACGCCGCCCGCAGCTTCGGCGGCAGCGCCTCCAGCTGCCGTATATACCCGGCTGCCGCGCCAGCAGCGCCCCGTTGTCCGTCACCCGCGCCGGTATGAACGCGTACTCGCCCCCGTTCTCCCCCGGCTCATACCGCCGGTCGATAAACAGCCGCTTGATATACCCATGCCCCGGCCCGCCCGGGTTGCACGTGTAGTAAATGCGCTTGGGAAATCCGTTCACGCCGCGCACGCACGCCGCCAGCTTCCGCATCCACTGCTCCTTCAGCTGCGTGGCCTCGTCGAAAAAGATCACGTCGTACTCCGCGCCCTGATAGCGATCCGCGTCCCGGTCGCAGGCGCAGTACCCGAACTGCAATACGCTCCCGTTCCCGAACACGAACCGTCTCCTCCGCCCGGTATACGGCCGTACCCGCCAGCTCCAGCCGCAGCGTCTCCAAATGGTTTGCCTCGATCTCCGGCATGGTCCGCCGCACCAGCAGCATCCGTATCCCCGGATACCGCTGCGCCAGCAGCTTGGCCTTGCACCGCACCGCCCAGCTTTTCCCGCCGCCCCGTGCCCCGCCGAAAGCGACGTACTTCTTTTTGCACCGCAGAAATTCGTCCTGCTTTGCGTTCGGCGTCCCCGATGTATATATCCTCCATGTTCTCTCCCCCCTTGTCTCTCTTCTCTCCGTGCTTACTCGCTCAGCGCCCGTACCTCCTCTCCCATCAGCACCTGCACCTGTCTGCACCGCGGTCCCCGCCGCCCAGCTCCTTCTCAGCCCCGCCAGCGTCTGCAATATCCCCTGCCAGCTCCTTCAGCTCCTTGGTGCACGCCTCACCTTTTTTCCGCCTCCTCGGCCGCCCGCTTCGCGCCCCCGCATCAGCGCCCGCGTCATCTCCAGCAGGCAATCCCTGCTCTCCGCCCTGCGCCGTCTCTCGTTCCGGCACCCGCTGACCCAGTTCTCCTTCCGCGCGTGCCGTCCCACGCTCTGCACCGAAACGCCGTATTCCTTCGCCAGCTGCATATAGGTATATCCGCCCGCCTCGTACTTCTCCCGCCAGTTCCTCCCAGGGTGCCGCCGTCTTATGCATCCGCCTCACCTCCGACCACCTCATACGCCGCCAGTATCTGCGCCGCGAAATCTGCCAGGCAGCTCCTGCACGTTCTCACCGCTGATCCGGTAGTATCGCTCTCCCCCGCCGCAGCTCTCCGCCGCACAGGTCGCACTGTCCGCACACCGCGTCCGTCCCGTTCTTTCTGTACTTCATATCCGTACCCCTTATCAAGATCGTCTATACCCCATCCCCGAAAGCAAAAAAGTTGCCCGCAAACGGGCAACACCCCCAAAACTTCCCCAGCCGGATTTCCATTAAGGGCACGCCCCCTAAGCCTTCCCCCCCGCCAGCACATGGGGTTCGCGGCCCGGCAGAACAGGCAATCATTCTTCATGGTCGCATCTGCCTTTCATTTAAATGTTTTCATTGTTTTGGCATTATATAGGTCACCACCATTTGCGGTTCCTGCATAGCAGCTCTTGAGCCCTCAAATCGCAAGGCAATCGTTCTTCCGCAAGGCTTTGGAGCCGTTTGGAACCCAAAGTCGAATTGGGACTTATTTTTTCATAATACAGCGCATTATTTCAACTTTTTTCCGACACGAAGTCGTCCACGGAAGCCAGGGCATCGTCCACCTTCAGGAGTTCGCTGCCGCCGCCCATAGCGGAATCGGGCTTGCCGCCGCCCTTGCCGCCGCACACGGCGGACACCGGTCTTGACCAGCTCACCGGCCTTGACGCCACGGGCCACAGCCTCCTTGCCGCACACCGCCAGGAACGTAATCTTTCACCGGCGATACTGGCCAGGACGCCCACCACAGCGGGATCCTTATCCCGCAGGAAGTCGCCCATCTTGCGCAGGGCATTTGGCATCCAGGCCCTCTCGGGTGGTGGTGAGCACATGCAGGCCCTTCACGGTTTTGGCGGAGGCCAGAATCTGCTTGGCCTCGCCCATGGGACGCCTCGGCTCTTCAGTTTATCCAATGCCTGGCGCAGCGGCTTCATTTCGCTGGCCTGCTGCTCCAGACGCTCCATCAGCGTCTCCGGGCGCCGACTTGAAGAACTGGGACGCCCGGTTCAGCAGCCCGCGGCTGCGGCGCCATGTCCTCCATGGTGACCTTTGCCGGTGATGGCCTCGATGCGGCGCACGCCGGAGGCGACGCTGCCCTCGGACTTGATGCGGAAGAGACCGACCTTGGCGGTGTTGTCAAGGTGCGTACCGCCGCAGAACTCCATGGACACATCGCTCATCTCCACCACCCGGACGGTGTCGCCGTACTTCTCACCGAACATGGCCACGGCGCCCTTCTTCTTGGCCTCTTCAATGGGCAGCACCTCCGTCACCACGGGAAGCCCTCACAGAATAGCGTCGTTGACCATATCCTCCACCTCGTCCAGCTGCTTGGGCGTAATACCCTCGAAGTGGGTGAAGTCGAAGCGCAGGCGATCCGGCTCCACCAGAGAGCCCGCCTGATGGACGTGGTCGCCCAGCACCTTTTTCAGGGCCGCATCCAGCAGGTGGGTGGTGCTGTGAGCCCGGCGGATAGCGGCGCGGCGGTCGGTGTCGATGGAGGCGGTGACACTGTCGCCCACGGCCACGCTGCCGCCGGATGAGCAGCTTGGCCGTAGTGCATGAACTTGCCGCCCTTGTTCTTCTGCACATCGCTGACCACGAACTCCATGCCGTCGCCGGTGATCACGCCGTGGTCTGCCACCTGACCGCCCATCTCCGCGTAGAAGGGCGTCTTGTCCAACACCACAGGATGCCTCCACGGCGGACACCTCTATCTGTCCACCAGCTCGCCCATCGGCCACCATACCCACAACCTTCGCGCCGTCACCGTGTCGCGGATCATAGCCCACGAACTCCGTGGCCGGGACCTCTTTGCCGAACTCCACGCCGGCCCAGCCCAGGTCGCCCAGGGCCTTCCGGGCCTCCCGGGCCCGCTGCTTCTGCTCCTGCATCAGCTGGCGGAAGGCGTCCTCGTCCACCGTCAGGCCCTCCTCGGCGGCCATTTCCGCGGTCAAATCAATGGGGAAGCCGAAGGTATCGTACAGCTTAAAGGCGTCAGCGCCGGAGAACACCGTCTCGCCCTTTTTCTGGTGGGAGGCCAGCATCTCGGCAAAGATGCGCATGCCGCCGTCGATGGTCCGGGCGAAGCTCTCCTCCTCGGTGCGGATAACCTTGGTGATGTAGGTCTGCTTTTCCCGCAGGTCGCCATACTGGCACTCATTTTCGTGGATCACGGTGTCCACGATCTTATACAGGAACGGCTCGTTCACGCCCAGGAGCTTGCCGTGGCGAGCGGCCCGTCGCAGCAGGCGGCGCAGCACATAGCCCCGACCCTCGTTGGAGGGGAGGATACCGTCGCAAATCATAAACGTGGCCGCCCGGATATGGTCCGTGATAACGCGCAGGCACACATCCCGTTTCTCCGTCTGGCCATAGAACGCGCCGGTGAGCTCCGAAACCTTGTGAGTAATGTTCATCACCGTGTCCACATCAAACAGCGCTGTCCACATTCTGACACACACACGCCAGGCGCTCCAGACCCATACCGGTGTCGATATTCTTCTGCTTCAGCTCGGTATAGTTGTTGTGGCCGTCGTTATCAAACTGGGAGAACACATTGTTCCATATCTCGATATAGCGGTCGCAATCGCAGCCCACGGTGCATCCGGGCTTACCGCAGCCGTACTCCCCGCGGTCATAATAAATCTCGGAGCAGGGGCCGCAGGGGCCGGAGCCGTGCTCCCAGAAGTTGTCCTCCTTGCCGAAGCGGAAGATGCTCTCCTTGGAATGCCGATCTCGTCTCGCCAGATCGCGAAGGCCTCGTCGTCGCTCTCATACATGGAGGGATACAGCCGGTCGGCCTCCAGCCCCACCCACTCAGGGGGCTGGTCAGAAATTCCCAGCTCCACGCAATGGCCTCATGCTTGAAGTAATCGCCAAAGGAGAAGTTGCCCAGCATCTCGAAGTAGGTGCCGTGACGGGCGGTTTTGCCCACATTGTCATATCACCGGTACGGATGCACTTCTCACCCCGGAAGTAGCTGCAACCGCCCGCAGCGCGGCCATGTCGATGATCGTATAGTGCATCTCCCACCTCCTGCAACGAAAAACGCCCCTGTTTGCCATAGCAAACAGGGGCGAAAAATCACTTCCGCGGTACCACCCTGATTTGGCGGCGAACCGCCCTCTCAGTGCCCTGTAACGGGAGCATCCCGTGCCATTCATCACGGCAGGCTCAAAAGCGGCTGTCACCGTGCCGATCCCAACGGGCTTGCACTGTCCCCGTCTCGCTCCGGGCGGCCTCCGGTAACTCTTCTCTCATCGCCATTATGGAATATAGCGTTATTTTACCACAATGTTCCCCCATTGTCAACACGAAATTTCTCTTTTTGTGAGATATTCCCCCTTGTCTTTCCGCACTGCTGTGGTATACTGGAAACCGTCATTTTTACAGAAAGAGGGACCTCCCGTGCAAAAAGCTCTCCCACAACGACCACATCGACCTGTACCGCCACCTGGCCTTCTGCACCGTTGGCGGCTTCTTCGGCTGCTACGCTGTTCTTATCCATAGCGGCGTCATGGGCAACGCCCAGACGGTGAACCTGATCGAGCTGCTGCTGGATGCCCTGCGGGGCGATCTGCACGCCGTGCTCCTGCACCTGGGCGCGCTGGTGCTGTACGTGCTGGGCACTATGCTGACGGTGCTGCTCCCCCACTGGTGGGGCTGGGATATGCACTATGTATCACCTGTTATCACCGCCGCAGCCGCCGTGACCGTAGCCTTCCTGCCGGAAACGCTGAACGTTGTGGTGGCTCTGTATCCCATCTTCTTTGCCATGAGCATCCAGTGGAGCAGCTTCGGCGGCGCCCGGGGCTTTTACAGCTCCACCATCTTCTCCACCAACAACACCAAGCAGACTTCTCTGGCCCTGGCCAACTACCTGTGTGACCATGACCGCGCCCACCTGCGGAAGCTGAAGGTCTTTGCCCTTACCCTGCTGTGCTTCCATATCGGCGCGGCGGCGGCCTATTTCGCCGTGACGTGGTGGTATATCCGCGGCGCGCTGGCCGTGCTGCCCCCTTATCGCCTGGGCCTTCTTCCTGTCCGTATGCGAACGCAGGCATGAAGCCCTGGCCGAGGAACCGGAGACCATCCCCGACAGCAGCGCCCACCCCACCAGCAACGCATAAAATTGTCCCCGGCGAAGCCGGGGACAATTTTATGTACTTATTTCCCACTCAGCGCCACCGCGTGGCGGATGAAGCTCATGGGCGGCACCGGACGGGGCAGCTGCATGGTGAACACCATCTGGGGTGTCTTCGGCTCCGCCAGGCCATTGCCCTCGCTCGCGCATCACCGGCACGGTGATCGTAAAGGGCTTCGTATCCGGCCCCACCACCTCCACGATGTCGCCGGCGGCAAATTTGTTCCGCAGGCTCAGGGTGGCCAGCCCATTTTCATCACAGTTTGTCACCACGGCGCAGATCTGCCAGTCCCGCAGATACCGGGCGCTCTCATAATACTGCCCCGGCTGGCCGTAGAAAAAACCTGTGGCGTAGTGCCGGTGGCTGATGTGCTCCACCTCATCCCGCCACACCGGGTCAAGCGGGCGCCCTGCGGCCACGTCGTCCAAACAGTGCCGGTACGCGCCGGTAACGATGGCCGCGTAATAGGCGGACTTGGCCCGCCCCTCGATCTTCAGGCAGTCCACCCCGGCGTCCATCAGGTCGTCCAGGTGGTCGATCATGCACATATCGCGGGAGTTCATGATGTAGGTGCCCTTCTCGTCCTCGAACACCGGGAAATACTCCCCGGGCCGTTTCTCCTCCATCAGTGCGTACTGATAGCGGCAGGGCTGGGCACAGGCGCCCCGGTTGGAGTCCCGCCCGGTCATATAGTTGCTCAGCAGGCAGCGCCCGGAGTAGGACACACATGGCCCCGTGGCAAAAAAGACCTCCAGTTCCAGCTCCGGGGATACCCTGGCCCGAATGGCGGCGATCTCCTCCAGGCTCAGCTCCCGGGCCAGTACCACGCGGCTGGCGCCCAGATCGTACCAGGCCTGGGCGCAGACGTAGTTAGCGATAGATTGCTGGGTGCTGATGTGCCGCTCGCAGTGTGGTGCATACTTTCCCGCCAGCGTAAAGGCCCCCAGGTCCGCCAGGATCAGGGCATCCACCCCCCGCTGCGTCCAGCTTTTCCAGATGGGCGGGCAGCTGCTCCGCCTCGTTCCATCGTGGCATGGTGTTCACCGTGGCGTGTACCTTTACGCCGTGGTCGTGGGCAAACCGCACTGCCTTCGGCAGTGCCTCGTCGTCAAAGTTCCCGGCAAAGGAACGCATCCCGAAGGATGTGCCGGCCAGATACACCGCGTCCGCGCCGTACAGAACCGCCATCTGCAGCTTTTCCCAGTCCCCTGCCGGGGACAGCAATTCAGGCTTCTTTCCCATGGCGTCAGGAGTAAATGGGCTGATATTCACCGCTGTTAATGAACTTCAGGTGCTCGTTATAGTCGGTAAAGAAGTGGCTTTTGCCGTCCTTGCCCAGGGCGAAGAAGTAATAATCGGTGTCCGCCGGGTAGATGGCCGCTTCAATGGCGGACAGGCCGGGATTGCAGATAGGTCCCGGAGTCAGGCCGGGGTTGATATAGGTGTTGTAGGGACTGTCGATCTCTGTATCGAAGGTCTTGACCCCGTCGTGCTTCATGATATAGTTGATGGTAGAGCACAGCTGCAGCGCTCTTCCGCCCTTCTCACTGCTCGGGTTCCTCCAGACGGTTGTGGATGACAGAGCTGATGTTCTTGCGCTCGGTGTCGTCGCCGATGGACTCCTTCTCGATCAGGGATGCCATGGTGATGATCTCCTGCAGGGAGTACGGAGACGCCTTGATGTCCGCCAGCATCTGCTGGCTGATGCTGTTCTTGAAGTACACCAGCATCGTCTCCACCGTATACACCGCGGACCGGTTCTTGTCGAATTCATAGGTGCTGGGGAACAGGAAGCCCTCCATGCGATCGATGCTGCCCAGCTTGTCGTCATCCAGGAAATCGTAGTCCTCATACGCAAAGTTGGCGCAGGCATCCTCCAGATCCTCCTTGGTGGCCACGCCCTTCTCCGCCAGCAGATCGATGATCTCCCGGACGGTGTAGCCCTCGGGGATGGTGACCTTGATCAGGCCCTGGGCCTCCTTGGCGTCCGTCTCCCAGTCGTGCATATTGGTAATCAGGGCGCGGAAGTCCATATCACTGTTCAGCTTGTAGGTCCCCGGCTCCACGTAGCGGTTGTAGTGCAGGAACGTGCCGGCAATATTGAACACCAGTCGGGAATTCACCAGCCCCGCGTCGTGCAGCTTCTGGCCACATCTCCGCGGCTGTCACCCTCCTCTACGGTGATCTCCACCTCGGTATAGGGCTTGTTCAGCGAACACACGTCGTTGACCAGCAGCCAACCGATGCCCGCCAGCAGGCAGGATACCAGCACTACACAGGCCAGATAGATGATGGTCCGGTTGCGCTTGGCCTGACGGCGGCGGTCACTGTGGCGGCGCTGCTCGGAGGACGCCTGCCGGCGGACCTCCTCGGCGTCCCACTTCGCCGTGGCGTATTCGTTTCGTTCTTCACGGTTTCCCATAAGTCTTTGCTCCTTTCCCAGCGTCAGCCGATAAGATCGGCCACGCAGGTCATCACTTCGTTGTGTATGTCGTCTATCAGGCGAGGCGCGCCCGCCCGGGCGCAGTCAATGCGCGTCCAGCCGCAGCGTGCCACCACATGGGCGGCGTTTTCCCGGCAGCGGCGCAGGTATTCTTCGTCCTTCTCGTGGATGTCAGCAGTGGTGTGGGTGGCGGCCTCCCGCAGGCGCATCATCTGTTCCGTGGCCTCTGTGGGCATATCCAGATACAGCACCCGTGTGGGCTCCGGCAGCCCCAACAGCCGGTACTCGAAGTCAAACAGCCAGTCGAGAAAACCGTCCCGCTGCTCCGGCGGCAGCTTACCGGTCTGGTGAACGGCGTTGCTGGTGGTGTATCGATCCGCAATGACCAGTCCGCCCTGCTCATAGTACGCGCCCCAGTCCTGTTTGTAGGAGGCGTAGCGGTCCACGGAGTAGAAGGCCGCAGCGGCATAGGCATTGACATCGCCGGGCTTCTGCCCGAAGGCTCCGCCCAGATAGAGCCGCACCAGCGCCGAGGATTCCTCCTGATACCGGGGGAACTCCAGCTTGCGGAAAGGGATACCGCGGCGCGTCAGTTCCTCGCACAGCAGCCGGGACTGGGTAGCCTTGCCGGACCCGTCCGTCCCCTCGAACACGATGAGTTTTCCCTGCACAGCGCTCGCCTCCTTTGGACACACTGACCCATAATACATGGTATTGTACCACAGTTTTCCCCATTTGTAAACCATTCAAACGGGCCCGTCCTCTGCAAAGGGCCGCCCCTCCGGGACGGCCCCTGATACGCTATTGCACGGCGGCCTTTTTCTTCTGCTTCTCCTCATAGACGGTGTTCAGCACATACAGGAGGACACCCGTCCAGATAAACAGGAAAGCTCTACAAGCTTCTCGTGGGTCAGGGCCTCGCCCATGATGGCACCGCAGATAATAGACAGAGACGGGCTGATATACTGGCAGATGCCCGTGGTCATCAGCGGCAGATGCCTAACGCCGATGGAGTAAAACACCATGGGCAGTCCGGTGATCACACCACCGCCGATCATCAGCAGTTGCTTGATGACTGTCATGCTGCCCATACCGTTGTCCCCCATACGGAAAAACAGGATGAACAGCAGCGCCACCGGCACCATCATCAGGATCTCTGACGTGGTAGACACGATGGAATCGATGGTCAAGCTCTTCTTGATGGCGGCATAGATGGAAAACATCAACGCCAGGGCGATGGTCACATAGGGTACGCCGCCGAAGCCGGAGGTGCTGAACACGATGCCGACCACCACGATGGCAATGATCACAAAGTGCCGCCAATTCATCTTCTCGCGGAAGATAACGGCCCCAAGGGCAAACACCACCAGCGGCTGGATGTAATACCCCAGGCTGCACTCCAACACCCGGCCGTTCTGTACCGCCCACAGGTACACCAGCCAGTCGCCGAACAGCAGCACCGATGCAGGCATCTCCCGCTTGAGCACCTGCTTGTCCTTGAATACGGCCCACAGCTGCGGCAGCTTTCCCTGCACCTTCAGAATACACAGGCAGGCCACCGCTGCCCAGATAATGCGGCAGGCCATGATGAAAAACGTGTCGATCTCGCCGCACACATTGGTGCACATATACCAGTACAGCGGCTGGAAACCCCAGATGAAAAAAGCACACCGACATAGCCCCCAGGCCCTTGCGGTAGTTGACCGTTTGCATACGTTTCCCCTCACTTTCCTACAGAAATCGGGTAGTTTCCCCATTTACAGCGTCCAATAACCATGATATGATAACACCTGCAACGCGGAATAGCAAGCCATATTTCCCCGGAAAAGGAGGTTTCTCCATGCTGCTGTTTGACATGGACGGAACGCTGATCGACTCCAACGGCATCTGGAAGGACGTGGACACGCGTTTCTTGGAGAAGCGAGGTCTGCCCTATACACAGGAATACTATGAGGGCGTGGCCCACACCATCTTCCCGCTGGCGGCCAAATTCACAAAGGAATTCTGCCATCTGCCGGAGAGCGAAGCCGCCATCATGGCCGAGTGGATGGAGATGGCCGGCGACATTTACGCCACGGACGTAACGGAAAAGCCCGGTGTCCGCGCCTATCTGGAGCGG
>VOFC01000334.1_pt1 | contig 10001 bp, 15 predicted proteins | sample 5384161 | NCBI WGS metagenome assembly VOFC01 (sample SAMN12384722, study PRJNA508395) | human gut metagenome | isolation source: healthy gut B | host: Homo sapiens | reverse complement strand
GATGATCGTCGCAAGGTCTGTCGTATTATAGAGGGAAGCCCCGTCAGATTTCAGGATCATGCACGGCGGGATTTCTTTCGTATCAGACTCTTCTTTGACATCTACTACAAGTGCACCATCACTGATATATGCATAACCGTTGTCTTTGAGGTATTTACCATATCCGGGATGTACGGCTGTGCATCGGACTCGCCTTTCCAAAGATCAAAAGATACATCCAGACGTTCGTAATTCTTCTTCAAGTCTGTTACGGATACATTCAGGATGTGTTTTAAGATACCCTGATAACCTCTGTGACCGTGCTGAAGCTGATAGGTTGCCTGCATGGCAGCTTCTTTGTAGGCTTCATCTTTCTTTGGATTTTCCGCTTGCTTGTCGGGATAGATTTCTTCCAGCTCGCTGATCGTAAATGGCGGTTCTTCCGGATATTCTCCGGTATAGCTCTCATCAAAATAAACCAGATCCGGTTTTCTCTCATGCAGCTCTGTGATGATCAGTCCCATCTGGTCTCAAGGGTAATATAAATACTGGAATTGAATTTCTCCTCCTCCAGGATCTTCTTAATCTCTGCACCGCTTCTGCCTGCCTCACGAAGGGCAATGGCGTCCTCCACAGACTGGCGCTGGGTTACGGAAATTCGCTGATTATCTACCACATGCACTCTGCCCTCATATTCCTGGGCAAGTCCCATTGCAGTGGCGCAGGTAGCACTAAGTCCGCTGGACATAGGGATCTGTACGATCTCATCATATTCCTTCAGAAGGGTATCCCAAAAGTCCCATGGTCTCTCCCGGGCTTGGCTGGGAGGTAGAAATCAAAGCGTCGCTCTTCAGCCACTGATAAAATTCCTCCTGGCTTAAGGTGATTCCTTCCAGATACATTTTCTCATTAATAAAAAAAGGCATAGGGATCACAGATACTCCAAGTCTGCGTCCTTCCTCCTGCGTAATGCCGCTGTTACTGTCCGTTACAATGGCAATCTTACTCATTCAATCTCTCCTTATCTCTTATAAAAAGTCGTCACTGTCCTGCCCTTTCTTCGGTCAATCCGGCTCTGATTTTCCAGATCAAACAGCAACTGTAAATCTTTATTCCCGTTCAGGGTCTTACAGTCTATTATAATACCTCTGGTCCCTTCTGGCAAATACTTTAGAGAAAATCTCTCACGAAAAAATGTACCAAAATATTCCTTTTCCCGGAAAATTCTTTTTGGCAAAAACAGGAAAAAGGACGTCTGGTACAGCATTTTATGTATGCCCTACCAGACGTCCGCAATCAGCATGATCACAGTTGCTGCCGCACATTTTAGCATGCATCCCATGCCTGCGCACAGACGCTCTGCCTGGGCAGCTGTTTTGGGAAGCATCACATACCACCGGAAAAGTTCCATTTCTTTTTGGATTTTTCCGGCCAGAAAGAGAAGTCGGACCATTTATCCGGCAGCCAGTCGTAGGGAAAGGTAATCCAGCCTGAGAGAAAGAACAGGCATCCTCCCCACAAAAAGCTGTCAGGATCCATCTTAAATAGCGACTGCCTTTTTACCAGCCTGCCAAGATTTCCTGAATACAAAAGGCTGCAAGCAGAACAAACGCGGCGGAAACCATGAAGTCAGATTTTCAAGCCAGCCGTCATCCACCAGTGTTCCAAAAATAGCCGTTGCTCATGAGGAAACCGGAAGCTGCATTTTCCTTACTTTGTCCTTTTGCCGGACGGACCAGCACCTGGGTGTAAATGGTGTCCTTTGCATCGGGGTGAATGAGAATCCGATGCATATTCCAGGATGCCGCCTGGCGAACCAGATAGGTTTTGTCGTTCAAAACCACTGCTCCGCCAACACAGTTTCTGCTTCCAAATAACTCCACTGCTGTTTTTTCATCTATAATGCAGCCTTCCTGGTCGTTCTCATCCAGGGCCATGCCCTCCCGGTCGTACAGAGATGCCTTTCCAAGAACACCAGTAACTGCCACCTGTGTCTGACGGACGTATTCGGGATTTTGCAGATCTGTCATTCCGCCATTCCATACAAAACAAAGATCTGTGAACTCCTCTGCTTTTGCACCGGACAAAAGGATTTCTTCTGCCCGTTTCTGATCGGGGTATGTGCCGTAGAGTTCGATCACAGCTGCATTGCTTTCTTCCATAGATGCATAATTCTGAATTCCCGAATAAAAAGCAGAGCTGCGATGATCCACAAGCAGATATTTTTCCAGTATTTTTTAAGATTCATTGCTTTTCCCCTAATCTTCTTTCAGCCTTACCCGGCTGCCATCCTTCAGTTCCCGGTTCGCCGAAACGATCACCTGCTGCCCGGAGGATATGCTTCCGCTTTCCAGGGCTGCCGTTGTCTGGTTTTTTGTCCTTGACCGTCACAAAAACCTGCCGGGCAACCATCACAGTTCCAAGCACGGTGTTTTTTGTGTCTGTCACATACACGTAATTCTGGCCGTTTTCCTCATAAAGTGCAGTCAGCGGAACGCAGCAGTCATAAGGGCCAGCGTCCTTTGATATGAAAAACTGCGCAGTCTGTCCGATAGACAAGCTGTCTTTTTTTGAAGTAAAATGGAAAGCTTCCGAATATCAGAATCTTCTTCATCTTCTGTGATACTCTCCACAGATGCACCAGATATGTCATTATTGTTATTATCTGTAATCCGAACATCCATGTCGGTATCAATGTATTTCAGGTTTTCTTTGGAAATGCTTCCGGTCATTCGGAAATCATCGTCAAGAAGATAGAGGACTGCAGCAGCGCCCTGCCCGGTAATGTCTCCCGTCTGTACAGACAGGCTTTTCAGGACACTGTCGGAGGGTGATGTTATGATTCCTCCCGTATCTTGAAGCAGGGTCACTTTTTCCAGATCTTCCTTTGTGTTTTCCAGCTCCCGCTTTGTATTTTCCAGAGTACTGTCAGAGGCCTGGGGTGCGTTGGCATCGGATATATTTTTTGCCGGCACTGGCAAGAGTCTGGTTTCTTCCCTGCGATTACCTCGTTTAAAGCCTCCTGTTTCCCGCGAAGGTCGTCCTGAGGGCTTTTTTCTGTGGCGGAATCATCCTGGGTGGAAGCAGCGTCGGAGCTTGAACTTGTCCCGAGTTTTCCTCTAACTCGCCGTTATCCGATAGCTGTGAACTGCCATCTAAAGTCTCATTGCCAGATTGCGCCGCGATGCTATAATCGGTATTATCTTGCTGTGCTTCTTCCCGAGCGGTCCCGTCTCGCCTCCGCTCTCAAAGCTATTTACAGAAGCTTCTGACTCTCTAGCCCCGTCCTCTGCCTCCCCCGGTATCGCCGGAGGTAAAGCCTGCCATTTCATTTTTCCTGCGCAGCTGCTTCTCTCTCCTGATAAAATTCCTCCAGGCGCTGTCTGGCAACATTCACCTCCGCCCTGGCATTATCCACAGAAACATTTCCGCTCTGCGCAGCAAGCGCATAAAATTCTCCGCCCAGGACTGCTCAGACGCCTGTTTCTGGTTATCCACACTTTCTGGCTTTCCAGATCCTTCACCTGGCCTTCCAGGGTTTTTGATCTTATTTTCCAGTTCCTTTGCGGCAGATGAAATGCTCTCGCCTGAAAGCTTCATAAGGGCATCCCCTTTTTTCACCGTTTCCCCGGCATGGACCAAAAACCTGCTCCACCTGCAGGTTTTCTGACAAATACAGCCATCTCCTGGCTGCCCTCCACTTTTCCGGTGCCTGTCACCTCATGGGTCACCATCTGATTCTGGGGATTTTTTACCTGGATCTGTATCACATTCACAGAATCCGCCGCTCTTGATAATATAGTAAAATCAGCATCACGGCAAAATACATTCCCGCCGCACCAATCAATTTTTTCTTCATGTCAATCTCCAATCTTCCTTTTCCATTTTTATTCTTTTCACAGCCGTAGAGACAATTCCCTGCTCCAGATAATCCTGCCCGGCAAAAAACACCAGTACAGCCGGAATCAGGGGCAACCATAGACGCCGCAAAAGCAGTGCCTGCATGATCCATGTCAATATTTGGCAGATACAAAGACAGGGGCCACAGCTCCTTTTTGTCTTCAGAAATACCATAGGCTTGCCTGATCAGGTTCCAGTATTCCAGAAATCCAAGAACCATGGCAGAAATGACGCCAGGTGAACCTAAGGGGATGGCAATCATAAAAACAAAGCCGAAGCTCACCTGCGCCGTCAAGTCTTGCCGCTTCCAGAAGCGCCAGAGGGATTCCCTCAAAAAGCGGTACATAATAAATACGGGGAATGTAGAAAACCGCCGGGAAAAATAATCCCCAAAAGCGAGTCCAAAAGCCGTAAATCATCCAGCACCAGATAATTGCCAAGAAGCATAACCTGAAATGGCATCATCATCAGTGCGATATACAAAGTAAACAATCCTTTTTTCCTGGAAAATCAAACTTGGCAAATCCCCAGGCCGCAGGCATTCCTACAAGAAGCTCGCCTGCAAGTGCTCCTAATGTGATCTTCACGGAATTCCAGAACATGACGAAAAATTCCGGGGAATCTAATAGCACCTCCACGTAGGATCTTAAAGTAGGATACCCGGGAACAGCTTCCAGGAGGCATAGCCTGTGCCCTCCTGTTTTAAAACAGGAAGAAGCAGATCCGTAAGCTCGTTTTTTTTTCCATCAGGGAGCCCACTGCAAGAAACAGAACCGGGAATACGAAAACAAGGGCCAAAAGGGTAAAGCAAAAATGCGGTTATCTTTTTTTCATCCTTATGCATCCCCTTTCCCAGGCCCTCTGCAAAGCAGGATCAGTGCCATGATCACAAGTCCTGTGATCACAGCTGCCGCGGACATTTTGTCCATGGCAAGGTCTCTGTACCAGTTATTGAACAGATGCTGAAGAAGATACATTTTTTCCTGTGGATAGTCTCCCTGCTGCCAGATAGGCCTCTGCGGTACACCTTAAAGCCATTTAGCAGAGACAGTACCACAATGGTAAAAAGGAGGGAGAAGGTTTGGCATGGTGATACAGGTAAAGCATTTCCAGGTTCCTGCCCCGTCCAGGCAGCCTCATAAAGGGACTCCGGAATGGCAGACAGCCCCCGCCAGCCAGAGAACAATGTCATACCCCAGGTTTCTCCAGATATAGCTGATCACAAGCACGCCAAAGGAGGCGCCTGTATTCATCCAGTCCACGTTTTTCAGGGACAGCATGAACAGTAAATGGTTTAAAATTCCCTGTCCATTAAACAGAGCTCTCCATAAAAGTACAACCGAGGCAACCAGGATTGCCATGGGAAGTAAAAAGGCTGTTTTCAAAAGCTGTCTGTGCATTTCCTTTAGTCCATTTATCAGTACAGCTGTTATTAATGACAGAAGCACCAGCAAGGGAATACAGGTTCGAAAAAACGAATGGTATTTTCTCCAGCCAGCTGAAAATGCCTGATTAGCAAAAACGGTCTCATAATTTTTCAGTCCTGTAAACGTCCCTCCCACTGCACTGAAAAAGGAGCGGCGGATCACATCCATATAAGGAAGGAGCCAGAACAGGCAGACGCCTGCAAAGCTTGGCAGAATAAATAAATGCCTTTGAAGGCACGTTTTCTTTTCAAAGATAAACCCTCTTTTCATCACTCATTGTCTGGAGGAAATGATGTTTCCTGATGAAGTAAAGATAACAGTGGAATTCTATTTTTTCTCTAAATGAGTGATTTTTCTCTAAATGAGTAATTGATTTTTTTAGAAATTTTTTAGAGATATTTTTTAGATTTCTGTGGTACAATGAGAAAAATGCCAAAATTGAAAATAGATCAGAAAGGTTTTTGCAATGCGTATTTTAATGATAGAGGATGATAAAGAACTGGCGGAGATTACGAAGCTTCGCCTGGAGAAAGACAATTTCACAGTGGATGTGTGCCTGGACGGCGCGGAGGGGCTTTATTATATGCAGGAAAACATGTATGACCTTGTGATCCTGGACCGCATGCTTCCTTCTATGGACGGCACCCAGGTTTTTAAAGGAGGCGCGGAAAGCGAATGTATCCACACCTGTGATTTTTCTTACGGCACTTGGAGAACTTGAGGACAAGATTACGGGGCTTGACTGCGGTGCAGATGATTATATGGTGAAGCCTTTCGCCTTTGAGGAGCTGCTGGCGCGAATCCGCAGCATTATGCGCCGTCCTGGCAAATGGGGCGATCTGGGGCTTTTTGAAGCTTGGGGATGTGTCCTTTGATCCGGAGTGCGGACGGCTCTCTAAAGGGGCGAAGGAATGCATCCTGTCCAAGCGGGAAAGTACCCTGATGGAGGTGTTTCTCCGAAATCCAGGCCAGGTACTCCCCAGAACCCTTCTTTTCTCCCCGCGTCTGGGGCCTGGAATCTGATGTAGAAGACGGCAACCTGGACAACTACATCCACTTCCTCCGTCGCCGCCTGCACGCCGTAGACAGCAGTCTCCAGTTAAAACCATCCGCGGAGTTGGGTATCAGATGGAGGTGTATCACTGAAAGGGGATTTAGTGAATCAAGGGGAACGCTGGTATTGAAAACTATTCCCGCGATCTGCATGCCCCACTTTGCGATATATTTTGCAGAAAGCCTTTTTCAAACACGCTCTAGGAGTAACAGGTGTCCAGAGGCTGTGCATCGCTGAAACTCCCTTAATGCCAGTCAATAAGCATCGGGTTTGCACTTGGAAACAGCAGAACCTCAGAGTACGTGTATCAGTCTGAATTCCTCTCAGTGCCAGTGAAGAAGTATCGTTTTAGCACATTCTCCTTACCAGTAACCAGTGAGTTCGCAATGTATATTCGTGAGCAGGTCATTCCAGGAGCGCTTTTAACGTAGACGAGATCCACTGTCTACGAAGACTTAACATCGAAGGCTCTCCTGAGATGTTTAGTCGCAGTTGGCAGTTAGCTCGGCGGAGTGTTGCGACGACCTGCGGTGAATATACCTTGTGAACTCGCGTCCGGGCAACGATTGCTTCACTAAATCCCGCCAGACCTGCATAAACGCTTCGGCAGCCGAACCACAAAAAGTAGTACCCCCTCCTTTTTGTATCCTCAATCCGAATGCTTCCATGATGCAGCGTCACGATCTCCTTTGCAATGCAAAGCCCAAGTCCAAAATGCTGCTTATCCTTCCTGGAGGAATCTGCCCGGTAAAATCTCTGGAACACTGCTTCCTTATTCTCATCCGAAATCCCCGGTCCATTATCCTCCACATAAATCCTAAAATATTTTTCCTTTTCTTCCACACCGCTCCTGATTTTTCCACCTGCAGGAACATAGCTGGCACCATTATCCAGAAGGATTCCCAGAACCTGACTGATCCGTCCGCCATCGCATCTGCACGGGGAAAGAGACTCATCTGGAAGCTCCACGTTCATGGAAATTCCTTTTCCCGAAGCAACGGCTCATACTTCTCATACGTCTCCAAAAGCAAAGTATCCACCGATCAACCGGGACATCCTGGTTCCCTCACTTTAATAGTGGAAAGGAAGCGCCTGCACTCCCCGGATCCGCCTCTATGGCCTGAACGCTTGATAAGATCACAGCCAGCGGTGATCGCAGCTCATGGGAGGCCGAAGCAATAAACTGAGTCTGCCTTTTCCGGTTCTCTTCCAGCGGCCGCAGCATTTTCCCGGTAAAAAACCAGGAAAACACAACCAGTGCCAGCACCGCGATCAGCAGCAATCCTCCCCACAAAATCCTCTGGTGAAAAAATCTGTCCCTTCAATCCGTCAAGGGGATACACCAACACCAGGCTTAACACGCCGCTTCCCTTTGGAATCAGCGCCGTACATGCATAAAAATCTGCTGTCTCAAAATAAACTTCTTTGGGAAGGGAAATGCTTCCCCGTATACTCTACATCCAGCCCTTGCTCCTCCCTGGAGATTCTGGCAGCCTCCGCCAGCATATTTTCCACAGAGCTTTTCCGGCCATTTTCCCTGAAGCATTGGAGCTGCTTTTCCTCATTCAGCTTGTCAAAAAACAGCCTTTTCCCATTATTCAGGACCCGAAGCTCCACTCCATATTCCTGCTTGGCTTCCAGGATCCATTTGTGGGAAAGCACGCTCTGGGTTTCCAGGTAAGCTACACAGGAATTTCCATTATTTAAAAACCTCTCATAGCTGTTGCGAGTAAGTCCCCGCTCAAAAATCACAAGACTGGCAATTGCCATCAAAATCAGAATCCCGCTTGTGATCAATGCCGAAAATATTGTCATTTGCCTGTGCAGCTTTTTAAACATTTATACTTTCCATACTGCGCTGCAGCTGGTACTTTCTCCCCAGCTGCAGCACCCCTCCTGTTAATTACAATCAAATTTACTCTGCAAGATACAGATTCACCTGCTGAATCACTGCATTTTGCAGCCTCATCCAGTCCGATTTCCCCGTTCAGATAGCGCACGCCAGCCTCACTGACCGCACTGGTAATAATGGCATTATCCAGAATCGGAGTAGTCAGTGTTTTTCCAAGCTGCTTCAGTGCGTCTACCTTATCAGCAGACGGAACCACAATCTTATATTCCACTCCCTGACCGGTTTCGCTGTTGTCTCTATAGCCGCTGCCAAGAACCTTTCCTTCTTCGCCCTGATTCCAGTAGTCCTCTCCATCGTACACGCTTTCCACTACAGGAAATCCGTCCTTCTGCGAAACTGTTTGCCCCTCTTCTGAAAACAGATACTGTACAAATTTCTCTGCTGCCTCCTTCTGGGAGGCCTTGGAGCTGATTCCGATTTTGTTCATCGGGATAAAGCAGTTTGCAGCCTGTCCATTCCAAATTCCATAGGACAAGGAAGAATCGGTGTCTGCCATGGAAGTCACATATGCAAAATCCATAGGAGAATAGACACCGCCCACAGCAAAGCTGCAGTTCCTGTTTAGCAGCATTATGGTCTCCCCCTGAGATGCCGTAAGACCTGTCATACTCTGCCTGCTGACCCTCATCAAAGGCCTGCGGATAAGCAGATTTTAATTCCTCGATGCCATCCTTTCCAGCCTGATAAATTCTTCCGGCCTGCTCAAGGAACTCTTTTTCACTTTTTCTTCATCCAAGGTTCCGTTTTCTTTCACCCAGGCTGCTGAATTGTCATCTGCCAGTTCTTCCAGAAATGCTTTCGGATACATGGAATATGTAAGAGGAAGCTTACAAAATGTTTCTGTAGAAAGCCCGTATTCCTCTTTTTATGTTTTTCCGTCACATCTGCCAGAGAGGTAAGATCCGTCACGGCATCCACATCCTCTTTCTTTCCTTCGATCATAGGGACTCCAAATTTCACAGGCATCTCATAAATGCTTCCATCTTCACTTTTATACGCCTCTTCAATATTGGAAAGCAGTCCGCAGCTTTTAAAATACCGCTTAAATCCTCCAGCATTCCCTGCTCCACATATGTCTCAGAAGAAATTCCATCCAGGATCAGAATATCCGGTCCTTTTCCAGCCATAACTCTGTATTCAGGGTTTTCAGCGCGTCTGTACGGGTCACGCCATCATCCCCGGACATTCCCGTTTCCAGAGTCAGATAAATATCCGGATATTTTTTTTTTTGGAACATGGCCACAGCCTGACGAATGCTGGAATTGTCTTCCAGAGAATAAATGGTAAGCTCTGTATCCGGCACAGTTGAGTGTCTGCTGAATAAGTATAGGAATACAGCTTTCCAGACATTGTACTGGAATTGTAATCGATTTCTGCTATATAAATTTTTCCGTCAGGACCTAATACCATATCTTCAAAAGCCTTATTCGCAGAGCTAATGGTATTCAGACTTCCATCAATCACCTGTTCGATCACATTGCCCCCAAAAAGCATACCGATACAGACCGGTGCTGTCCACATAAAATACGGTTCCTTCCTCATCTCCGTCCATAAACATCAAAGAGGTACCAGATGAATTTCCAAATTCCAGATTGGAGGGCGTCTTTTTCAGCTGTTCCGTAAGAATATCACCCTCGGCAGGTTTACCGGTGGCCACATCATAATAATACACCTCACCGGCTGAAACTATGATCAGATACTCAGAAGTGACACCCATATAATCTGTAGA
>VOFC01000331.1_pt1 | contig 10001 bp, 22 predicted proteins | sample 5384161 | NCBI WGS metagenome assembly VOFC01 (sample SAMN12384722, study PRJNA508395) | human gut metagenome | isolation source: healthy gut B | host: Homo sapiens | reverse complement strand
GTCCTCGTCACGGAAACATTTTACGATCTGGATATAACGGTCATAGCCGGAGCACATCAGAAGCTGTTTGAACAGCTGCGGAGACTGCGGCAGTGCGTAGAAGCTGCCTGGATGAACACGGCTCGGTACCAGGTAATCTCTGGCGCCTTCCGGTGTGGATTTCGTCAGCATCGGGGTTTCGATCTCAAGGAAAACCTTCTTTTGACATGAACTCACGGGTGAGCATTGCCACTTTGCTTCTCATGATCAGGTTTCTCTGGATGTCCGGGCGGCGCAGATCCAGGTAACGGTATTTCAGACGGAGCTCTTCTCTCGTCTTGGAATCCTCCTCAATCGGGAACGGCGGGGTTTCTGCCTCGGAAAGGATGCGTAAGGACTCAGCCTTTACCTCGAGCTCTCCTGTTGCCAGGTTTTCATTGACAGCACCGGAGCGGGCCATTACTTCACCTTCTACGGCGATGACGAACTCGCTGCGCAGTTTTGCTGCTTTTCAAAACCTTCCTCACTGATCGGGCCGTTCTCAAAGATAATCTGCATAATACCGCTTCTGTCACGCAGATCGACGAAAATAATTCCGCCTTTATTACGGCTCTTCTGTACCCAGCCCATCAGGGTTACTTTTTTTCCGATATCTGCTTTTGTGACTTCCGCACAGCGGCAGGTTCTCTTTAGGCCTTTCATGGATTCAGCCATTTTCTTGTTCCTCCTATTTGGAACTGCGGACACAAAGAATCTGCATCCGCAGCACATCGTTTTTCATGCGATTACTATTATTGGATATTCCTTACATTTTGTCAACAAAAAATTCTTCGATCTCAGTGTAGCCCTCGCTGGCAAGCTGCTCTTTCTGGAATTTCTTGTTCTTCTTCATCACGGCGATGTTGATGGCCGTGCCTTCACTTCTCTCTTTTGTCGCCTGCTGAATGATCTTCTGCATTCCCTCTGCCGGCATGTTTTTCTCGATCAGGTACGCTTTTTTTTCTTCTGCGCGCCCGGGATCTGGTAATCTCTCTCAAGCAGAAGCATAACGATACGCTCAAATCCGATGGAGAAGCCGCATGCGCAGGTCTGGTTTCCGGTGAATTTTCCGATCATTTCATCGTAGCGTCCGCCGCCTCCGACAGATCCGCCGTACTCATCCATAGCGATCTCGAAGATCGGTCCGGTGTAGTAGGACATTCCGCGCACCAGAGTCGGATCGAAAGCGATCTTGAATTCTGCGGTCTTCACGGCATTGACACTGTCGATGATGGTCTTCAGGCCGTCTGCGTACTCTTTGTCAAGGAATCCCTCGAGTTTCTCACGGCAGTACTCTACGCCTGCGGTATCCGGGGTGATCTCCTCGAACATTTTCAGGTATTTCTCTACGGACTCTTTTGCAAAGCCGGCTTCCTCGAGCTCTTTGGCAACGCCCTCAAAACCGATTTTATCCATCTTATCGAGGATAATAAATACGGTGTCATAGGACTCCTCCGGGAATCCGCTGTAGGCTGCCATTGCTTTTTAAGATACGGCGGTCATTGATACGGATCGTAAAGTTCTTGAAGTCCAGTTTTCCAAGCAGTGTGGTGGTAGCAAGGATCAGCTCAATCTCTGCGAGGTTGGTCGGCTCGCCGAGGATATCGATATCGCACTGCATGAACTGGCGGTATCTTCCTCTCTGCGGACGGTCTGCACGCCATACATTTCCCATCTGAAGTGCTTTGAACGGGGACGGAAGCTCGTTTGCGTTGTTGGAATAGTAACGGCAGAGCGGAACGGTCAGGTCATAACGCAGGCCGCTGTCTACGAGATCGTTTTCTTTCTCAGCGGTCTCGAGTTTCAGCTTCTCTCCTCTTTTTAAGATCTTGAAAATCAGTTTCTCATTCTCGCCGCCCTGTTTGCTGTTCAGGTTTTCGATGTGCTCCACGCATGGGGTCTCCATGGAGGTAAAGCCGAAGGTTCCGTAAGTTTCCTTGATCAGACGGATCACGTAGTCACGGATTGCCATTTCTTTCGGTAAAATATCTTTCATTCCGTTTACCGGTTTTTTCTTTAATGCCATTTTCTGTTTTCTCCTTTATGATTTCCTGGATCAATTCATCGACATCAGAAAGCTCGATCGCTTTCCGGCTGCCGCTGTGGATCAAAGAAATGCCAGGAACATTTTCAGATCGAAATTTTTTACTTCTTCTGTCATAAGCTCCATCGCCTGTTCCCGCGGTAAACGCACTCCGGTACGGGCGGTCGGAGGTCAGCGCGCAGTATACATCACAGATGCGTAAGATACGCGCCCCAAACGGGAATCTTTTCTCCCGCCAGATTGGCCGGATACCCGGTTCCGTCATAATTTTCATGGTGATACAGAATACTCTCCAGCACAAAATCGGAGTAGCCGCGTCCCTGCAGGAGTTCATAGCCCAGCGTGGAATGGGTCCGCACAAAGCGCATCTCCTCGATCGACAAGAGCGTATCCTGTTATTCTACGTAATTCTCCAGCTACAATCTTTCCGATATCGTGGAGAACGCCCGCTTTTGCAAGCTCATAGCAGATTTCTTTCTCATACCCCAGTTCCCGCGCAAGATCGTAAGCTAAATTGCTCACTTCCATGCCATGGATGAGCTCTGCGGTCAGGTCAAATTCGCAGCATGTCCGTTCCTTCTGACTGGAATTTTCTTTCATTTTGGCCCTACTATAACCAGGTTCCGATTCCTGTACGCTTTCTTTCGATCATCTCATCGATGCGGGCAATGTAGCTGGTTACATCCTTTACATTCTCCACGCGCTCGATCCGTTTTCCATGGTCAAACACCAGCTTGGAAGAACCGCCTGCTCCAAGAGCGATGATGGGCTGTTTTTCTTCCATAATCAGTATATTGTAAATGCCCGGCTTTGTCAACCTTTGCATAGCCTACATTTTCAAAATTTCCCTTCATGTTCTTTTGACGGTACAGATAGTAGGGACCCATTTCCATGGAATAAGCTGTCTGCATCGTCATTCCATGATCTCCTGATTGTTCTCAAAGGTCATTTCCTGATATTTGTCACGGAACATATTCAGGCGGGCTGCACGCTTCACAGCCAGGGAATGCACGGTCAGGCTGTCCGGGGACAGTTCCTTGATCTTATCCAATGTGTTTCTGACCATGGAAATATCCTCTCCAGGCAGTCCCACTATAAGATCCATGTTTATATTGTTATAATCTAATTCTCTGGCAAGCTGAAATGCCTCAATGGTCTGCGCCACTGTATGGCGTCTGCCGATGATTTCCAGAGTTTTCTGGTTCATAGTCTGAGGGTTCACGGAAATTCTGGTCACAGGATATTCCCGGATGGCTTCCAGCTTCTCTCTTGTAATGCTGTCTGGTCTGCCTGCCTCGATGGTAAACTCCACCAGCCCGTCAAATCCGGAAGGATTCTCCCAGCTGATCCAGAAGCCGCCTTAGCTGATCCGGCTCCAGGGTGGTAGGCGTACCGCCGCCAATGTAGATGGTATCCAGTTTGTAGTTCTTCATCATCTTAGCAGTTTCCCGAATCTCAAGACACAGGGCATCCAGATACTCATCCACACGCTTGTGCCAGATCTTCAGCGGGTAGGAACTGAAGGAACAGTACAGACAGATACTGGGGCAAAAAAGGAATGCCTACATAAAGGCTGTAGCCGTGCTCATAATCAATATCCTGGAGAAGTGCCCGCTCCCGGTTTGCTATGGTGATGGCAAGCGCTGTTTTTTGGCACTGACCAGATAGTGATCCCGCATTACCTGAGCAATCTCAGTATTCTTCATGCCGCTCTCGATCATCCCCATGGCAAGCTTGGCCGGGCGGATTCCGGTAAGGTTGCCCCATGGAAGGGTTCTTCCGGTAAGCTTCACCAGCACATTGTAGAGAACATATTTCAGGCCGTCCTTGTTGGCTTTTTCGTTTCATGGGCATCCATGATTTTGGGACTTTCCTGTGCGCCGTCCTCTGGCTTCTTGGCCTCACTGCTTTCTTCCTTTAAATCTGCACCTGTGGTCACAGCCGCCCGCGCTGCACCTTTTTTGTCCTTTGTCTCATAACGGATGATGAAATCCTTCTCATCCCTCTCCACAGTAAAGAAGATATCGTACTCCTCTTCGTCCTTTTCGTAGAGGCTGTGGATATCTCCTTCCGGATAAAACGCCTTTTATTAATTCATATACATCATGCTCAAAAATCCCTGTCAAGCAAACAGAATGCCTATTTTACACAAATGGATTATACCTCTTTTCATAACCGATTGTTGTTTCATCATGTCCCGGATACACACTGGTGTCATCTGGCAGAGCGGCCAACAGTCTGTGCAGGCTGTCCCGGATCTGGCTGGCACTTCCTCCCGGAAAATCTGTCCTTCCTACAGAGCCGCAGAACAGGGTATCTCCGCTGAACAGAACGCCTTCCTCTTTCGGAATAATAGCAGCAGCTTCCTTTCGTATGTCCCGGCGTGTGGATCATCTGGATGGAAAATCCCGCCGCTTCAAATACCTGCAGGTCATCCAGAAATACATCCGGGCGGATGGAGCAGGTTTCCCCATCTGGTCTGTCATATTCACAGAAGGCCCCAGCATTTCCTCTTCCTGACGACAGGCATAAACAGGAATCTGATATTTTTCCCGCACTGCCTCCACGCCCATAATATGATCGAAATGACCATGTGTGAGAAGAACTGCCACAGGCCTTCGCCCATAGCGTTCACTTTGGCGTTCTATCTTGGAAGGTGAATCTGCCGGATCGATAATCAGCACTTCACCTGTCTCTCTTTTTTTTTGCAATATAGCAATTGGTGTATACAGGGCCAAGAATGCACTGCTGTAATTTTCCTTTTTGCCCATATTTTCTATCCTTTCACGGCATCAGCCTGTCGTTCTCTCCACATCCATCACGCTCTCCAGCTGACGGATCTTCTCAATGAGAGAATTCAGTTCCTCCTTGCAGCTGACGTTAAAGCTTACGGAAATCGTCGCCTTCTCCTGCTTACTGGTGCGGCAGTTGATATTGCGGATATCGATCTTGCGCTCGGTAAAGATCTTGGAGATATCCACCAGAAGACCGGTACGGTTGTTGGCATACACATTGATCTCTGCCAGGTAATGCTCATCCTGCTTGGTCTCCGGCTGCTGCCACTCTGCCTCAGAAGACGGCTTCTGTCCATCTCAGACATATTCATCACATTGACGCAGTCTGTTCTGTGAATGGTAACCCCGCGGCCTCTTGTGACATAACCCACGATCTCGTCTCCAGGGATCGGGTTGCAGCACTTGGAAAAACGCACTGCCACATCATGGATTCCACGCACTACAATGCCGCTCTTGCTCTTAATGTGATGCTTCTTATCCTGATTCTCTGCAGCTGCTGCCTCCAGAACTTCCTCATCTGTAAGGTTCTTCTTATTCTCCTTGTCATAAGCCTCTACCAGCTTGTTAAATACCTGGCCTTCCTTTAAGCCGCCGTGTCCAATGGTCGCCAGCACAGAATCCCAATCACGGAAACCATACTTGTGAAGAACCGCATCCATATACTGAGGCTTGGCATAGTTGGCAAATTTAAAGCCCTTTGCTCTTGGCATACTGAGCCAGCATTTCCTTGCCTTTCAGAATATTATCTTCCTTCAGCTCTTTCTTGAACCACTGGTTAATCTTATTCTTTGCCTGAGTACTCTTAACCAGATTTCAGCCAGTCGCGGCTTGGTCCCTGAGAATTCTGTGAAGTAATGATTTCAATACGGTCACCATTCTGGATCTGATATTCAATAGGAACAAGATTTCCATTGACTCTTGCGCCAACCATCTTATTTCCTACCGCACTGTGGATGGAATAAGCAAAATCAATAGGGTGTGGAACCGTTTGGAAGGGTTCTTTACATCTCCCTGCGGGGTAAAACAGTATACGCTGTCGGAAAACAGATCCAGGTCATTCTTTAAGAAGGCTCATGAACTCTTTATTGTCGGACATGTCTCTCTGCCACTCCAGGATCTGGCGCAGCCAGTTCAGCTTCTCTTCCTCACGGTTGCCGGAAGAGGCCTTTCTTTGCCGTCGGAGGCTTCTTTATATTTCCAGTGGGCGGCGATACCGTATTCCGCAGTCTTATGCATCTCAAAGGTTCGGATCTGGATCTCAAAAAGGCTGTCCGTTTGGTCCGATCAGCGTAGTATGCAGAGACTGATACATGTTTGCCTTGGGCATCGCAATATAATCCTTGAAACGTCCCCGGAATCGGCTTGTACATCTCGTGGATTACGCCCAGCGCCGCATAACAGTCCTTCACGGTATCCACCAGATACGCACTGCAAACAGGTCATAAATCTGGTCGATGGTCTTATGCTGGTTCTTCATCTTTTGTAAATGCTGAAGAAATGCTTTACACGTCCGTCTACCTGTGCTTTGATGCCTGCTTCCACCATATGCTGCTTCACAGTCTTCACAATATTTGAAAAATTCCTCTCCGGACGCTTTCATCGAAGGGCTACCTTCTCAACCAGATCATAATATACATCCGGCTTCAGATATTTCAGGGAAAGGTCATCCAGTTCCACCTTGATTTTGGAAATACCGAGACGCTGTGCAATGGGCGCATAGATGTCCATCGTCTCCCTTGCCTTCTCCTTCTGCTTCGCAGGAGTCATATACTGAAGGGTACGCATGTTATGAAGACGGTCCGCTAAGCTTTAATAATGATCACACGGATATCCTTTGTCATCGCAAGGAACATCTTTCTCAAGGTTTTCTGCCTGCATCTCCACCTTATCTGTGGAATAGGACAGCTGTCCGATCTTGGTCACGCCATCAACCAGAAGAGCCACCTCAGGCCCGAATTCCTTTTGATCTCCTCACAGGTCATCCAGGTATCCTCCACAGCATCATGGAGAAGTCCTGCAACGATGGTCTCCTTATCCAGTTCCAGATCTGCCAGGATAATTGCTACGCATAACGGATGAATGATATAAGGCTCCCCGGACTTTCTTTTCTGGTCCTTGTGGGCCTCCCTGCGCAGTCTCATATGCCTTCTGGATCATGCGTAATATCTGTAGAAGGATGATATTTCTTAATGCTGGCGATCAGCTCATTATATAATACTTCAGGGCTTGTAAAATCGTGCATGGATTTCACAGCTGCATCTGCCTTCTTCACAGACTCCAGCTTCTCCATATCCTCCTTGGACATTTCAGGTGTCCCGCCCTTTCTGTAATTTTTCAGCTAATTTACACCTGCCTGTTTCTATACTATCTGCGTCAGCATTTGCCCTCATGATCCATGACAGGCATCTGGCGAAACAGACTCATCCATTTATTTGCCTTCGTAGCGGATTACGGAAGCCACATCATATTTCTCCAGTTTCTTACGTCCCTCAAGGCCTGCAAGCTCCATCAGGAACACGATTTTCACAACCTCTCCTCCAAGCTGCTCGATCAGCTTGGCAGCAGCCTCAACAGTACCGCCTGTAGCGATCAGGTCGTCGATAATTACAACCTTCTGGCCTGGCTTGATGGCATCCTTATGGATCTCGATCTCTGCCTTGCCGTATTCCAGATCGTAGCTTGCGGAAATGGTCTCGCAGGGAAGCTTTCCCTTCTTGCGCACCGGCACAAACGGCTTGTGCAGATTGTATGCGATAGGCATTCCAAAAATAAATCCGCGGGATTCGGTACCTACGATCACATCTACGTCAACGTCCTTCAGACAGTCCTGCATGGAATCAATGGCCAGTGCCAGTCCATCCGCATCCTGAAGGATGGATGTTACATCTCTGAAAATAATGCCTTTTTCCGGAAAATCCGGTATGGTTCTTACATACTCTTCTATTTTTTTCATAAAGAGCCTCCTCAGATATAGGGATGTGGGGAAAGCAGCAGCCACCCCGGCATCATAATTATTTTTCAGTATACCACTTTTTTACATACAGAATCAATGTCAAACCGACACGCTCCCTGCAAATACCGCATTTTTCGTGGTTTTACATGATTATTCACTGATCAGCAGTAATTTTGTATAACAATTTGCAGAGATTCTCTTCCCATATAGGAATTGATCCTTGGGTAATAGGTCACGGAAATGGTCTCATGAGACCTGGCAAAATCCGCGAATTCCTTCGCCTCGCCCCAGTAAAGGCCGTCCATCACAGCACCGGACGGGTCCCTCAGCTGCAGCTTCACTGTATTCTGAGTCTTTCCATATATTTCCACTTTTAAAACACGAAGATTTTTTTGGGCAAAAAGAGGCTTGGTGTTTCCCTTGCCAAAAGGTTCCAGAATGGAGAGCTGCTCTACCAGTTCTTCGTTAATATAGGAAATAGGCATAGGCACATCGATTACGATTTTGGGAATCATGTCCTCTTCTGTCAGGGTGCAGTTGTCATTCAAGGTCTGGCGGAATTTTTCCACATTCTCTTCCTCAATGGAAAGGCCTGCTGCCATAGGATGGCCGCCATACTGTACCAGAAGGCTGTCACATTTCACCAGTTCCTCGTACATGGAATAGTTTTCCGTGGATCTGCCACTGCCTTTTAAGGACTTTTCCCCTCTTGTAAGGACAAAGGTGGGCTTATGGTACTTTTCCCGGATTCTTCCAGCTATAATTCCGGCAAGGCTTTCGTGACATTCCGGCAAAAATACTACCATTACCCGGTCGTTTTTCAGGTCGCTGCTCTCGATCAGCTTGTAGGCTTCCTCCGTTCCTTTTTCCGTCAGGGCCTTGCGGCTGTCGTTCAGGGCTTTCAAATCTCCCGCAAGCTTTGCAGCCTCTTCCTCATCCTCCGACTGCAAAAGTGCCAGGGAGCGCATTGCGGTATCCAGTCTGCCGCTGGCATTGATGCAGGGGCCAAGACGGAATCCAATGTCGTAAGAGGTGATTTTCTGGTCTTCCAGGCCGATGGCCCGGATCAGCGCTTTCAGGCCTTTGTTTTTGGTAAAAGGCAGACGGGCAAGTCCCTCCTTTACCAGAATACGGTTTTCTCCCTGAAGGTCCATAATATCCCCCCACTGTAGCGATTGCCGCAGGCTCCAGGAAATCTTCTTTTTTTCTTCCTTCCGGAAGCCTGTATTTCTCATAAAGGGCAAAACCAGCTTCATGGCTACCACAGCCCCGCAGATATTTTTGTTGGGGTATGTACAGTCTGCCTGTTTGGGATTGATGATGGTGTCCGCCGGGGAAGGATGTACGTTCTTCCTTCTTCGGTATCAGTAAAGGCACCTCGTGGTGGTCGGTCACCACCACAGTCATCCCCAGTTCTTTTGCATAGGTGATCTGGCTTGATGCGGAAATGCCATTGTCACAAGTCACAATGGTGTCGATGCCGTCCTCCATAGCTTTTTTGATCAGATGGTCGTGAATTCCATAGCCGTCTGCCACACGATCTGGAATGTAGTGTCCACATTTGCTCCAAGGCGCTTAAAGCCTTTCAAAAAATGTAGGTAGCTGTCACTCCGTCAATATCGTAATCCCCGATAATCCGCATTTTGGTTCCTGCATCTATTTTCCCGGAAATGATTTCCACGGCCTTGTCAATGTCCTTCAGAAGTTTCCAGGAGGGGATATCTGCCAGGGTTCCATTCAGATATTCTTCTATAGCCTCATCACCTGTTATGTCTCTGTTGCGGATGATCCTTGCAATTACCGGATCAATCCCATATTTCCTGCCAATTCCCTGGAAATCAGCCTTTTTTCGCGGTTACTACCCATTTTTCCATTCTTTTTTCGTTGACTGAGTAACCTACGATTGTAAGTATACATGCGATAAACGTACTGCCGACTGAGATTCTGATAAGTGCATATGCTGTGACAACAACAAGCACATCATGTACCAGCGCAAGGATAGCACTTGAAGCAAATCTGATGTCCTTGAATCTGAACCAGATATATAACAGCATGAAAATACATGAAATAATAACTGCCTTTACAGCGTTTGTTCTCATCTCTCCCACTGATTGTTGAGCTGATACTCTGAGTCTCTATAGTTGATGCATCAACATTGAAATCCTTCTCAAGAAGAGCTGCGAGATCCTGT
>VOFC01000285.1_pt1 | contig 10001 bp, 21 predicted proteins | sample 5384161 | NCBI WGS metagenome assembly VOFC01 (sample SAMN12384722, study PRJNA508395) | human gut metagenome | isolation source: healthy gut B | host: Homo sapiens | reverse complement strand
TCAAACCGCATTAAACATTTGTTAATTGATGTTCCAAACGATATGCTTGCTGAATATGGAGCAGTTAGTGAACAAGTGGCCAAGGCAATGGCGGAAGGTGTCTGCAAAACAGCAGGGAGTACTTATGGAATTGGTGTCACAGGTATAGCGGGTCCTGGAGGCGGCACTGAAGAAAAGCCGGTTGGATTGGTTTATATCGGCTTGACAGATGGCACCAAAACATGGGTAAAAAAATTAGGAGGAACAAAAACAGTAGAGCGAAGCAGAGATTACTATCGTACGCTTTCTGCATCTACTGCTTTAAATATGCTGCGGCGTTATCTACAGGGATTAAATCCTGTAGAATAATTGTTTCTGATGCAACGAATTAGGAGGTACTCAATTGGCGGGAAAATACGCAAAAAAACAAAAGCGTCCTTGGATAGCCGCTGTTTTACCATGGAAAGGGGATAGAGCAGGGGAGGCGATTCGCAAAATTGTTTTTCTGGTAGCGCTCATCACCTTTTTGGTAACAGGTGGTATTCTACTGTGGGAAATGGTCATTCAGCCCGCTATGGTAGATAATAAAGCAAATTATGTACAACAAATTTATCATGCGGATGATAGCCAGGATAATACAGCTACCAACGAAGATTCTGAATATGACGAAAACGGAAATCTAAAGAAATTTGTAGAATTGCAAAAATTAATCCCGATATTAAGGGATGGATTCGAATTGCAGATACAGTGGTAGATTATCCTATCTTGCAATCCGGTGAAGATAATCCTGAATACTATTTGTACTTGGATTATCAAAAGAACCACAGCAAATACGGAAGCTTATTCTTCGACGCAAGAAATTCAATTCATTTGGAGGACCCAAGTTCAAAAAGCTTGATTGTATACGGACACAGCATGAATGATGGCAGAATGTTCGGAAGCTTATTAAACTACGGTTCTTTGGATTATTATAAAGAACATCCTACTTTTGAAATGGATACAGTAAAATACAACGGAGATTGGAAAATCTTCTCTGTATTTAAAACCAATACACTATCAAGTCAGGGAGAACCATTTAATTATTTGAGAACATCGTTTTCCAGTGACAGCGATTTTCTGAATTTTATTTACCAAATGGAAATTCGTTCCCTGTTTAATACAGGAGTTGATGTTTCAGCAGATGACCAGATTGTGCTTCTGTCTACTTGTTCGTATGAGATGGATGGTTTCAGAACGGTCATTGCAGCACGTAAGGTACGTGAGGGTGAAGATACAACAGTGGATACAAGCAAGGTTACTTGGAATTCAACTGTTTTATATCCTGACGGTTGGTATAGTGCCAAGGGTGGAACAAAACCACAGCATCCGGCTACTTTTGAGGAAGCGCTGGCACAGGGTAAAAATTAATTGGTTAGCAGAAGAATGATAAATATAGAAAAAGAGGCATGCCTATTCAGGGGGCATGCCTCTTTTTAGATTGTTAAAAAAGGGAACAGAGCAGGAATACTGCTCTGTTCGGGAAAGAAGATATATGAAAAAAGTTTGTCGTAAAAAGCTAACTCATAGGGGAGTACTCTGTCAGAGTAACTGTAGCTGTGAAGCTTTCTCCCGTAGTTGGGCGGTATACTTCCAATTCTACAGTATCTCCCGGTTTTTTCTTTTGCAATTACATTCTGCACTGTAGTTTCGGAACTTACATTGTTTCCATCAATTTTAGTAATGATGTCGCTTTTTGCAGTCCGGCATCAGATACATTACTGTTTAATTTTACAATGCTGTATCCTTGCGTTAAACCATAAAAACGTGCAGTAGTTGCATCTATATACTGACCGGTTATGCCTAGCATAGCACGGTCTTTTACATAACCATATTGTTTTAAATTATTGATAATAGGTTGAACGGTATTAATCGGAATTGCAAAACCCAAACCTTCATATCCGGTTGCAGTAATCTTTGCAGAGTTAATGCCGATTACTTGGCCATACATGTTTACAAGCGCACCGCCGGAATTGCCTGGGTTAATTGCAGCATCGGTTTGGATACACTCCATATCGTAACCATTATAAGTAATGGAACGGTTTAATGCAGATACATAACCGACTGTAACGGAAGAATTAAATTGAATACCTCCGGGATTACCGATTGCAATGACTTGTTCTCCAACCTGTAAATCTTCAGATGAACCGAATTCAGCAGCTTGTAAACCGGTAGCATCAATTTTAATTAATGCTAAGTCAGTTGCAGTGTCGGAGCCTACTACCGTTGCCTCATAACTGGTACCGTCAGATAAAATTACTTTTTAAAGCAGATGCTCCCTCAATAACATGAGCATTTGTAATAATATACCCATCAGATGATGCAATAATACCGGAACCTTCTCCCGTTTCAGAAGAAGTGCCTAAATATCCATTGGTATTGCTGTAAGCCTGTATACACACAACAGAAGGGATTACTTTCTGTGCAGCTTCTTCTGTTGATAGTTTTCCGGTAATAGTAGATGTTTCGCTGGTATTGTTATTTTCTACTTTGGTAGTATTCACAATAGAATTGGAACTGTTTGTACCGGAAGCGGAAAATGGGATTGCTCCCATATTTACCAAACCTATGAATCCACCAATGGAGCCTGCTGATATTACCAAACATGCTGCTGCACCACAGACAATTTTCACCCAAAGTTTGATTGGTTTTTAGGTGGCTTTTTGTTTTGGCGGCTCTCCGGAACCACCGGAATAACGATTATGGTTTTGATAAGAGCCGTGATAAGTACTGCCATTCCATTGGGTATTCCCAGCAATATCATTTTGTTCAGGTGCTTGCCATTCTACTTCTAACGGTTGTTCATTGTTATTATATGGATAATATGAATGATCACGATTCATAGTGGTTATCTCTCCTTCAAGATATCATAAATTGATTGACTATGCCTATATTATGTCTCTTGATTGTGATAACTATGTGATGATTATTCATAAGTTTGCTGAGAATTGGGAAAACTATTGAAAAATAAAATTTTGAATATCCGACGGAGTAGAAGCAATCATTTGTGCACCTGCATGAAGCAGTTCTTCTCTGCTGCGATATCCCCCACAGCACACCTGCGGTTTTTCATACCTGCACTGTTACCGGTGTGCATATCTACATCACTGTCCCCGATGAATAAACATTGACTTGGTTGTACCGATAATTCTTTTTGCAATCATAAGTGCTCCGTCGGGTGCAGGTTTGCGGGGAATTTCATCTCTTTGACCATACCATATATCAAACAGATGCTCACCAAATAATTTTGGAACGGATAGTCTGGTCAAAACATGTGGTTTATTGGAGAGAATTGCCAAAAAGAATTCCATTGCTTTTTAGTGTATAAAGCAATGGTAAGATGCCATCATATAATGTTACACATTTTAATGGATTTTCCTGATATAAGTCCATAAACATTTGTTTCGCTGTGTGTACATCTTCCGGAGTATAAGTAGGATGAACGATATGAAACATGTTATGTATTAATTGCTCGGCACCATTACCGACAAGACTTCTGTATTTATCTGTTGGTATATTTGAATATCCTAATTGTTTTAATGTTTGATTACAAAAATATGCAATGGAATCCAACGTATTGCATAAAGTACCGTCTAAATCAAAAATACATGCTTTTATCATTTTTCGTTTCCACCTTCTTATTTATTATACGGATATATCATGCTATTGTAAAGACTTTTTGTGAATTGAAATCGCACAGGCGTTTCCTATTGCGGTTTTAAATGATTATTGTTATACTGAAAATGGTCATTTTAAAGAATGATTCTTATTTCGTATATGTTTATAGATATAGAAAGAGGTATTTTATTATGGATTATGCAAAAGTTGCTTTAGAAAAAACATTTACAATGGAAAGGAAAAATAGAAATTGTACCAACTTGTCCCGTAGAGACAAAGGATGACCTTTCTATTGCTTATACACCGGGCGTAGCTGCACCATGTATACAGATTAATAAAGATGTAAATGATGCATATGAATACTGCCGCAAATGGAATTTGGTTGCGGTTGTAACAGACGGAACCGCTGTGTTGGGATTGGGCGATATTGGTCCTGAAGCAGGTATGCCTGTTATGGAGGGAAAATCAGTTCTGTTTAAAGCCTTTGGAGATGTGGATGCGTTCCCGATTTGTTTGGCTTCTAAGGATGTAGAAGAAATTGTACAGGCAGTAAAAATGATTGCCCCTACCTTTGGCGGTATTAATTTGAAGATATTGCAGCTCCTCGCTGCTTTGAAATTGAAAAACGCTTAAAAGAAGAATTGGATATTCCTGTATTTCATGATGACCAGCACGGTACTGCCATTGTAGCTGCAGCAGCTATGGTGAACGCTTTGAAAATTGTGGATAAAAAAATAGAAGATATCCGTGTTGTGGTAAATGGTGCAGGTTCTGCAGGTATTGCTTGTACTAAACTGTTTTTATGGCAATGGGATTGAAACATGTTATTTTATGTGACCGTGACGGGGCTATCTATGAAGGGAAAGAAGGCCTGAACGAAGGCCAAAAAGCAATGGCCGCGGTTACAAACCGAGAGCACAAAAAAGGTTCCTTTGGCTGAAATTATTCAGGGTGCGGATATGCTGCTTGGAGTTTCGGCACCGGGCTGTGTGACAAAAGATATGGTTCGTTCTATGGCAAAAGATCCTATTATTTTTGCTATGGCAAATCCTGTGCCTGAAATTTTCCCTGACGAAGCAATTGAAGCAGGTGCCAAAGTTGTAGGAACCGGACGTTCCGATTTTCCAAATCAAATTAACAATGTATTGGTATTCCCTGGAATTTTCCGTGGAGCATTGGATGTGCGGGCAAAAGAAATCAATGACGAAATGAAAATTGCGGCTGCATATGCCATTGCCGGTTTGGTGAAAGAAGATGAACTATGTCCGGAATTTATTATTCCAAATCCGCTAAATAAAGAAGTTGCACCTGCAGTTGCAAACGCAGTAAAAGAAGCTGCAAGAAAAAAGGGGTTGCGAGAGTGTAAGAAAACACCTAAAAAGGCTGAAACAGTGGTATGAATGATAATACAAAAATTCAATTACTGGCAATTGACTTGGATGGAACCACGTTGCGTAATGATGCCTCTTTATCGTCAAATGTAAAAAGGCACTGGAGTATGCCATACAACAAGATATCTTTGTGGTGCCTTGTACAGGCAGAGCGTTAGGTTCCTTATCTCCTGAAGTGACAGCAATCCCTGGAATCACTTATGCAGTAACTTCTAATGGGGCGGCGATTGAGAATTTATCACTGGGACAGAGAATTTATTGTAATTTACTGGATAAAGGGACATCTTTGTCTATTCTGGATACATTATCTTCTCAGGATATAATGGTGGAAGTATTCATACAGGGAAAGGCATATACGGAACAAAGGTTTTAGAAAATTTGCCCCATTACGGCACCTCGAAAGATTATATTCCATATGTGCTCAGTACCCGGAATCCGGTGAACGACATTCGTTCACTCGTAGAGCAGTCGCCTCAAAATATAGAAAATATCAATTTAAAAACAGCGGATAGCGCTTTGCGGAAAAGATTATGGCATGAGTTAGCATTGATGCAGACTGTTTCCATTACCTCATCTTCCTCCATGAATATTGAGGTAAGCGCTGTCAATACAGGAAAGGCTCAGGCCATTGTACATCTATGCAAAGTATTAGGAGTTACCATGAACGAGGTTATGGCAATAGGAGACAGTTTAAATGATGTTATGTTGCTTCAACAGGCAGGATACTCTGTAGCAATGGAAAACGGTGTGAATGAAGTAAAACAAGCAGCTGATTTTATTACCCTGTCCAATGAAGCGGATGGCGTAGCTTATGCAATTAAACATTTTTTAGCTGACAGAAAAATGAAATGAAGGATGAATGAACATGGATTATAGAGAATACGGCAGAACCGGCAAGAAAGTTTCCGCAATTGGTTTTGGCGGTTTGCGTTTTCCAAAAGAAGATTATCAGTCAGGAAACTATGAAAACAGTGTCAAAATAATTCATCGTGCCCATGAGTTGGGTGTGAATTATTTTGATACAGCTCCTGATTATTGCGATGAACACAGCGAGGATATTTTTGGACAAGCATTTCAAACAATGGACCGCAGTACATTTTATGTTTCTACTAAATGTGGACTGTGGAATGCTGCTGATGGCGATGAGGCAAGAAAAGTTTTGGAAAAATCCCTTACCAAAATGGGATTGCAAAAATAGATTTTTTTCATATCTGGGCGATTAAAACAATGGAAGATTACGCAGCATATATGAAAAAAGGCGGCATTTATGAAGGAATACTGAAAGCAAAAAGAAGAGGGTCTGGTTGACCATATCTGTTTTTCTACGCATTTAAACGGTGACGATATTGCAAAAGTTGCACAGGAGGGCGTTTTTGAAGGTGTAACATTAGGATATAATGCCGTAAACTTTGCATACCGCCGTAAAGGGGTAGAAGCCTGTGCAAAGGCAGGAATGGGTATTACGACGATGAATCCGTTGGGTGGAGGAATTATCCCACAGCATCCGGACCGCTTTTTCTTTTATTCGTCAAAATACAGAGGAACCCATTGCTGTTTCTGCCTTAAAATTCATTTTGGCTCAACCTGAAATTACAATTGCCTTAGTAGGAATGAATTCCGTGAAGGATGTAGAAGAAAGTGTAATTGCGGGAGAACATATTATTCCTGCAACACCGGATTTACTGGAGAACATGGGAAAGCATCTAACACAGGAATTGGATGCCTTATGTACAGGCTGCAGTTATTGTGATGAATGTCCGGTAGACATTGCAATCCCTAAATTAATGGATGCATATAATGAATTTGTTTTGACAGGGGAGACAGTGGAGCTGTTAAGGAGCGTCTAAAAGTGCAGTGGAGTATGGACAACAGCACAGCAGCACGTTGTGTGGCATGTGGAAAATGTGAGACACTTTGTACACAAAAAAGCTTCCAATTATAGACAGACTAAAACAAATTGCGTGCATGTAATACATAGTATTTGATTCTAATGGTATTTTAATATAATAGCTTTTACTCTGTATAAGGAGGTGTTTGTCATGAGAGTTTTACTGGCAGAAGACGAAGAAGATTTAAATTTTATCATTACACAAAAGTTAAGATCAGAAGGATACAGTGTAGACAGCTGTTATGACGGAGAGGAAGCATTGGACGCATTGGCTGTAGTAGACTACGATGCAATCATTTTAGATATTATGATGCCGAAAATCGATGGACTGGAAGTATTGCGTTCATTTCGTCAGACAGGTAAAACAACCCCCGTTTTATTTCTCACAGCAAAAGACGCAGTTCCTGACCGGGTAAAAAGGTCTTGATAGTGGAGCAAATGATTATTTAGTCAAACCCTTTTCGTTTGATGAACTCATGGCAAGACTCCGCGCTATCATTCGCAATTCATTTGGTATGACCGACAATACAATCACTGTGGCCGATTTAACCATGGATTGTGCTGCCCATACAGTCACACGAGCAGGACAAGAAATTTCTTTTCCGCAAAAGAGTATGCATTACTGGAATATTTACTTCAAAACAAAGGAATTGTACTATCAAGGGAAAAAATTGAAGACCATATATGGGATTTCGATTATGAAGGAGGAACCAATGTTGTAGATGTTTATATTCGTTACCTCCGTAAAAAAGCTGGATGATGACTACAATAATAAGTTAATTCATACAGTCAGAGGAAGAGGATATGTGATACGTGAGGAAATATGAACCGTTTCCCACTTAGACTAAAAATAACATTATGGTTCAGTACAGTTTTGATTATACTGGTTGCATTAACTTGCGGAGTAATATTGTATATCAATGATTTTATGATTCAAAAAGTCATTCAAGACAATTTAATTGAAATTGTAGAAAATGACGTAGATGAAATAGAATATTTCCCTTCTATTCAAGACAAAGAAAATGATTATGATTTGGATGTGTATCTGTCTTTTTAGAAACGGTTACTTAGAAATAGACGATGATTTCTTAGGAAAAGTAAACGAAGTTTCCGTTGCGGTATATCAGGAAAACGGTTCCTTACTATATGGAGAAAATCCCTCTCTCAAGAACTTTCAGATATGAAATTTTCGGATTTACAAATCCAAACCAAAAACGTAAACGGAGTTACATGGTATATCTATGACCGAAAATTAGTAGGTAACGGATTAGACGGTTTGTGGCTCAGGGGCGTTGTTTCTGCTCAGCAAGGAGATACACATTTTGCGTCTATCATAAATTTTTCGTTGATATTTATCCCTATTTTTCTAATATTGGCTATTTTGGGCGGATATTTTATTGCCCGACGTTCTTTGGCTCCTATACGTAAAATTGCTACTACCGCGTCCCAAATCGGTCAGGGGCGGGACCTAAAAAACGTATTGAGTTGGGAGAAGGAACAGATGAAATTCATCAACTTGCAGATACATTCAATGCTATGTTTGAGCGTTTAGATTCTTCATTTGAGGCAGAACGCCAATTTACTTCCGATGTTTCACATGAATTAAGAACCCCAATGGCTGTTATTATGGCGCAATGTGAATATTTATTGGAAAACAGAGAAGTACAGAAGAATATGAAGACGCTATTAAACTAATTCAACGTCAAAGTAAAAAGATGACGAACTTAATTACCGATATGTTGGCTTTTGCACGTTTGGAATTTCAAATAGATAGTTTTGAAATGCATAAAGTTAACCTTACAAAGTTGGTTTCTGCTGTATGTGAAGATATGGCACAAATACAAGATAAAAACATTACACTTACTTGGAAAACTGATGATGATGTTTTTATAGCAGGTAATGAACATTTGTTAACCAGATTGCTTAGCAACTTGATTGGAAATGCATATCGTTATGGAAAAAACAATGGATATATTTTCGTAGAATTATCAGAATCTCCGGAACAAGTGGTTCTTTCCGTGAAAGATAATGGCATTGGTATTTCAAGCGAAGATCAAAAAATATATTCCAACGTTTTTATAGGGCGGATAAGTCCAGAGCAAGCAAGGGAACAGGTATTGGTTTGGCTATGGTGAATGAAATTGCCGAACTCCATAAAGGTACTATATCTGTCAATAGTATTTTGGGAGAAGGTAGCACATTCTTGTTTATCATTTCAAAATCTCCTCATTAAATAATAAAAAAAGAAAAAAAGCATACTCTACATTTATTGTAGATATGCTTTTTTTATTTTTATAAGTTCTAATCAGGCTTTAATTAATAGTGAATATAATAAAAATATAATCAAACAAAAGGAGGTGAAATAAATGTATATTGTAAAAAGCAGGAGATAATCTATTGAGCATTGCAAGAAAAAGAGATGGACTGCCATATAAAATATGCAGAGCTGGTTGAAGTAAACAAATTGGAAAGCACTGTTATTTATCCCGGCCAAGTGTTGAGATATACAAAATGAGACTTCTAATAGAGCTTTAATAAACAATGGATATCATAAAGATAGATTGAAGATAAGATAAAAAAAAAAAGGAGATAATATAAATATGTATATTGTAAAACAGGAGATAATCTATTAAGCATTGCAAGAAAAGAGCTGGGCTGCCATACAAAATATGCGGAGCTGGTTCGCGCAAATAAATTGGAAAGCACCATTATTTATCCCGGCCAAGTGTTGAGATTTACAAAGTCAGACTTCTAATAAAGTTTTAATAAACAATGGATATCATAAAGATAGATTGAAGATAAAATTAAAAAGAAAAAGGAGATAATATAAATATGTATATTGTAAAAACAGGAGATAATCTATTAAGCATTGCAAGAAAAGAGCTGGGCTGCCATACAAAATATGCGGAGCTGGTTCGCGCAAATAAATTGGAAAAGCACCATTATTTATCCTGGCCAAGTGTTAAGATTTACAAAGTCAGACTTCTAATAAAGTTTTAATAAATGATAGATATCATATAGATACAATCAAAAAAGGAGGTAAAATTATGTACATTGTAAAAAAGAAGGCGATAACCTATTGAGCATTG
>VOFC01000226.1_pt1 | contig 10001 bp, 20 predicted proteins | sample 5384161 | NCBI WGS metagenome assembly VOFC01 (sample SAMN12384722, study PRJNA508395) | human gut metagenome | isolation source: healthy gut B | host: Homo sapiens | reverse complement strand
TATGCTATGTCATTGTTGATGGTCAATTTATGCCTAGTTTTCATTGGGTATTTGATTTTAAGAATTCAATCAATTGGATTTTTAAATCCAAATGGTATTAGTGGTATGGAAGAATCATTGTCTTTTAATACCATTATATCTTTTATGACAAATACGAATTTACAACATTATCTTTGGAGAATCTGGATTATCATATTTATCTCAAATGCTTGTGATTATTATGATGATGTTTACTTCTCTTTTGCAACGGGTTTTTTCTGCATGTATTGCTATGATTAGAGGTTTGTTAGGTAAAAAAATGGGTAATTTCTATGTTGATTTTATCCGAATCATTAACCGATTTTTATTACCTTTATCAATGATTATTGGATTATTTCTTGTATGGCAAGGTGTTCCACAAAATTTGAATTCAAATATTGAATTAACAACAATAGAAGGAAAAATTCAAGAAATTGCATCTGGTCCTATAGCAAAGATTAGAATCTATTAAACATTTAGGAACAAATGGTGGGGGATTTTTAGGTGCCAATTCAGCTACACCTTTAGAAAATCCAACAATTATTACAAATATTATCGAATTATTTTCAATGATGATTTTGCCGGTTTCTTGTATTTTTGTTTTTGGTAGAATGGCATACGATAAGTATGAAGAATCAAAAGCAAATAACAGAGTTTATACTTTGTCAACTAAAAATTGCAATAGAGCAAACAAAGTGTGGATTGGCAAGGAAGGAAGAACAATTTTCGTTGCTATGTCAATATTATTTGTTATTGGTTTAGGAGTTTGTTTTTGGAGTGAATCGCTAGGAAACCATGCAGTAGCACAAGCAGGTATTACAGAAACTTTTGGTAATATGGAAGGAAAAGAAGTAAGATTTGGTGTTGCACAATCCGCATTATTTACTACTGCGACAACATCTTTTACAACTGGATCCGTCAATAACATGCATGATACATTAACGCCATTAGGTGGATTAGTTCCATTAATGCATATGATGTTGAATGTTGTTTTTTGGTGGAGCTGGTGTTGGGCTTATGAATATGTTAATCTATGCCATTATTGCCGTGTTTATTTGTGGCTTGATGATTGGTAGAACACCCGAATATCTTGGTAAAAAAATTGAAGGAAAAGAAATGAAACTTGCAGCTTTATGTATTATTATTCATCCATTATTGATTTTAGGTTTTAGTGCTTTAGTCTGTATCTATTCCAGAAGGTGTTAACGGTATTACGAATCCTAGTTTTCATGGTTTATCGCAAGTTTTATATGAGTTTGCTTCATCGCCAGCTAATAATGGTTCAGGTTTTGAAGGTTTATTAGATAATTCATTATTTTGGAATATGAGTTGTGGTATAGTCATGTTTTTAGCTCGATATTTGCCAATAATCATTCAACTAGGTATTGCTTTGGTAGTTTGATGAATAAAATAGATATTAACGAATCTACAGGAACTTTAAAAACTAATACTCTAACATTTGCAATTATATTAGTAATTGTTGTTTATATTTTTGCCCCTAACATTTTTACCTGCAATTGCATTAGGACCAGTTGCAGAGATGTTGACATTATAGGAGGAATAAAAATGAGTAAAAAAGAAAAAGAAGCAATTTATTACGAAAGATATCTTCTATTCTTCAATTAAAGGTGCTTTTACAAAGTTATCTCCAAAATATATGATAAAAAAAATCCGGTTATGTTTGTTGTTGAAGTTGGATTTATTTTATGTACAATATTAGTTTTTTTTTTTCCTCATTTGTTTCATGATGAAGGAAGTAATTTAAGCCTATATAATGCAATAGTTGCAATTATTTTGTTTGTCACATTATTGTTTGCAAATTTTGCTGAGTCCGTTCTTTGAAGGACGTGGCAAAGCACAAGCAGATACTTTAAAAAGACAAAAAAAGATACGAAAGCACGTTTGATTTTAGATGATGGATCTGAAAAGGAAGTATCTAGTAGTGAACTAAAAAAAGGTGATATTGTACTTGTTAAAACTGGTGAATTAATTCCTAGTGATGGTGAAATTATAGATGGTATTGCTAGTGTTGATGAATCAGCGATAACTGGTGAATCAGCTCCTGTCACAAAAGAAGCAGGAGGAGATTTTGCTTCAGTTACCGGGGTACTACTGTTGTTTCTGACTGGATTAAAATTGAAATATCAACAGATCCAGGTCATTCGTTCTTGGATAAAATGATTTCTATGGTCGAAGGCGCTTCTAGAAAGAAAACTCCAAATGAAATTGCCTTGAATACTTTGTTAGTATCTTTAACTATTATATTTTTTTAATAGTAATCGTCACATTATATCCTCTCGCTACATACCTAAATGTTAAAATTCCAATTTCAACGTTAGTAGCATTAACAGTATGCTTAATCCCAACCACAATTGGGGCATTACTTAGTGCAATTGGTATTGCAGGTATGGATCGTGTTACTAGATTTAATGTTATTGCACTATCTGGAAAGGCAGTAGAAGCATGTGGTGATGTTGATACAATGATTTTAGATAAAACAGGTACTATTACATTCGGAAATAGATTGGCGAGTGATTTTATTAATGTTGACGGTGTAGATGAAACGGATCTTGTGAAATATGCATGTATTGCATCGTTAAAAGATACGACACCTGAAGGGAAATCAACAGTAGAATTAGGCTAAAAAGATGGGAGTTACATTAAATATTGATGATTACAAGAATGCAACATTCATTGAATTCTACACTAGTAGCAAAATGAGTGGGATTGATCTTGAAGATGGTACTAAAATAAGAAAAGGCTCTGGTGAAGCCATTATTAATTATGTAAAAAATTTAAATGGATTAATTCCTTCTGATTTAAATGAAAAAGTGGAAAATATTTCAAAATTAGGAGGGACTCCGTTGGTAGTTTGCGCTAATGACAAGATTTTTAGGTGTTATTTATTTAAAAGATACAGTAAAACCAGGATTGACAGAAAGATTTGATCGTTTGCGTAAGATTGGTATTAAAACGATTATGTGCACAGGGGATAATCCTTTAACAAATTGGCCAACTATTGCTGCTTTGAAGCTGGTGTTGATGGCTATATTCTTTGAATGTAAACCCGAAGATAAAATAGAAGCAATAAAAAAAGAACAATCATTAGGGGAAAATTGTAGCTATGACTGGTGATGGAACAAATGATGCACCAGCCTTAGCCCAAGCTAATGTAGGAATAGCAATGAATAGCGGAACTACTCTTTGCCAAAGAAGCAGCTAACATGGTAGATTTAGATTCGGATCCAACGAAAATATTAGAGGTAGTAGAAATTGGTAAGCAATTATTAATTACAAGAGGATCGTTAACTACATTTTCTATAGCAAATGATATTGCAAAATATTTTGCAATTATTCCAAAGCAATTTTTACAATTGCAATTCCACAAATGAACGTCTTAAATATTATGGGACTTAGCTCTCCATCAAGTGCAATTTTATCGGCATTAATCTTTAATGCGATTATTATTCCTTCCTAATACCGTTAGCTATGAAAGGTGTCAAATATAAACCTATGAGTGCATCTAAACTATTGGGAAGAAACATGATGATTTATGGTTTAGGAGGCGTAATTTGTCCATTTATTGGTATTAAATTAATTGATATTCTCATTTCACCATTACTGGTTTTTTTAGGATTATAGGAGGATGTTTATGAAATGTTTATTTAATAAATTAAAAACACCATTTAAATTATCATTAGTAATGTTCGTAATTTGTGGATTGATTTATCCTATGTTAATGACAGGGTTATCTCAAGCTATCTTCCCACATCAAGCAAATGGAAGTCTAATTGAAATTGACGGAAAAGTTATAGGTTCTGAACTGGTTGGACAAGATTTTACGGATGAGAGATTGTTTCATTGTAGACCTTCTGTCAGAAATTATAATACTTTCACACAAAACGAAAAAAGAAAGCAAAGGACAAGTTTTACCATCATCTGGAAGTGAAAATTTAGCATCAAGTAATCCTAAATTAGAAAAAAGAATTAATGATGATATTGAAAAATTTCTACAAGAAAATCCTACGATAAAAAAGAGAAGATATTCCTGCAGATATAATAACTGCATCTGGATCAGGATTAGATCCACATATTTCTGTTGATGCTTTGCTAATGTTCAAATTGATAGAGTGTCAAAAAATACGCATATTTCTAAGGAGGTATTGAAAAAATTAATAAAGGATAATACTGAAAATAAATTACTTGGTATCTTTGGCGAAGAAAAAGTTAATGTGTTGCAATTAAATCTATCTTTAATAAGAGAAATCAAACAAAGTTAAAATCGATTTTCTATAATTACTAATAAAGCAAAAATAGTATCTTATTGCTATACAAATGATAGTCTAAATAATTCTTTATTTGATTTTTTAGAAATGTTATAATGTATAGGAATTTACACGAACGGAGATGAACACTTTGAATAATTTAATGAATGTATTAATAGTTGAAGATGAGTCCGCTATACGAAATTTAATATCAACTGCATTAGAAACAAATGGTTATAATTTCGAAATGGCTACGAATGGTAGTATGGCGTTGTCATTACTAGTTAAACATCAATTTGATATTATTTTGCTTGATTTAGGTTTGCCAGATTTAGATGGAATAGATATCATAAAAAAAATTACGTACATTTTCATTTACTCCAATTATTGTAATTAGTGCCAGAAGCAACGATGATGACAAAAATTACGACCTTAGATATTGGAGCGGATGACTATATAACTAAACCATTTAGTGTAGAAGAATTGTTAGCTCGAATTCGCTCAACTTTGAGAAAGAATTCAGTACAAAAAAAATACATTAAATAATGATAATTATTTTGTGAATGGACATTTAAAAATAGATTATATTGCTCAATCTGTATATGTAGATGATAAAGAAATTCATTTAATGCCTATTGGATACAATCTATTGTGCTTATTATCTAAGAATATAGGAAGAGTATTAACACATCAGTATATATTAGATAAAGTATGGGTTAACTCTATTGAATCTGATTTATCTTCATTAAGAGTTTATGTAACTTCTTTAAGAAAAAAAATAGAGAAAATATCAAATGAAAAAATACATACAAACACATGTTGGGGTAGGGTTATAAAATGATAAAAAATAGATAATTCTGATGTTGAGGATAAAAATAATGAGTAATCAAAATACTGATTCTATCATGGTATGTCTTTCTCCTTCACCATCCAATATCCATGTAATTCGTGTTGCTAGTAGTATCTTTGCGAAATAAAAAAAGACCATTTTTATGCATTGTATATATCTGATACGAAAAGGACATTAAGTGATTCAAATCAGGAACAGCTAGATAAAAATATTGCTTGTGCAAAACAATTAGGAGCAGAGGTGGAAATTGTTTCTTCTGAGGATATAGCGGGTGAAATTTTTAAATTTGCTAATATATATAAAGTAAATAAACTTGTCATCGGAAAAAAACATGAATATGAGATTTCATCTCTTTCAAAACCAATTTATCAATATTTATTAGAGAATATTGAAGACATTAATTTAATTATCGTGCCAGTAAAAAGAAAATAGAATATTCAAGAGATTAAACAATAAAAGTAAATTGACACTAAAATCGATTGTTACTAGTATTCTTATATTGTTTATCTGTACAGTAGTTGGTTTTGTGTTTTTTTGATATGGGATTTCATGATTCTAATATTATTATGATTTACTTAATTGGTGTTTTATTGATTGCCTTAACTACATCAAATATCATATGCAGTGTCGTTTCATCGATTGCTAGTGTTATTTTATTTAACTTTTATTTTACACTGCCTATATTAAGTTTATCTTTTTATGATTCAAACATTTAATGACATTTGTAATTATGATTATAGTTGCTTTTTTTAATAAGTACACTAATGAATAAAATTCAATTAACACTACAAGTTATGCTAATATGGCTAATGTTTCTCGTATTTTATTAGAAAAAAACCAAATTTTTGCAAAAACAACAATCTGTGGAAGATATATTTAATTGTGGATGCAAACAATTATCAAATTTATTTAATAGAGATATTGCGTATTTTCCAATTGAGAAGTCTTCTATACAAAATCCTATTCTGTTTCCCAAAAAGGAAAATTCTTGTTGTAAAGAGTTTTTGAATGCTAATGAGATAGGCGTTGCAAAATGGGTAGCAATCAATGGAAAGCATGCAGGAGCGACAACTCGTTATTTATCAGGATCAAAGAGTATCTATTATGCTTGTATTAACGGATGATAAAATATATGGAGTTATTGGTATTTATTTAGGTAACGATGTTTTAGAATCATTTGATAAACGTATTTTATTGGCTATATTAAGTGAAATGGCTATGTGCTTGGAAAATATAAAAAGTAATGAAGAAAAAGAATGAGGCTATTATAAAAAGTAAAAAAGAGCAATTTAGATCTGATTTACTTAGGTCTATATCTCATGATCTCAGAACACCGTTGACTTCGATATATGGTAATGAATGATAAAAAATGCTTGATGTGTTGTTAAATGATAATGGTAATTTGAAGAATGATAAAAAAAAATGCTTTATACAAAAATATATATGACGATTCTTTGTGGTTGATCAATTTAGTAGAAAATCTATTATCAATAACTCGTATGGAAGATGGTAGCGTGAAATTAAGAATAGAACCAGAAGTTATAGAAGATGTAATTGATGAATCATTAAGTCATGTTAGTAGAATCAAAGATAATCGTAAAATTAAAGTGAATATTTCTGATGATTTTTAATGGCGGATATGGATGCGAGATTAATTGTACAGGTCTTAATAAATTTAATTAATAATGCGATAAAATATACAGAAGATGAATCAACAATTTCTATAAACGCTTATCAAATAAAAAAAATAATGTGTATATTGAAGTGTGTGACAATGGAAGTGGAATAAAAGATATTGATAAAAATAAAATTTTTGAAAAAATTCTATACTGTAAATCATTCTGTTGTCGATAGTAAGAAGAGTATGGGACTAGGTTTGTCATTATGTAAATCAATTGTTGAAGCACACGGAGGTGTTATATCTGTAAAAGATAATCAACCAACAGGGGCTATTTTTACATTTAGTTTACCGGCTACAAAGATAACTATAAATAAGAACATGGTTAATTGTTAAATAATATAAGGAGATGTTAGTATTGGAAGAGGCGAAAAATGGAAAATTAACAATTTTTTTTGGATATTGTGCAGGAGTTGGAAAAACCTTTTCTATGTTAAATACAGCTCAGCAAAAATCTGTTGAAGGTGTAGATGTAGTAATTGGATATATAGAAAGTCATGATAGACCAGATACACAGAACCTAACATATGGATTAGAAAAAATACCGACTAAAGAGGTACTTTATAAGGGGCATCATTTTTCTGAGTTCGATTTAGATAAAGCATTAGATAGACACCCTCAACTAATACTAGTTGATGAATTAGCTCATACAAATGCGCCTACTTCTAGACATAAAAAAAAAGATATAGTGATATTGAAGAATTATTGCGAGCAGGTATAGATGTTTATACTACGGTAAATGTACAACACATAGAAAGTTTACACGATGTTGTAGAAAGTATTACAAAAAGTAAAGGTAAATGAGAGGATTCCTGATTATATATTTAATGATGCAGATGATGTTAAGCTAATAGATGTTGATATAAATGATTTAATAGAAAGGTTAAAACAGGGTAAAATTTATAGTAAGACACAAGCAAAAAGGGCGTTAGAGAATTTTTTTTATAAAAGATAATTTAATAGCATTACGAGAAATTTCATTAAGGAAATGCGCGATCGTATAAATTTATATGCAAAAGATGAAAATAAGCAATTTCTTAAAGAAAAAATATTGGTTTGTTTAGGAACATCACCAACGAATCAAAAAGTAATTCGAACCGCTTCTAAAATGGCTCAAGCATTTCATGGAGAGTTTACTGACTTTGTACGTTGAAAATTCTGATTCACAAGAATTAGATTTAAAAGCTTTCCAACAACTCAAAAAAACATTTCTCTTGCAAAAGGAGTTACAAGCAAACATTGTATCTACATCTGGTGATGATATAGCCTATCAAATTAGTCAGTATGCTAAAACAAAGGGAGTATCTAAATTAGTTTTAGGACGTTCATATCAAAAAAAATCAATTTTTAATAAACCAACGATAGTAGATAAATTAACAAAATTATCTCCCTAATTTAGATATATATATTATTCCAGATAACAATTCGAGCAATCAAAATCTAAACAGTGTAAAATATCAATATCAAAATTTTTTTTTTTCGCTTTTCTACTCGGGATAGCTCTATTTCAATAAGTACATTATTGATTATAACCATCTTAGCATATTTCGCACAAATTGCGGGATTTGATATTACTACGATTATATTATTATATGTATTATCATCATGTATTATAGGTAGTTTAACATTACTTCCTATTTATAGTTTTATAATACCGTTTATAAATGTATGTTTAATAAATTATTTATTTATTAAACCAAAATATTCTTTTGGAAATAATTTCATCAGAATATGTTATGGTATTAATTGTAATGATTGTCGTTTCCTTTATTATAAATGTTTTAAATTTTAAATTAAAGAAGGAAAAAAAAATAGCGCATCTTTACGTGCTTATAGCATGGAGGTTTTGTTAGAAACAAGCCAAAAAACTACAACAAGCAAAAACTTACAATGATGTTATGAAAGAAACATGTGTTCAATTAAATAAATGGTTAAAACGAATTATTATTTTTTTTTATCCTGTAAATAGAAAAATGTTAGATAAACCATATATTTATAATCCGAATAATCTTTTTGGATGATAGCAATATATTTTTGACAGAAAAAGAAAGAACAGTGGCAAAATGGGTTTATATAAACAATAAAAATGCGGGTCCAACCACTAGCACATTGCAAGAAGCAAAGGCTTTGTATTTATCTATTCGGCGAAATGATAAAATATATGGTGTTATAGGAATAGATATGATTAGCAACAAAGCGTTAAGTCAATATGAAAAAAGTTTAATTAAAACAATTTTAAATGAAGTGTTATTCTTTGAAGGATAGCTACTAATTCCTCGAGCGTTGAGTTTCTATCAAGATTATTTCTTACCTGTCTGAATTTTCCTTATATTCATCGGCTCCTTAGCGATATGGTTGAGAGGGTACTCACTAGTCATGTAATATTCTAAGTATTCATTTGGTGAAAGCTTGGCTAGATTGTACTGATAACGATCATTGTTGTAATAAACCATATAGGAATCTATTATTTCCTTTAGTTCTTCGTATGAGCCAGCATTCTCTGTATATCTGCCTATCTCATCTTTTTCATATGTCCGAAGAAGGATTCCTGGGGAGCGTTGTCCCAGCAGTTTCCTCTTCTTGACATTGACTGTCTGATTTCCAGGCTCTTGAGTAAGTCAAAAACTTAATACTTGTATAATGCACACCCCCTGATCACTGTGTATCAGAGCATCAGTATGAATATTATGCTTATGTTTACTGTAAAGCTGATTTATTGTCTCCAGGACAAAGTCTACTTCTAAAGACGGTGATAATACATATGCAAGAATCTGCTTTTTGTAAATCCATCCTTTACCACCGATAGATATGCTTTAGATCTTTTATGACCGTAGAATAGATAAGTAATGTCTGTTTTTCAAGCACATATCCAGGACCGTACTCCTCGAAGTGTCTGTTTAGAATATTATCTGCATAATTTGATGTTTTCATTGCCTTAGCCATCCTTCTTGCAGGACTGGCTTTTCTTTATTGGGCAGAATAGACCGTATTTCTTCATCAGTCTTGAAATCTTTTTATGATTCATCACAATGCCCATGTGAAGAAGACGCATATGAATACCACGTCTGCCTTTGTCATATCCTTTGAACTTGTATGCTTCTAAAATCAGTTCAAAATCCTTACGGTCTTGTTCTTCTTTTTTCGCTTATGAAACCTTTTCGTTTCTTCCATGAATAGAACCCGCTTCTTG
>VOFC01000195.1_pt1 | contig 10001 bp, 16 predicted proteins | sample 5384161 | NCBI WGS metagenome assembly VOFC01 (sample SAMN12384722, study PRJNA508395) | human gut metagenome | isolation source: healthy gut B | host: Homo sapiens | reverse complement strand
GTGTTTAAGCGGATTCGTGATATCAGTGGTGGAGAAAGAGGTCGTGTTTCACTGGCAAAACTGATGTTATCCAATGCGAACTTCTTAATTTTAGACGAGCCGACCAACCACCTTGATATTATGTCAAAGGAAATTTTAGAGTCAGCCATCAATTCCTATACCGGAACGGTTCGGACAGCAGGGATATGGATATAATGTAAAAGTTTTTATATGAAGAGATTGGTAAGATTTTAGGATTAAACCAGAAACATAATATTATTGTCATCGGTGCCGGTAATTTAGGTCAGGCACTGGCAAATTATGTGAAGTTTGAAAAACTTGGTTTTGTGATCACAGCACTTTTTGATGTCAATCCGGCGTTAGAGGGTGTGACAGTCCGCGGAATTAAGATCCACATGTTAGATGAACTGGAAGATTACTGCAAGGATCACGTTGTTGATATTGCAGCCCTTACCATGCCGAAGGAGAAGGCTGATGCCATTGCAAACCGTCTGGTCAATCTTGGAATTCAGGCCCATGTGGAATCTGAATTTGTTGAGAATGCACATCTTTCTGACAGCCTGATGCAGTTATCCTATAATATCGTAAAAAATAAGCAGAATAAATAATGGATTGTTGAGAAATGTACATCTTTCCACAGCCTGAGGGGATGAGAAGGTTGTCCTGGTAAACAGCAGAGATGAAACAATAAATTCATTCATCCTATGAATGAGAAGGTTACTGGTAAACAGCAATATGATTTTTGATCCCTGATGGAGAGGGCAAAAGGAGATCAAAAAAGCAGTTGCAGCAAAAAATTTCTGATCGTTTGCGGAACGGGAAACAATGGCGCAGATGGTTTTGCACTCACCCGGCTGTTACTTTTGGACGGAGCAGAGGTGCATACGGTGTTGATCGGTGACCGGAAGAAGGAGACAGACCAAAAAGCAGCTGGAGATGGATGTCCGGTATTGGAAGCCATTCCGGAGAACACCGCATATGATGTAATAGTGGATGCCATTTTTGGAGTTCTTTCGAGAAATGTTGAAGGCATTTTTGCTGATACAATTCGGAAAATGAACGAAATACCAGGGGATCGCACTGTTTCCGGAATTTCAAAATGGCTGTTTTAAAATGTGCGTTTCAGACTGCACGATCACATTTGCCTATGAAAAAAAAAAATGCATCTTTTCCCGGGAAATGAATATGTCGGGGAGATCGTGACAAAGCAGATTGGAATCACGGATGAGAGTTTTCTGACACAAATGCCCGGTGTTATGGCGTTCGAGATGGAAGATCTGAGATTCCTTCCAAAGAGAGCTTCACATTCTAATAAGGGAAGCTTCGGTAAATTACTGCTGATCGCTGGAAGTGTGGATATGGCTGGCGCAGCTGTTTTAAGTGCAAAGGCAGCGTATACGGCAGGCTGTGGTCTGGTGCGTGTGTTTACGCCTGAGGAAAACCGCATTCCATTGCAGACAAGTATTCCGGAGGCAGTTCTGACTACTTATCACCCTGAAAAATTAGATGCTTCAAAAACTTTCAGAAGCAATGAAATGGGCAGATGTGATTGTGTGTGGACCGAATCGGAACCGGGAATGCAGCACATCAGATTGTTAAAACAGTGCTGCAAAAAGCATCTGTTCCGGTCGTCCTTGATGCAGATGCATTAAATATCATTGCAGAGGACACAAGTGTTTTACTTTTTGGCGCACACAGAACTTGTGATCACGCCGCATCTTGGTGAGATGAGCCGTCTGACCGGGGATTCCATTGCCTTTATCCAGACACGGCTGATTGATATTGCGGATAAGTTTGCAGGAAAATTTCATGTCACCGTGTTCTGAAAGATGAACACACGGTCGTTGCCACTCCACATGGAAGGACTTATCTGAACCTCTCCGGAAATCATGGAATGGCAACGGCGGGAAGTGGGGATGTGCTGACCGGAATCATAGGATCACTTCTGGCCCAGAGGGCAGACACAGAGACTGCGGCCGCGCTTGGTGTTTACCTTCACGGACTTTCCGGAGATACTGCATTGAAAAAATGTGGTTTTCGTGGTATGATGGCAGGCGACATTGTAAATGGTTTGAGAGATTTTCTGGCAGAAAATCAATTATAAAAAAGATTCATTACGATAGAAAGGTATGGATATAACATGAATAAACACAGCAGAGTGTGTGCGAATATAGATTTGAGTGCAATCATGCACAATATGGAAGCCATGCATCAGAACATTGATCCGAATACGAAAATTATGGCGGTGATCAAAGCAGATGGTTATGGTCATGGGGCTGTTCCTATTGCAAAGGAGATTGAACATTTAGATTATGTTTATGGGTATGCAGCTGCAACGGTTGAGGAAGGGATGATCCTTCGAAATAATGGAATCCAAAAACCGATTTTGATTCTTGGCTATATCTTCCCGGATCAGTATGAGGAAGTGATCCAGGCAGAAATCTGTCCAAGTGTTTTTACACTTGAGATGGCAGAAGAGCTTTCTGCTGCTGCCGAAAAAGTTGGAAAAGACTGCCGGATGCATTTTGCAGTGGATACCGGAATGAGCCGTATCGGGTATCAGGTGACAGAAGAAGCCGCAGATGAGATGGCGCAGATTGCAAAGCTTCCGCATATGATAGTGGAGGGGATTTTTACTCATTTTGCAAAAGCAGATGAGTATGATAAAACTTTCACAAAAGAACAGATTCAAAAATTCAGAAAAATGATTGCCATGATGGAAGACAGAGGTGTTTCGATTCCCGTCAAGCACTGTTCCAACAGCGCAGGAATAGCAGAAATCCGCGAGGCAAATATGGATATGGTAAGAGCGGGAATCACGTTGTATGGATTATGGCCATCGGAAGAAGTCGACCAGAATTCCCTTGATTTAAAACCGGTGATGGAATTGAAAACACATGTGGCTTACGTTAAGGATTTAGAGGCCGGAAGAGCGATCAGTTACGGTGGAACTTTCATCACAAAGCGCGACAGCCGCATCGCAACGATCCCGGTTGGTTATGCAGATGGATATTGCAGGGGACTTTCCAATACAGGAAGTGTCCTGATCCACGGAAAACGTGCGCCAATCTGCGGAAGAGTCTGTATGGATCAGTTCATGGTAGATGTGACTGATATTCCGGATGTGAAGATTGGGGATGAAGTGACACTGATCGGCAGGGATGGTGACGAAGTGATCACCATGGAAGAAGTCGGCAGCCTTTCCGGCAGATTTAATTATGAGTTTGTCTGCGTGCTTGGAAAACGCATTCCGCGTGTTTTTATCGGGATGGAAAAAAAATTGCAAGCCAGGAATATTTTGACGAGGAATAGGCTGGAAAAATATTTTTTTTGAAAACAGAATACGACCGTTAAATATGGAAATACTATCCGTAAGAAACAACAGTAGAGAGAATACTGAGTAAGATTATGGAGTGTAAAGCATATGTTAATTCGGCGTGGAGATATTTTTTATGCAGATTTAAGACCAGTGGTCGGTTCTGAGCAGGGTGGAGTCCGCCCGGTTCTTATTATACAGAATGATGTTGGAAACAGACACAGTCCTACGGTCATTTGTGCAGCAATCACTTCCCAGATGAACAAGGCAAAACTTCCAACCCATGTGGAGTTAGACTGCACCAAGTATGCACTGGTGAAGGATTCCGTTGTTTTACTGGAACAGTTGCGCACAATCGACAAGACGCGGCTGAAAGATAAAGTATGTCATCTTGACAATCAGATACTGATCAAAATTGATAAGGCATTGGAAATAAGCTTAGAGCTTCTTACATAACTTGACTATTCTGGAGCAAAATGGTATTATTTCAAATGTTTTAATACAATTTCGATATAAATTAGGAGGATTTATGGACGATGGTGGCAGTCCCACTACCGGGATGAAAAAGTTGAGTAACAGAGCTTATGAAGCTGTTCGGAAGTAGACACCGATGATGTGACAGAAAGAAGAAGATTATCTCAATGGTAAATGAAGGACATGAGCAGGGTGTCCTGCAGGCGAATGAAGCGGAGATGATCCATAATATTTTTGAATTTGGAGACAAAGATGCAAAGGATATTATGGTGCACCGCAAGAATATCATTGCCATTGATGGAACGATGACGTTCCTTGAAATGCTGGATTTCACGATTGAAAATAACTATTCGCGATATCCAGTATACATAGATGATATTGATAATATAATCGGAGTGCTTCATATTAAGGAGGTACTTGCACTGTGCCAGAAACAGGAGATTTATCACACGGCGATCAAAGATATTAAGGGATTGATCCGTGAGGTTGATTTTATTCCGGAAACGAAAATATTAATACCTTATTTACGATGATGCAGAATGCTAAGACGCATATGGTCATCGTGGTGGATGAGTATGGACAGACTTCCGGGATTGTTGCAATGGAAGATATCCTTGAGGAGATCGTAGGAACCATCGAGGATGAACACGACCAGGAAGAAAAAGATGATTGAGAAACTGCCAGATGGCAGTTATCTGATGGATGGTATGACTTCTGCTGAGGAGGCACTTGAAATTTTGAAAATTCATATTCCGGAGGAAGATGAATTTGAAACGTTAAATGGTATACTGATCTCTCTGTTAGACCGTATTCCAAATGATGATGAGAAGTTTGAGACAGATGCTTTCGGGTATCATTTCGAAGTTTTACGGTGGAAAATAAGATGATCAAAAAGTGAAGATCACAAAACTTGCCGAGGGCGTTTCCACAGATAAGGAAGAGAACTCTTGTCAGAAAGAAGAAACGGTGCTAGAATAATATTTCTGAGAGATTTTGTAATTGTGTGAGAAACACACAAAACATATAAAAAGTTTGACAGACGAAAATACAAGAAAAAGAGAGGATAAAGTTATGTCAGGACATTCCAAGTTTGCCAATATCAAACATAAGAAAGAAAAAATGATGCGGCAAAGGTAAAATCTTTACGATTATCGGTAGAGAGATCGCAGTTGCAGTAAAGAGGGTGGCCCGGATCCATCCAATAACTTCAAACTTGCACAGGTGATCGCAAAGGCAAAGAGCAACAATATGCCAAACGATACCATCGAGCGTGGTATTAAGAAAGCAGCCGGTGATGGAAACTCCGTCAACTACGAATTCTGTACATATGAAGGATATGGACCAAGCGGAACAGCTATCATTGTAAAATGTTTAACAGATAACAAAAACCGTACTGCTGCAAATGTCAGAAATGCATTCACAAAAGGTCATGGAAGCATCGGTACACAGGGTTGTGTATCTTACATGTTCGATGAAAAAGGACAGATCATCATCGCATAAAGAAGAATGTGATATGGAAGCGGACGATCTGATGATGACCGCTCTGGATGCAGGCGCAGAAGATTTTAATGAGGAGGAGGACTGCTTTGAAGTATTGACATCTCCAGATGATTTTGAAGCTGTAAGAAGCGCATTGGAAGCTGAGAACATTCCAATGGCAGAAGCAGAAGTAACCATGATCCCTCAGAACTATGTAGAGTTATCTGCAGACGAAGATATCACAAACATCAACCGTATCTTAGATCTTTTGGATGATGATGATGATGTTCAGCAGGTTTACCACAACTGGGATGAATAAATAATATGAGACAGACTCTGTTTTTTGGCGCAATCCAAGAACAGAGTTTTTTCATATGGACACTTTTTTACAATAAAGTGGTAGAAATCCGGGGGAAAATGTTATATCATAAATAGTACAAGGATGATGAGGAGGTATAATTCATGAAGAGGATTCTTTTTGCAGCGTCAGAGTGCGTTCCGTTTATAAAAACTGGGGGACTTGCGGACGTGTGTGGTGCATTACCTAAGGAATTTTCAAAAGAGGAATGGGATGTCAGGGTCGTGATCCCAAATTATAGCTGTATTCCGGAAAAATTCAGAAGACCAGTTTCAGTATGTAACACATTTTTATATGTGTGCAGGAAATTATATCCAGAATAAATATGTTGATTTTAAAATATGAACTGGATGGGGTTACCTACTATTTTATTGATAATCAGGAATATTTTACCTGTGATACACCATATGGGGATATCCGTTATGACATTGAGAAGTTTGTTTTCTTCGATAAAGCTGTTTTATCCATGTTAAAACAGATCGATTTCCGTCCGGATCTGATCCATTGTCACGACTGGGAAACAGGACTCATTCCGGTATATCTGAAAAATGAGTTCCAGGCGGACTCTTTTTTTCTGGGGATGAAATCAATCATTACCATACATAATTTGAAGTTCCAGGGTGTATGGGATGTGAAGACGATGAAGGGGCTGACAGGATTTTCAGCAGATTTGTTTGCACCGGATAAACTGGAATTTCATAAGGATGCCAACATGTTAAAGGGTGGTTTGGTATATGCAGATTATATTACAACTGTAAGCGATTCTTATGCACAGCAGAGATCCAGACTGATTACTATGGCGAGGGGCTGGATGGACTGCTTGCCGCCAGACACTTTGATATGCAGGGAATTGTAAACGGTATCGATTACAAAACATATGATCCGGAGACAGACCCGAAAATTTATACCAACTATAACGCATCAAACTTCCGTAAGAAGAAGGTCAATAATAAATTAAAATTACAGGAGGAACTGGATCTGACTGTCGATAAGAAGAAGTTCATGATCGGACTGATCTCAAGACTCACCGATCAGAAAGGTCTGGATCTGATCAATTATGTGATTGACCGCCTGGTGGATGATTTCACACAGATTGTTGTGATTGGAACCGGCGATCCACAGTATGAGAACATGTTCCGCCATTATGCATGGAAATACGGAGACAGAGTTTCTGCCAATATCTGTTATTCTGATGACCTGGCTCACAAACTTTACGCCGCTGCGGATGCATTTTTTTAATGCCATCCCGCTTTGAACCATGTGGACTGACGCAGCTGATCTCTTTCCGTTACGGTACGGTTCCAATCGTCCGTGAGACCGGAGGACTTAAGGATACAGTCAGACCATATAACGAATACGAAAATACCGGTGATGGATTCTCTTTTGCAAATTATAATGGGGAAGAGATGCTCGGTGTTGTCAATTATGCAAAGCATATTTATTTTGATAAGAAAAAACAGTGGAATCAGATTGTTGAACGGGGCATGGCAAACGATTATTCATGGAAGTCTTCCAAAGGAAAATACGAAGGGCTTTATAATTATCTGCTTGGATATACTGTATAAAATAAAAAAGAATCTCCAATACTAAAGAACAGGGTAGAAAAATCTATCCTGTTTTTTCAGTCTTATGAGGGAAGGGAGATTGTATGGCAGAAAAAAAATGAGAAAGAGAAGGCTGTGAATGAGCAGATCAGGGATTTTGGTCAGGTGGAGTTAGAGCATGGGGAAGACAGGATCTCCATGTTGACGATCATAGGAGAGATTGAGGGGCATGAGTGCCTTCCGGCGGCGACAAAGACGACAAAGTATGAGCATGTGCTTCCAAAACTCGCAGAGGTGGAAGAAAATAAAAATGGGATGGATTACTGCTTTTGTTAAACACGGTAGGCGGGGATGTGGAGAGCGGGCTTGCCATTGCTGAGATGGTAGCATCCATTGATAAGCCAACGGTTTCACTGGTACTCGGTGGCAGCCATTCCATCGGCGTGCCGCTGGCAGTCTCCACGGACTATTCTTTTATCGTGCCATCCGGCACGATGGTGATCCACCCGGTGCGGATGAATGGAACTGTGATCGGGGCGCAGCCAACGTATGATTATTTTAAGCAGATGCAGGATCGTATTTTAAAATTTGTTGTGCAGCATTCCAAAGCAGAACAGAACCGGCTGGAGGAGCTTATGATGAATACGGGAATCCTCACAAAAGACCTTGGGACGATCCTGGTTGGAGGACAGGCGGTCGAGGAAGGACTCATTGATTCTATCGGTGGAATCCATGAGGCATTTGCAAAATTACACCAGCTCATACAAGAGACAAAATCCGGCGGCAAAAAAAGCTTTTAATGACAATCAAAATGAAATATGGTATACTTAAAAAGTATGAAAATCGGTGACTTATGGAAAAAACTGATATTTTTTAGAAAATATGAGATACGATACAGCGGAGGAAAAAGCTTATGACTTTATTACAGGCGGTCTTGATGGGGATCATACAGGGATTGACAGAGTTCCTTCCGGTCAGCAGTTCCGGACATCTTGCACTTTTTAAAATCTCTATTCCATGTTGAGACGGATACAGGGAATGTTATTTGATGTTTTGCTGCATGTGGGAACTCTGATCGCGATCTGCGCAGTTTATTATAAAGATATCGTCAGGCTTTTGTGGAGGGAATCTGTATCGTGAGAGATGTGCTGATCAATTTTGCAGCACTTATAAAAAACCTTTTTCTATCGATCCGTGACAGAGGAAAAGATCATGTTGATTACAGTCCGTACCGCAGAATTGTAAACAGCAGTTACCGCAAGTTTGTGGTGCTGATCCTGGTATCAACCATTCCGACCGGAATCATTGGTTTTGTTGGAAAAGACGTGGTAGAGCAGGCATCAGAACTTCTGATCGTGCCGGGCATCTGTCTGATCGCAACCGCAATTCTGCTCTTTATCGCAGACCGCTGCAAGGGCGGAGACAAGCTTCCGAAGGACATTACATACACCAATGCGTTTGTCGTTGGTATTGCTCAGGGCGTGGCAACTTTGCCGGGATTATCCGCAGCGGAAACAACGATCACAGCATGTCTGCTCAGCGGATTTAACCGCAAGTTTGCAGTGAAATATTCGTTTATTATGTCGATACCGGCGATTTTAGGTGCCATGGTGTTAGAGTTAAAAGATTTTGCAGACCTGTCTGTGAGCGGCATGGATATCACCTGCTATATTGTTGGTATGGTGATTGCTGCAGTGATCGGATATATCTGTATTAAAACAATGCTTGTCATTGTGCGCAATCGGAAATTCCGTATTTTTGCAATTTATTGTCTGATTGTCGGACTGCTCTCAATCGGCGGATTTTTCTATACATTATAGGAGATATTTTTTGGAGGTAATATTTTGGCAACAGGGAAAAGAAAGAGTTCCTCTGGCAGAAAAACTTGGCAGAAAAAAACGAATTCAGGACGTAAGAAGAATGATATACAGCAGGAGAGCTTTACAGAGGAAGTGATTCTGTGGGTGATCCTTGCAATCTCCATTTTACTTTTTATCAGTAATTTTGGAATCGGCGGGGCAATTGGAAATGCTGTCAGCAGTTTCTTTTTTGGTGTATTTGGTTTGATCGCATATATTTTTCCGGTTGTTTTGGTGATCGGTACTTTTTTTGCGGCGTCCAATAAAGGCAATCGGATCGCAACGGTAAAAATTGCTGCGGCTGTCTTTTTTGTGCTGTTTTTATGTATGTTTATCGAGATTGTGCGCTGTGGCGCGGAAGTTGCCGGAGCGGCAGGTGCCTATCAGTATTGTTCGGTACATAAAATTGGCGGAGGATTTTTAGGTGGTCTTCTTGCCGGGATTTTTTGTCCAAATTTTGGACTCCTCGGTTCTTATGTGATCGATGTTGTGGCAATGATTATCTGTCTGGTGCTGATCACAGAACGTTCCGCATTGAAGGGTGTGCAGAAAGGCAGCCGTAAAGTTTATGAAACGGCAAAAGAGAGCAATGAACGTCATCGTGAACTTGTAGAACAGCGACGTGAGGAACGTGAGCTGCGCCGCATGGACCGCAAGGTGGAAGGCGTGGCAGTCGACACAAGAGTTCTTCCGGACAGGAAGGCAGAGCCTATGGGTTCGATGAAGTCAGTGAAATTAATATTGACAAACTTTTGGAGCAGTCGAACACCAATCTGCCGGAAATCAAAGAGGAGAAGCATGTGACACTCACAGCCGGAGGCGCAGAATATCAAAAAACTTCCTGCTATGGAACCGGAGACGGAACTGTATGTTGCTCCGTCTGCATTTTCTGAGGAAGCGTTTGAGGCAAAAGAGCTGGAAGAGGATGCATCAATCTTTCACTCAGAGCCGGCATATCAGGAGAGTATCCA
>VOFC01000045.1_pt1 | contig 10001 bp, 21 predicted proteins | sample 5384161 | NCBI WGS metagenome assembly VOFC01 (sample SAMN12384722, study PRJNA508395) | human gut metagenome | isolation source: healthy gut B | host: Homo sapiens | reverse complement strand
TCATCTTTATAATCTATTGTAAAATGAGGTATCCCTATTGATTTACATACATTTTTTGCATCTATATATGTACTTATATTACAACAACTACTTCCTGGAAAAAGTTCCATTGTTGCTCCTATTACTTCATATCCTTCTTTTTTTTTTTAAAAGTAGAGCAGATACGCTACTGTCAACGCCTCCACTCATACCCAATAGCACTTTTTTATTTTCCATTATTTCTTACCTTTTTCTAATGACAAATATCTATTTTGCCATTCCCTGAATTCAAATTTTTTTCTAACATATCTTCTAAAGTATGCCAAGCAAGCAATGCACATTTTACCCTTGCAGGCATATTTGCAACATTTTTAAATGCTATAGCCTCTTCTAATTTTTTTAGATCTTTCTCGTTTTTTGTTTCTCTTTTTATCATTTCTATAAATGTATTTATGATTTCTTTTGCTTCATCAATTGTTTTGCCCTTTAAAGTATCTATCATTATTGATGTAGATGCCTGTGAAATTGCACATCCATGACCAGAAAAGGCCATATCTTCTATTATATTTCCATTTAGTTTTACTTCTAAAGTTATTTCATCGCCACAATTTGGATTATGACCTATTTCGCATAAATCAGATTTTTCTAATTTTTTTTTGTTATATGAGTTCATGCTATGCTCCATTATGAGCTCATTATAAACATCACTTAAATCTTCCATCTAAAATTACCTTTCTAATTTTTTATATATTTTTTAAACATATTATATGCTTTATCTAAAGCTTTTACAAGCTTGTCCACATCTTCTTTTGTATTATAAAAATAAAAACTTGCTCTGCATGTTGAATCAATTCCTAAAAATCTCAAAAGTGGCTGTGCACAATGATTTCCTGAACGTACACATACTCCATCTGAATCTAGAATACTTGCTACATCATGTGGATGAACTCCTTTTATATTGAATGATATAACTGCTGAATGATTTTCTTTATTTGGTGTTAAATATAAAGTTAAATATTCAATTTTTTTTAGTTTTTCTATTGCATAATATACAACTTCTTTTTCTAACTCATTTATTTTATTATAACCTAAATTTTCTATGTAATCAATTGCTGCTCCTAGACCTATAACACCTTCTACATTTTGAGTTCCTGCTTCAAATTTATTTGGAAGTGGTGCAAAAGTTGTATCTTGCTCATAGACATATTCTATCATATCTCCACCCATTAAAAATGGAGTCATTCTATTTAATAATTCTTTTTTACCGTACATTACTCCTATTCCAAGTGGTGCAAGCATTTTGTGTCCTGAGAACACTAAAAAGTCACAATCTAAATCTTGTACATCAATTTTCATATGAGGGATACTCTGTGATGCATCCACAATAACAATAGCACCTTTTTTATGTGCATACTTTATTATTTTTTTTACATTATTTATTAGTTCCTAAAACATTTGATACATGCGTAATTCCTAACTATTTTAGTCTTTCAGTAATTTTAGATTCTATTTCTTCGTCTGAAAGTTCAAATTCATTATTTATATACATATATTTTAATTTACTTTCTGTTTTTTTAGTTACCATTTGCCATGGTACTAAATTTGAATGATGTTCCATTATTGAAATAACAATTCATCATCTTTTTTTAAATTTTCTAATACCATAAGAATATGCAATTAGATTTAAGCTCTCACTTGCATTTTTAGAAAAAATAATTTCTTCTCTATGTTTTGCATTTATAAATTTTGCTATTTTTGTTCTTGTATTTATAATTTCTTTTTTTAACTCATCATCTTTTATTGTTTCTATAATTTGATTAAAATTTAGCTTTTTACAATTAATTTTATAGCTTCTTTATAACTTATTCCTCTACTCATAATATAAAATAAATCTTTTTTATCTACTTTTCCAGATGCTGTACTATGATTTCCCTTCAACATCATCTTCTGTACATAAAAAGCATTGGAAGTGCTAATGATCTTGCTTCATCTGACAATAATATACAAAATTCGTTTTCGCTTCCTGTTGCTTTTTTGCATCCTTTTTTAAAATCAATTGTTCCTTTAAAGTTTTTCTTAACACTTGTTTTCTTTTAAAGCTCCTTGAACATCTATATCTACATTAGAATTTTCTCCTCTTAATTCAGCAATATAATTAATGTCTTTTATTTGATCTTTTCCAAATAAATAAATTGTCTTTAAATTATTTTTACTTGACTCTCCTAAAACATTAGAATAGTAATTTGAAATACTATTTTTTCCACCAATATCAATTATTGTATAATTTACTTTTGCTTTATTATCAATTGTATTTTCTATTGCATCAAAATTATTTGAAAATTCATTTAATATGTTTATAATAGTTATATTTACATTTACATTTTCTTTTGCTTGTAATCTAATTATACCATTATGAAAACATTCTTTATTTGTTTTTGACTTCTATATTCTATAATAACATTTATATTATTATTTGCTATTATATCTATATTATTAATTAATTTTAAGTTCTCATCATTAAAATTATATTTTATTTTTATATTAGCATTTTTTTTTGTTTTTTATAACTTTTATATTATTATTTGAGTATTTTGATACATTTTCTTCTAGAATTTTACCATTTCCATATGTCAATTCTTGATTTGAAGTATTATCATCTACTATGCAATTTTTTCACTTATAATTTCAACATCTTGAAATTTTTCTAATCTTTCTGGAATATCTATATTTTCTAGTTTTATATTATTGATTCCAAAATTTCTTGATGTTCTTACTGGTGTGTCATTTAATTTTAATATCTCCATATTTAAAGTCCTTTCTTATATTTTCTTTTATCCTATTGCACCTTCTAATTCCAAATTAATTAAATTATTCATTTCTACTGCATATTCTACTGGTAATTCTTTTGATATTGGATATGCAAAACCTCTTACTATCATTGCTTTTGCATCTTCTTCTGATAGACCTCTACTCATTAAATAAAAAATTTCTTTATCACTTATTTTTCCTATTTTAGCTTCATGTGAAAATTCTACATCGTCTGTTCTAATATCATTTACTGGTATTGTATCAGATCTAGATATATTGTCTAACATTAAAGATTCACAAGATACTGAACATTTATGATTTACTAGCTTCTTTTCAATTCTTACAAGCGCTCTATATGTACAACTACCACCATCTTTAGATATAGATTTTGAATTTATAACAGATGATGTATTTTTTGCATTATGAACAACTTTAAAACCAGTATCTAGATTTTGTCCTTTTCCTGCAAATGTAATTCCGGTATATTCTGTTTTTGCACCTTCACCATTTAATATACTCATTGGATATAGCATAGATACTTTAGATCCAAAAGAACCTGTTACCCAATCTATTTGGGCATTTTTTCCTACTATTGCTTTTTTTAGTATTTAAATTCATCATATTTTTTAGACCAGTTTTCTATTGTTGAATATCTTAAATAACTATTATCTTTTACATATAATTCAACACATCCAGCATGAAGATTTACTTTATTATATTTTGGTGCAGAACATCCTTCTATAAAATGAAGACTAGCATTTTCTTCAACAATAATTAAAGTATGCTCAAATTGACCAGATTCTGGAGAATTTAATCTAAAATATGATTGTAATGGAATATCTAGCTTTACATTTTTAGGAATATATACAAAAGATCCTCCAGACCATACTGCTGCATGTAAAGCAACAAATTTATGATCATTTATCGGTACACATTTCATAAAATGTTCTTTTACTAATTCTGGATACTCTCTAACTGCTGTTTCCATATCTGTATAAATAACACCTTGCTTTATTAACTCTTCTTTCATACTATGATACACAACTTCTGAATCATATTGAGCCCCAACACCTGCTAAAGATTTTTTTTTCAGCTTCAGGAATACCTAATTTATCAAAAGTATCTCTAATATCTTCTGGAACATCTTCCCAATTTGAATTTAATTTTGTTTTTGGCTTAACATATGTTGCAATTTCGTCCATTTTTAATTCTGATAAATCTGGTCCCCATGTTGGCATTTCTAATATATTATATGCTTCTAAAGCTTTTAATCTTATTTCTCTCATCCATTCTGGTTCATTTTTCATTTTTGAAATTTCTTCTACAATTTCTCTATTTAGACCTTTTTTCATTTTGAATTCATAATCATCTTTGTTTTTTTATGTCATAAATATTTCTGTTAATATCGTCTACTTTTGTTTTAGCCATATTATACCTCTACTTTCTTATATTTCTCATATCCTTCTTGCTCAATTTCTTTTGCAAGATCTGCATTTCCTGTTTTTACGATTTTTCCATCAACTAAAATATGTACAAAATCTACTTTTTAAATTTTCTAAAATACGCATATTATGTGTTATAATTAATACTGCATTTTCACTTGATTTGTACATTTCAATTCCTTTAGAAACAGTTCTTATAGCATCAACATCTAGTCCTGAATCTGTTTCATCTAATATGCTAAGTTTTGGGTTTAATACAAGCATTTGTAATATTTCATTTTTCCTTTTTTTTCTCCACCTGAAAAACCTACATTTAAGTTTCTATCTATTAATTTTGGATTCATATTTAATTCTTCTACGTATTTTTTTACTGTATCTTTAAATTCAAATATTTTTACAGGCTTTTCTTGAATTTTATTTTTAGCTGTTTTTAAAAAATTAAGACAAGAAATTCCAGGTATTTCTTCTGGTGATTGAAAAGACATAAATATTCCTTTTTAGCTATTTTGTCTGTAGACAGGTCGTTTATATTTTCCATCATTTATTCCATCACCTACAAAAGCAAGTTTTTCTTTTTCACTTTTTTCTTTTATCATTTCCTCTACTTTTTTTTTTTCCATCTGGTAATAATTCTGAATATACTTCATCAATTTCTAATTTTTTTGCTACATCTTCTGCTACTTCTTTTCTATCTCCAGTAAGCATAACCGTTTTTCGTATTTTATTTTTCTTTAAATCTTTGATTGTTTTTACAGAATCATCTTTTATTTCATCTGAAATCAATATGTATCCTGCAAATTGATTGTTTATTACAACATATAGAATTGTTCCAACTTCTACACATTTTTCATATTTTATACCTTTTTCAATCATTAATTTCTCGTTACCAACTAAAACTTCTTTTCCGTCTATATTAGCTGAAATTCCGTGTCCCGAAATTTCATTCACCTTTGTAATTTTACTTTCATCTATGTTTTTTCCATACGCTTCTTTTACAGACTTCGCAATTGGATGATTTGAATAATTTTCTGCAAAAGCAACTATTTCAATTAATTCTTCTGAGCTTATATCTTGAGTTGGGCAAACTTTTTGTACTTTAAACACTCCTTTTGTTAATGTTCCTGTTTTATCAAATACAACAATTCCTGTTTTAGATAAAGCTTCTAAATAATTACTTCCCTTTATTAATATTCCTTTTCTAGAAGCTCCTCCAATTCCTCCGAAAAATCCTAATGGAATTGAAATTACAAGTGCACATGGGCATGATACAACTAAAAATGATAGTGCTCTATATATCCATTTAGCAAATGTTTCTCCTTCTAAAATAATTGGTGGTAAAATTGCTAAAATGAAAGCTATTATTACAACGGTTGGAGTATAATATTTTGCAAATTTTGTAATAAAATTTTCTGATTTTGATTTTTTATTACTTGCATTTTCAACTAAATCTAAAATTTTTGTTACAGTCGATTCTCCAAATTCTTTTTGTACTTCTACTTTTATAACACCATCTTTATTTATACAACCACTTAAAATTTCTTTCAAAAGGAACAACTAAAGCTAATATAAATAATATAAATGCTATTATAATTTTTATAGCTCTTTTTTTTTCATTAGTATCACCTCTACATTTTTTCTAATTTTACATCTGGTTCTTCTCTTTTAACAACTTTTCTTATTTTTTCTATAATTTCTTCACTGTTTTCTTCTTCACATTCAACAATCATTTTACAAGTCATAAAACTAACAGATGCACTTTGAACTCCTTTTATTTTTTTACCGCATTTTCTATTTGTGCTGCACAGTTTGCACAATCTAATCCTACTAATTTAAATGTATTTTTCATAATTAAAATCCTCCTATTATTTTTATTTTTTGTTAATCTTATTTATGTTCTATATGTTCTATTCCAAGTTCAAATAAGCCTTTTACATGTTCGTCATCTAACATATAATATACTTCTTTTCCTTCTTTTTCTGCATTTTACTATGCTCATTCTTCTTAAAGTTCCTAACTGATGAGAAATTGAAGACTTACTCATTATTATAGTTGAATGTTTATTCAATTGTCAATAGTTTTATAAATTATTTTAATCTTTTTTCCACTAAAAAGAATAGCTTCAGCTATTCCTCTAATATTTTTATTCTTATGCAATACCATATTTCTTTTTAAATCTATCTGCTCTACCACCAGTTGTCTCTCTCTTTAAGTTACCTGTCCAATATGGATGACATTTTGAACAAACATCAACTTTCATATCTTGTTTTGTTGAATTTCATGTAAAAACATTTCCACATGCACAAGTAATTGTTGTTTCTGTATAATTTGATGTATTCCTTCTTTCATCTTGTTTTCACCTCTCCCTTAATTTAAATAAAAACTACTGTTTATTATATTAACACAAATATATATTTTTTTCAATAGCTATATTAAAATAATTTCATTTATTTTTTATGTTCATATGTGTATTTTGCTGAAGATTCTAATTCTTGCTTTAATGATGCTTTTGTAACTATTTTATTTACTATATTAAATAGACACGCTACAATTAGTATAAGTAATAATAAATTCTTCCATATTTTTGCTAACATAATACACTTTCTCCTTATTTCAATATATTTTTATTATACTATTATTATCCGAATTTTGTCAACTTTTCAGATGAGTTTTTCTTATTTATTACTAATATGTATATTTTCTATTTCAGCTTTCATTTCTCTTGCAACAATATTCTGAATTTGAGCCGCTTGCTCTTTGTTACTTCTTCACCATTTGTTTTTATAATAACACTAATACTTGTATCATTTGCAAAAATTACGACATCGTTAATTCCTTTGGTTTTTATTAGGTTTTCACAAATCATTATAGAATTTTTTAAATCATTTATCTTTTTTATTTCAGTTTGTGAAATAGCTTTTTGATCTGCCGATACAGAAGTATTATTTAATATTTTTGATAACTTTCTATCATTTGAGAATACATAGTATCTCTTGTTAACCTAGAGTTTGTAAAATAATCATCATTATTTTTAGTCGATGTAGTAACTGTTTTTTCTCCATTTTCTACATTATTAGATGCTATATTAGTTTTACTTTGATTTTCTTCATTTTTTACTACATTACTACTTACGGTATTATTAGATATATTATTATTTTTTCCGAACTTATGGATGAACTTTCCTCATTTGTTAAACTATTACTACTTACTAGTTTTGCATCTCCAATTTCTGCAACTTCTGCATTATCTGCAAGCCCACTAGTTGCTAGTGTATCTTCACCCTCCCCTGTTGTATAATTTAAATACCCAGCTGTTACTAACATAAGAGCAATAACAAATATAATAATCTGATTTTTTTTAATAATTTTCAAAACAAATCACTCCTTTTTATTTAAAATTTATCTTTTTCATTTCAAATACTTGTATCTTATGACTACCAATTCCTGTTACCGCTTCTACTGCCAAAACTATATTAGATTTAACTACTGCATCGCTTGCTCCTTGTGCAGTTATTATCGCACCTTCTATTTTCGGACTTACTATACTTCCGAGTAATAGGTTCTTTTTCTTCCATTATTTTCTTTTATAAATTATATCTTTTTTACTTGTACTTTCATTAATTTTTCTTGTCCCTCCTTCCTTATCTGTTTCTTCTGTAGTACTTTCTTTAGAATCTTCATTATATAATGGTACAATTTCACTTGTATTTGAATATGTAATTAAAACATCTACCTCTCCAACTCCATCTATTTTAGATAATATATTCTTTAATTTTTTCTTCTATATTGTTTGTAGTATTTTCGCTACTTGTTTCTACTATTTCATTATTTTTTGCAAAGCTTAGCCCCTAAAGTATTAGTACTTTTAGTATTTTCGCTTTTACTATCTTTCTTCCAGATTGTATTAATTGCTATTATTGTTATTATTAGTATAATTACAAAAGCAACTAAATTTTCAATTGTTTTTTTAGTATTTTTGTTCTCTTTTTTTCACAACTAATGACTTTACTTTTTCAAATTGATCTTTTATCATAAGTTTAGCCCTCCATTTCTAATGAATGAATATATTTTTGTGTTTACATCATATACATTACTTAAATATTCTTTTAATGTATTTGCATCTTTACTTGAAATTACATATTCCTTTTCTTCTTTTGAAACTTTACTTGATATATCAACACTAATTTTTTCTATGCTATCAACAATTCCTATTACATTATTTTTAGATTTTTTATTATTTTTAACTTCTGATTCTTCATTTATCTCTCCCATAATACCTATATCTATTTTCTCTATTTTATATTCATCATCTGAAATATTAATTGTTATATCTTTTACTTTAAAACCTTTTGATTCTATTTTGCTTTTTATATCTACTTTTAAATTTGTTTCATACATTTGTTTTATGTTTAAACTAGTATTTACTTCTAAATTTGTTGATGATACTTGTTTTGCATCAGAATATTTTTCTACATCTACTATAGACGATATATTAATTTCTTTTTTTTGTAAATTTATTAATCACTGGCGATACTATTGAAAACAATATAAAAACCCCTATAACCACCTTTACATACTTTTTTTGCTATTTCCATCTGGAAGTATCATTTCTATAATACTTGCTATTATAACTGAAACTATAATCCCTTGTGTCCAACTGCTAATAAAGGAAATCATTTTAATTCCTCCTTACCTATACATAAGACCACTATTAGATATCTTTACTACAAGAGTTACACCTATAATAAGCATAACAGAAACACTACAAAGTATACCCAGTAGTAGTTTAAAAGTATCTCCCATTTGTTCTAATAATTTTATAATCTTTCCGTCTGCAATAGGTTGGCATAAACTTGCACCTAAATAATACATTGCCATTAATATCACTAGCTTTATTATAGGTTTTACACAAATAGCAATAATTATAATTACACCTACAATTCCTAATGCATTTTTAAAATCACACTACAACCAATTACTGTATCTACTGCATCTCCTAATATTTTTCCTACAACAGGTATAAAACTTGAAACTGCTGCTTTAGTTGTTTTAGCAGTTATTCCATCAACACTACTGCTTAATGTTCCCTCAAGAGATACAAGTCCCACAAAAAGAGTTAAAACAACTCCTAATATCCAAACCACACTAGATTTAAAAAATTTAGATAATTTGTCTATTTGTAATCTATCTGAAATTTTTGATACAATTCCTAATGCTGTTGACACTAAAACAATTGGAATTATTACATCTTTTATAAAGTTTCCTATTAATGTAATTATAAATATAAGTATTGGCTGTAGCATACTTGCAGAAGTTATATTTCCTGTTGTTATCATTAGCGTTATTAATATTGGAATAAGTAAATTCATAAATCCCACTAAGTTTTCTATTGATTCTTTAACCATCGACAAAATATCCGAAAAACTCGTCATTATCAAAGTAACTATTAGTATATATTGAACATAATATGTAATTTTTGAAATGCTTTTATTTTCTAATCCATCACTTATACTTTTTATTATGCTATGTATGATAACTATTATAATCACACTTCCTATTACCGAAATCGAATTTATAATCTCACTTCCAAATATTTTCCATATATTTTTTATTATTTTTCCATTTTGAATATCACCTTTAATTGCTGAATTTAATAGTTCTTCTACCTCTATGTCAGAAAAAACATCTTTTGTATATTTATTTGCTTCTTTTATAAACGCTCCTATATTTAATGTATCTTTTTTATGATTCTATAATATCCATATTAGCATTAATA
>VOFC01000026.1_pt1 | contig 10001 bp, 17 predicted proteins | sample 5384161 | NCBI WGS metagenome assembly VOFC01 (sample SAMN12384722, study PRJNA508395) | human gut metagenome | isolation source: healthy gut B | host: Homo sapiens | reverse complement strand
AAAATGAAATTAAAGTACGAAGTATTCGAGTTAAATTTATTTTCAATTATAAAAACCGTATGTATTGTTTACTGCAACACTATTACAGTAATGTTTTTAGTTGGAATGGAGAGAATGAACCATGTTGTCAGATACATTAGCAAACATAAGGACGACGCTCAATGAGCATCGGTTCTTGACCAGTGCCGAGATTTCTTCTGTTTGTGATTTGTTGCATATGTACCGCATTGGCATGTGGCTATGCCGCGGTCAATGTTGGCGGCGGCCGTGAGCCGCATATCGTCGGTGATGTGAGTGTAGATATCCAGCGTGGTGGCCGCCGACACATGGCCCAGCATGGCGGAGAGTGTTTTCACATCCATGCCGTTTTCCAGCGCCAGGGTTGCGAATGTATGGCGCAGAGTCGTGGAAGCGCACATGCTTGCATCCTGCGTGCTCCAGGATGAGCTGCAATCTGCGCCGCACCACGCCGGGTGTAATGGGGCAGTCCTCTTTTACCGGGGATGGGAACATCCAGCGGGAGTCCACTGCCTTTTTGTACTCCCGCAGCACCGCTACCACCGCGGGCGGCAGGACGATCTTTCGGACGGAGTTCTTCGTCTTGGGCGTGCTGATCTGAAGCTGGCCCCGCACATCGTAGACCTGCTTATTCACATTCAGCACACCGGTTTTGAAGTTCAGGTCATCCCATTGCAGTGCCATCAGCTCGCCTCGGCGCAGGCCGGTTGCCAAGTCCAGGAGGAAGACTTCATAGTAGCCCTCAAACTTCGCTTGAATGAGGAATCTTTGCAGTTCTTCCCGTGTCAGCACCTGCATCTCCCGCGCCTTCTTGGGCGGCAGCTTGCAGCCGATAGCCGGGTTCACACGGATCAGCCCATCCTGCACCGCCTTCTCCAATGCGGAGCGGCAGGTGGCGTGGCACATGCGCACCATCCGGTCGGACAGCCCTTCGCCGTACTTGTCGGTGAAGCGCTTCCGGCCGCTTTTCTTGAGCCGACCATAGAACTGCTGCAGGTCATTCTGTGTCAGCTTATTCAGCGGGATGTCCCCAATCTCCGGGATAATGTGCAGGCGGATGCGGCTCTCGTAAGTCTCCTGCGTAGTTGGGCGGATCTTAGGCTTGGAGTGATTCTCATACCAGTATGTCAGCCAATCCCCGAAGGGCATCTCAGACCGCACTTTCTCGGGCTTCAGTCCGCCGCACTCCTCCTTGAGCTTTTGAAGCTTCTCGACGCACTCCTTCTTGGTTTTAGCAAGAACATTTTTTGTCTTGGGATAGCCGTTGTCGTCGTAGCCGATGACGATGCGGCCTTCCCACCGCCCGTCCTTGCGCTGCCTTACGGTTCCGTCGCCGGCTTTTCGCTTTCTTGCCACGGTCTCAACTCCTTTCCGAAGATGTCCTCCATGAAGCCGCCTACGATGCCAGAGGCCGGCTTCTGCATATCCGATGTGACATGGGTGTAGGTGTCCAGCGTGAAGGAGGCGTTGGTATGGCCCAGAATCCCCGACAGCGTTTTGGCATCTACACCGCTGGTGAGAGCATGGGTGGCGAAGGTGTGCCGCAGATCGTGGAAGCGAATGCTGGGCAGTCCCGCCCGCTGGAGCAGCGTCTTCATGTGGCGATAGGCCGCGTTGGGATCGACGGGATCTTCCGGCTTCACCGGATCAGGGAATATCCATTGGCTGATGGCATCCACTTTGCGCCGCCGTAGGATGTCCGTCACGCTGTGCGGCAGGATGATGGTACGCATACCTTGATTGGTCTTTGTCTCACCGACGGTATACTCACCCTTCCGCTGGCTGTGGAGGGTGCGGCACACCTTCAGCGTACCGGTGTTCCCGTCGAAGTCGCTCCACTGCAGACCGCAGATCTCACCGCGGCGCAGGCCGGTCATCAGCTCCGTCTGGAAGAAGTCTCGCCACACCTCGTCCCGCTCCACTACTTTAAGGAAGTCATCCAGCTCCGCGCGGGTGAGAATACGCTTGGGCTTGTAGTTGGGCTTGGGGGCCGTTGTGCCCTCGGTAGGATTCCTGGGAATGACATGGGCCTGCACCGCGTCTTTCAGCGCGGCGTGGAGTGTGGAGTGGATGTGGCGAACCATGGAGTCCGAGAGCTGATGCCCCATCTCGGGATGTTCGTGGATGCGGCCCTCTGTTTTCAGGCGGCGGTACATCCGCTGGATGTCCTGCTGGGAGATGAGGGAGATCTGCTTGTCGCCCAACTGCGGCTTGATGTAGTATTCGATGTAGCAGCGGTAGCCCTCGAGCGTACCGGGCCGCACCGTACCCGCCTTGTACTCCGTGAGCCAGCGATCCAGCCACTCGCCCAGTGTCATCCGGCTGTCCTCGGTCAGTTCTCCACATCGCGGTAGCACTCGATGTTCTGGTGCAGCTTGTCCAGCAGGGCTTTTTGGGTCTTGGCATACACATGACGGAACAGTGGCTCGCCGTTTTCCTTGTGGCCGATGACGATGCGGCCTTCCCAGCGCCCATCCTCCCGCTTTCGCACCATGCCGTCGCCGGCCGGTCTTCGTTTTGCCATGTATTTCACTTCCTTTGACTGAGATTTCTTTTTGCAACACAAACAACTACCACATTTCGTGAAATAGCTATCAGAACTTTGAAATGGTTTGCCATTACATCCGCATAGAAAACCCGTGGTACTGCTCGTATTCTTCCTCTTCGTCATCTACGGCGTATTCCACCGTGCGGTCGATCTTGCCGCCGCGTTCCAGAATACGCCGGATCTCCTGCTTGCTGTGATGCAGTGTTTCCAGATGGAAGCGGTCATTGTCGCCGGTGTTCATCGCATCCAGAATGGAGATCAAACCGCAGACGGCATCGTCCACCGTAGGCAGGAGTTCACCGTACTCGGTGGCATCGATGCGGCTTTCCAGATACTCACAGCCGCCCATATCGAAGTATGCTTCCATGCTGCTGCGCAGAAGCGTCTGGTCGAAGAGTTTATTGTCTCTGCATCGGATATTCTCCGGTGTAGTGTAGGTGATGTATTTTTGATTCGGCTCCCATCGCACCTTGTAGCCGTACTCTGCCATGAATGCGATGAACTCCTCACGGGTAGCACAGTTCTCCATAGCTTCCTTAATGGTACGGCACAGCCGTTTCTTCCAAGCAGGAATACGGAACGGATCTGCCTTGCTCTCGGTGAAGGACAAGCCATACTCCCGGCAGAGCTGGTTGCTGTATTCCTTGGCCTGCTGCATCTCCCGGGCGCTCTGGTGAAACTTCTGGCCGTTTTTAAAGTTTACCGAGTTCATGATGATGTGATTGTGGATGTGCGCCGTATTCATATGCGTGACCACCACGCACTGGTAGCCCTTGAAGTATTCCGCAAACTTCAACCCGATCTCATGCGCTGTATCAAAATCCAGCGGATCGTCCGGGGCGAAGGCTTGGACGATGTGATAATAGCTACGGCCATCTGTTTTGCGGAACTGTTTCTTTACCGCTTCAAATTCATCCTGAGCTGTTTGGGCCATACAGTTGACGCCGGATATGAGACGCTCCACCGTTTTCTCACGGTTGGTAACATAGTCCAGGATACCGCTCAGACTGCGTGAGACAGCAATGAATTTAATGTTTGCCATGCGTTCCGGTACACCTCCGTAAAGGGTTCATAGTTCACCTGTGTGATACGCCCCTGCCGAGCCATGACCGTGAGCTGGTTCAGGTTATTTCCCTGATAGCGCAGCTCCCGCAGGAGCTCATCCATACCTTCAATGACCGTGACCTCACGACCCATAGCCGCCCGGCGCACAAACTCGCTCTCGGTCATATGAGCTGCATCCGCCTTGCGGCGGATGCAGTCCTTTTCCCACCCGGCAACGCGGGCGCGGATAAATTGATTCTTAGCCATGGTGCTCGTTACCTCTGCTTGCCAGCATAGTCATCGTCTCGATCTGCTTAGCCAGAGTCTCGTCCCGCGCATGCACATAATAGAACTCCAGCATCTTTTCGACTGCAAAGCACTGCTGCCACTCCGCACAGCCAGATAGTGCAGCTTTGCCCTTGCCGGTGAAAAAGTGATCCAACTCTTCACAGGAGACATCCACGCCGAGTTGATAGAGCATGGCTTCCCGTACATCGCTGAGCATCTCTTCCTTATCGTACTTGTCCATCATAATTTCATAGGGATTATAGGTGTTCTTCGTCATAATCTTTATCTCCTTTAAATTCATTTTTCTTTGTGTTGATAGGGGTGTGGGCTTAGCCCGCCTGCCGAAGGGGTCGGAACGGGGCAATCGCCCCGTTCCGTACCACGAAGGCGAAACTTGTCATTCTCGAAGCGAGAATTTTCGGCGCTGACGCGCACTTCAGCCGCTCTGCGGCGCTTTGCGGAAAAGGCAGTCATCCCGCTTGGTCAAGCATCCATGGCGCATCACCTCCTTCCGTGCAGAACACGCTGCGGCAGGTACTGACATCTGGCACCATGCCACGCTCCAGCATGATCTCATGTTGCAGTAAGCGCACGCACATTTCCTCATAGACACTCCGCATCTCGTCCCGGCACCGACGGGCAACAGCTCTTTGCTCATCGGTCAGATCACCGTAGTGTTCATCGCAGAGGAACAGGCGAAGCTCGTCTTCATCAATGGGTTCGGCATGATCCTTGTTCCACTCCCACCGGATGTAGCGCACCGTGTCGTGCGTGCGCCGAAGGACCATCATCGGGTCATGGTCTACGATAAAGTTTGCAAGCTGCTGCATCATGCACTTTCCTCCTTTTTCTCGTTCTGCCGATTCAACTCGGCCAGCCGCTTTTCTGCCTTTGCCCGTTCCATGTCACGCTCCACCTGCAGGAACTGCCGCTGATAGTTCAGCTCCAGCGCTTCCTGAATGGGACGGATGGTGTAGATGAGACTGCCGTTGCGCACGCGGCCATCCTTCGTGGTGACGGTACTGGGCTCGGTGCGGATGAGTCCCTTCTCCTCCAGACTGGTCACATACTTTCGCACAGTGTTTTCACTCAACCGCACCGCCCGGCCGATGGTGCGGTAGCTGGGATGGCACCGATAGGTCCTGCGATCCTCGCAGCGCAGGAGGTAATTGTAGACGGCGATCTCGTGAGAAGTGAGACCGAGATTAAGACCTCGTTTGGGACAAGGTAGTAGTGCTTGTTCGGATCCCGCTTAGGCCAGCGCTGGAACATCAGGCATCACCTCCTGTCTGCGCGTCGACCCACCGACGAATTTTCTTTGGGTACCACGATGCGGTTTCCGATCCGCAGGGCGGGGAAGCCCGTTTCGTGCATGAGCTCATAGGCGCTGGAGATGGACACGCCCAGCACCTGCGCCACCGTGTTCGCATTGAGGAACAGCGGCAGCTGGTCATAGTTGGTGAATGTGGATTCTTGCATTGGATTCCTCCTTTATAATTTTTTGTTGAGAGCTGCAAGCAAAAAGCTCCCACTGAAAAAGTGGGAGCAGTATCCATATTGCAAATTTAGAACCTCATGATAGAATAGAAGCATCAGGAGGTGAGCCGATGCCGCTGGTGAAATACAGGATCTACGAACTGTCCGCCAGAGCCGTGATCAGCTACGGAAGGCAGCAGGAGTGTACATACGCCTTCCATCTCAGCGCCGCTGAGACAGAGAGATGCAAATCACTTTCCGCACCTCACGAGCAGGACGATAACGCACTGTTCTATCAGATCATGTGCGTGCTGCACGGCGATGCCTTCACCGGAGCACCCGACGGGCAGTTGGTGACGGACCTCTCGGACATCATTTTCTATATGGACTTCTCCGGCATCTTTGACCGGAGCGGTGCCAGAAAGAACCACCTGATTCGACAGGAGAAGGCCAGGGCCCTGTTCCGTCCCGAGGGCGTGAGCCTGGATTTTGGCTCCGGCCCGCATCGCTATCTTGCCTTTGAGCGTTCGGGCAGCATGAGCCGGCAGGCGCGGCTGTCCTTCATCCGAGAGGATTTTTATGATGCCGTGCGCCGCCGCATTATGATGGATATGACCATCGGTGACTGCCAGCTCAGTAAGCTCTACGCCTACAACGGACTGATGCTGTCCAGCGGTATCCGCATTGACGGCATCGGCATTGACCGGCCCCACCGGGTGGTGGTCATCGACAATCCTACGCGCACAGAGCGGAATGTCAGCGTCATCACCGTAGAGGATGACGGAACGCAGAGCAGTACCCGCAAATATCACCGGGTGGAGAAAAAAGAGGATATCGAAATCACCTGCTTCGACGGGGAGGGGCTGATCTCAAAAGAATATGCCCGCGTCGTGGACGAGAAGCTGTGCGGGAAGAAAGTCCACACCTCATTCCAGATCCGTATGCCCTATGTCAAGGGTATGCTGCACGAGGTGGACTTCAAGACTTCCTGACCCTCTGCGGGACGGACACCATCACCGATCTGTGGGGCGTGCAGCATCCGATTCAGGAGGTGGATGTCATCCTCACCAAGAGTATGTTCAAGGGATACGGCTGGCTCACTGCCAGCGGCATGAACTGGGAGGACTACTGGACGGTGTTTCGCAAGTACCGCCATGCGCTGTACATCACCAATGTGAGCAAGGAGAAACCGGAACAGACCACCGAGCTGAACTATCAGTTTCTGACCACCGTTTCCATTCAGGGTGACGAGTTCCGCCCCGCCGATCTGCCGGACGGCTGGGATCACAGCCCGGAGGCAGACCCGCGAAATTGGCTCACCAAGCAGACGGAACTGGCGTATTACAATTTCTGCGCCGATGAATCGTTTCGGCAGAATTACTTTCTGGAGAAGTTTGAGCGGGTCAGCTGGTGGGAACGGCATCAGGCAGAGACCAGATCCTTGCCGCCGTGCTGAAAAAGAATCCTCGTTTCATCAACGAACCGATCTATGCCAAGCGATTGGAGGACGAAGCCGATAAAATCGTGGAGCAGTACGCCGTCGGCCGCCTGATCGTGGCGGGAGACAACCGTTATCTTTCCGGTGATCTTCTGGACTTTCTGGCGTTTCTGCTCCCGACTGTTCCGCCGCGCAAACGCAGGCAACGGATGTTTTACAGCACCGTCATGACCGACCACTTCCCGGAGAGTTCCTTCTATGCACCCCAGGCGGCCTATGCCCATGACGACGCCTGCACGCTGCTACGCAATCCGCACATTGCCCGCAACGAGGAGCTACAGCTTTCCTTCTACGACGCGAAGGAAGAGAGAAAGCAGATGCGGCATTACTATTTCGGGCACCTGACGGATGTGGTGATGGTGGATTCCAATATGCTGGCTACGGAGCGGCTGGGCGGCGCTGACTATGACGGCGATATGATCAAGACCATATCTGATCCGATCCTGAATGCCTGCGTCCGCCGCAACTACAACCTCTACCGCTACGAGAAACACAAATCCCTCACCAACACAGAGAACATTCCTCTGCTGATGATCCCCACGGCCCAGCCCCAGATTCGCAGTGCCGACGACTGGGAGGCACGCTTTGAGACCGTTCGCAGCACCTTTTCCTCCCGCGTCGGTCAAATCTGTAATGCCGCACTGGATCGCAGCATTATCGCCTACAACGAAAACTCCGACACCGAGGAGCGGGAGCGCTGCCGGGGAGGAGACGGAGACCTTGGCCATCCTCACCGGGCTGGAGATTGACTCGGCCAAGAGCGGCATCCGCCCTGATCTGGATGAGTACCTGACCCATAAGACCGTCAAGCGCAGCGACTTCCTCAAATATAAGACGCTGGTAGAAGAGGCGGAGACCCGGCGTGCCTGGTATGAGCCAACCCATGCGGCCAGGGTAAAGTCGTTTTTCAAAAAGGTGGATTGGAGCGAGGTGGACTCCAACGTGGAGCGCCTTCCGTATCTGGCACAACAGCTGAAAAAGAACACGCCGCGCATCAAGGCGAGGCCCGCCAAGGACGAAGAGCTGTTTCCTTTGCTGCCCGGCAGCCGGACTGGAGGAACAGCTGGATTCCGATAAGCTGGCGGCGGTAGCTACGCTGCTGCGAGATTACGATGCCTGCCTCTCCCGCATCCGAGCCTGCCGCGTTCCGTTGAAGGAGAAAAAGCGGAAGAGCGATGTGGAGCGCATCCTGTATGCCAGAGGGCAGGAGGACGCATACGATCCTGACGAGCTGTACGCTCTGTTCGGCAGTCTGCCGTCGGAAAGGGTGTCCGCTCTGCTGCATGCCATGCGGGAGCAGGCATGGCACCTCATGGACGAGGATGCACGGGAGCGCTTCCTGCGGGAATGGCTGCCAGAGTTCGAGGATATTTACGATCTGCTGACCGATTTCCGCTTCGGCGGTACCGCATCCTCGGAGACATTGTCTGTGATATGGAGGACGAGAACACCGGCAGGGAGAAAAAGCAGCTGTTCCGCGAAAGCGACTCAAAAGCCTTCACTGCCATGATGAGAGTCTTTGCGGACAAGGCCGCTTCCCGGAGCTACCGCGATGCCGTGACGGCCAAGTGCCGGGAGCTACTGACCGCGATTGTAAGACCGGCTTTGGCTGTGCGCTATGTGGTCGCTCTCGGCAGACGTGACCTGCTGTGGGATCTGCTGCCGGAGTATATCGGGAAAAATGTTCTGGAGGTGCGGGATGATTAACGAATGGGAGGAATTCTGCGCATATACCGGAACGGTTTCCTATACCGCCAGCAAGAAGAGCGATACGACCTGGCTGGGCCGGTTCACCTTTGCCACGATCCTGGAGTTCGAGGGGATGGCGCGGATTTTGACCATCCTGGCTCGCGGATATCTGTTCCACAGCAAGGACGGAGCAGTCATTTTGGGTGATCCTCATAATCGAATCGACTACGCCCGCCGCGCGCTCTGCGCCTGGTGCAGTGTTCCGGAGGACGGAAAGCGTGTGCCGAACAAGGAATGGCAGTTCCGGACGGATTTTTCGGAGTTCCACACGGAGTTCCCGGAGTTGGTAGATGCGGACGGGGTCGGCTGGTTTCTCCGTCATGTTCTTCGCATGGCGACTTCATGCTGACGCACCCGGAAAAGGTGCGCAGCACCTCACTCAAGTATGCGGAGGTTATTCAGTCCAAGTTCTCTGCCGCATGGCGAAGCAAGGTGATGCAATATCAGATCCCGATTTTTGCCCCCCAAACCAAGGGTGCCTGGACGCTGCGCTTTGACGATGTCCTTGCCGATGCGCTGGAGCTGGGGTCGCTGCGCAGAGAGGGGTCGGAGCTGCCGCTTGAACTGACAGAGAAAGTAACAACAGCGCTTCCGAAGGAAATTCCAGCCGAAGTTGTCTGTACGCTGACCCGCTATTATCTCGCCAACCGGCAGGATGATTGCGAATGGGTAGTCCTGCCGGTGGCAAACTTTGACGCCTACTTCGGGGACACCAGCTTCAGCAAGAAGTACCTGCCCAAGATCCCGCCGGAGATCATGGAGCGAAGCAATGCTTTCGGTATCAGCCGGTATCGGATCACGGAAGAATATCTGCCATAAGACACAGACAGCGGGACAAGCCTTTACGGCCTGTCCCGCTGCTTTCTCTGCCCGGATTGAAAATGTTTTCTTTGTCTATGGCGGCTCAACCGTTGAGCCGCCGCCTATGCTCTACTCCTCGTCATCATCAGGCCACGAGGAGATCATGTGAATATCGCCTGTGTCCATATCCATCGCCATGTGATCTCCCATGCGCATCATGAGATCCCTTCGGAGTCCATCGCCATGCTGTCAGAAATGCTCATGGTGAAGTCTCCGTCATCGTAGTCAAAAATGTACTTTGACATACCGTGCACCTCCAATTTTAATCATCGTATTCCGGATAGTCAGGTGCCCACTCGGGCATCCAATGCGCTTTGTTTCTGCGGTTTGCATTGTGAGTTCTCTGGTGCGATCTGTGGTTCGGATTCATCTGATTGGCCCGATTGTCAGCGTCAGCTTGATATGCCTTGTTATTGGGATTATGCAGATTTGCCCAGTGATCCAGTTGTGCTTTTGTATGTGTTTTTCCTGATACCTTTCCCATAATCAGCCTCCTTTCTGAACCGAAAAAAGTCCACG
>VOFC01000012.1_pt1 | contig 10001 bp, 14 predicted proteins | sample 5384161 | NCBI WGS metagenome assembly VOFC01 (sample SAMN12384722, study PRJNA508395) | human gut metagenome | isolation source: healthy gut B | host: Homo sapiens | reverse complement strand
TATTTTTTTAAAAGAATACTTATTTATGTATTAAGTAAAACATATTATTTTAATGTATAAAATAATGTATATATATAAAAGCTAAGCATACATATATACCAAAGGAGTATGATGTATGCTTATTTTAATCAAAAAAGAATAATTACAATATTTTTAATGGTATTTGTATCGTTATTTTGCGTTTTTTTTTTAAAATTGCTAATAACAATATGCTAAAATAAAGAAAATAACAACAGAAACTGTAGCTTTGCCTGTTACAAATAGAGTAATAGTAATAGATGCAGGACATGGAACTCAGATGAAGGGCAGAGAGCAATAATGGAGTAACAGAAGCGGAAAATAAATTTAAGAATAGCATTAAAAACTTCAAAATTTGCTTGAACAAAGTGGAGCAAAGGTTATATTAACACGTTCTAATGAAACTGCAATATATGATATAGATAAGAAAACATTAAGAGAAAAAAAAGGTGTCTGACATTCATAATAGAGTAAAGATAGAAATGAGTCTAGTGCAGATATATTTGTTTCCATACATCTAAAACAAAATTCCGCAAAATCAATATTAGGGGATGGCAATGCTTTTATAACCAAAATGAGAAAAGAAGATTTTAGCAGAAAATTTTACAAAATAATTTGAATGAAGCTATTCAAAAAAGAAAATAAAAGAATAGCAATGAAATTAGATACAGCATATATAATGAAAAATGTAGAAATACCAATTAGCATAGTAGAATGCGGATTTTTATCGAATCCAGAGGAAGAGAAAAATGATTACAGGATGATGCCTATCAAGATAGACTTGCTTGGGGAATATATAATGGCATAATGGACTACTTTAATTAAAAATAGTAATGTTAGTGTATATAGGAGAAGGTGTTTAAAATTTAAAAGAAAGTCTTCGAATATATAGAATAATTTGTGTAAAGTAAAAAATAAACCTTCTTATGATAAAATAAAAATGTTCCCTGCTTATTAAATAAAAAATTTGACAAGCAGGGTTCAACTTAAAAATTTCTCTTCTTATTTTTCATTTTGGTCTTGCTCTTCTACTTCTATACCTTCTTGCTGTTCAGGTGTTCCTTTTTATATCTTTTTAATTTTAAAGAAGGATACATTTTCTTTAAAACATCTCTAGAAGTTAATTCCCTAACATTATCACTGTAAGGGTTAGATACCCACATTGTAGGTATATATTCACCAACTGTTAAAAGGTCAGAATCATAAAGAGCTTGAACTTGTTTCATTTCAGTATTTTTATATTGTTCATGACTTGCTGTTCCAAAATTACCTTGATAATAAACTCCAAAAGTTTTGTACTGAAATTCAATTAAAGGAAATAATTGCTCAGAGATAGAATTTCCTTTTAGTTTTTCCTAATAAAGCATTTAAAGTTTTAATTAATTTTGGTTCGATAGAACATGTATGGTGTTCTGCTTTATAACCATTTTCTTTATCATGATTTTTTTACATGAAGAACTTTTTAGAAGATGAGTGGCTTTCAGGAGAAGACTCTATTTCTTCCATTAGTATTCTAAATTCCTCTTCTGCGGTAGCTAAAATTTCTATTCAAAAACATCATCTAAAGATTTACCATCACTGTGATTTTTATAAGCACTACTAGTAGCCTTTTTACTCTTGCATAAAATGATAAAAAAGGAGTAATTTTACCTAAGTCTCTTAAATGATTAAGATATTGATTTAAGTAATTTATGAATAAAATAAATTGTTCTTCTTGATCTATAACATATTTTTCATATGTTCTTCTTTTGCTTCTCTTTCAGAAAGAGGTGTAACCTGAGGAATATTACCATAATTTTCTGGGCTTAAGCTTTTTTAAACTCGTTCATAAAAAATTCATTCCTTTCTTGCTTTGCTTAAATGGATATATAGTTATGTAAAATGTTTTTTAAAATAAATTCCTTTTACTAAAAGTATTCTATTATTATAACATAAATTAAGTTTTTTACAAATTTGAAATTTAGAGCAAGTTTACAGACTTATTAAGTAAAAAAAATAACAATTTTATAAAGTAATTTTCTAAGTAGTAAATTTGCTACATATTTTATTTACATTTACCATACACAATGGTATAATTTAGCCATAATAATTTGGTTAAACCGTTTTAATAGATTACTTAAATAAAAAATTTAATCAAAAAAGGATGTGTTTTAATATGGAAATAGTAGAAAAGAATTTATGTGTGTTTTACTTGGAAGTGATATAAATACATATAGTATGGCAAGAGCTTTTCATGAAGAATATGGAATAAAATCTAGAGTAATGGGGAAATTTTTACAGGGCCAAGTTATAGAAGTAAAATTGTAGATTTTTTATGCAGACCCTTAAAATGGACCAAAAAGAAGTGTTTATAAAAGCTGCTAATGACTTTGCAAAATGAGCATAAAGATAAAAAATAATTTTACTAGGTTGTGGAGATAATTATGTGAGGCAAATTATTGAATGTAGAGATGAACTTGCAGATAATTATATTATTCCATATATAGATAGAGAACTTATGGAAAGACTAATAAAAAAAAGAAGAATTTTACAAGATGTGTGAAAAATATGGGATCTTATATCCAAAAACATTTATATATTCAAAAGATATGAACTTAAATTATACTTTGGATTTTGATTTTCCAGTAATATTAAAACCCTCTAATAGTGTGGATTATTTTGCTCATGAGTTTGAAACACAGCACAAAGTATATAAAATTGATACTAGAGAAGAGCTAGACGAAGTAATAAAACAAATATATGATGCAGGATATTCAGATACATTAATTATGCAGGAGTTTATTCCAGGTGATGATACATATATGAGAGTTATGACAGGATATGCAAATAAAAATGGCAAAGTTGAGTTAATGTGTTTAGGACATACAATGCTAGAAGAACATACACCACATGGAATAGGAAATCATGCAGTTGTTATGACCGAATGTAATTCAGATTTAGCAAATAAATTAAAAACTTTCTTAGAGGATATTCATTATACAGGATTTTTTAATTTTGATATAAAATATTGCGAAAAGGACAATACTTTTAGAGTATTTGAAATAAATGTGCGTCAAGGTAGAAGCAATTATTATGTAACAGGAGCAGGTTATAACTTAGCAAAATATGTTGTGGAAGACTATATATATAATAAAGAGCATGATTACTTGATAGCAGATAATATTAATTTATGGACTGTAATTCCTATAGGAATAGCTTATAAATATGTTGATGAAAAAATATGTAAACCAAATGAAAGAACTAAAAAAAGAAGGAAAATTTGTAAATCCATTATTCTATAAAGGAGATAATAAAATATTAAGAACTTTAGCATTAGTAAAGAGTCAATTAAGACATTATGGAAATTATAGAAAGTATTTGAAAAAATAATGTCTTTGAAAATAGAAATAGAAATCAAATAAAAAAGTTATGCAATGATTATGAAGGTATAAGGTCAGGAATAAAAACTAAAATTTTACAATAATTAAAAAACAAGAAATATAGTAATATAAATTTAGACTAAAGAAATGGAAGGAAGGAATTTATTTGAATAAAAAAGTATTAGGTGTAATTGGAGGAATGGGAACCGCTGCTACTATAGACTTTTATACCAGAATTATGAACCATACAGTTGCACATAAAGACCAAGAACATATAGATATGGTAATAATAAACCATGCATCAATAATAGATAGAACTTATGCAATTAAAAATAATAAACTGGACGAGTTGTTAAAACAAATGCATGAAAATTTAAAAATTTTGGAAAATGCGAAGGTAACAAGTATAGCAATACCATGTAATACAAGCCATAGCATTATAGATAAAATACAGCAATTAACAAGTATTCCAATTATTAACATGATAGAAGAAACTGCAAAAGGACTGAAGGAAGTAGTTAATAAAAGGTGAAAAAAGTGGGTATAATGGCTACAGATGGTACGATTATGTTAAAAATCTATCAACAAGCATGTAAAAAGTATGATATAGAATATTTTGTGCCAGATGATAATATACAAAAACAAATTATGGATATTATATATGATGATGTAAAAGCTAAAGGAATATTTGATAATGAAAAATTTAAAAAAGTACTAAATTATTTTATGCAAAACGGATGTAAATATGTAATACTTGGATGTACAGAATTATCTGGATTTAAAAAGACTTTGATAAAAATACTATAGACCCAATGGATTATTTAGTAAAAGCTGCTATATTAAGTGTTGACAAAGAGTACAAAGATTAACAATATTGTACAAATTTTATTATTATTAAAAATTTATATGCAAAAATTGTGGAAATTATATTAGAAAAATATTTTAAGACACAATAAGTGTAATAAGTTATAAATATAATAAATGACAAAATTATATGAAAATTTTTTAAAACATGAAAGGATGTAAGAATGAAAAAATTTAAACTATATGAGTATGTGGAAAAGTTAAGTAAAAATGACTTGATAGTAACAAGTAATGTAGAAAAAAAAATAGGGATGTTGTTATAAACAAAGTTTGTTATAATTCAAATGATGTAGAAAAAGATACATTATTTGTTTGCAAAGGAGTAAAATTTAAAGAGGAATATTTAAAAGATGCTATAGTAAGTGGTGCAATTGCGTATATTTCAGAAACAAAATATAATGTGGATATACCATGTATATTAGTAAGTGACATCAAAAAAGCTTTAGCAATTGTATCAAAATGTATTTTAATAATCCAACAGATATATTAAATATGATAGGGATTACAGGAACTAAGGGAAATCTACAACTGCATATTATATAAAAAGTATATTAGATAGCTATATGAAAGAAGTAGACGGAACAGATACAGCAATTTTGTCTTCTATAAATAATTATGACGGAAAAACTAGTGTTGAATCTGTACTTACAACTCAAGAGTCATATGAAATAGAAAAATATGCAAGAAATGCAGTAGAGAGTAACCTTAAAAACCTAGTTATGGAAGTTAGTAGCCAAGCATTAAAAAAAAAGAATAGAGTGTATGGTATAACTTATGACGAAGCTGTATTTTTAAATATTTCAGAAGACCATATAAGTAATATAGAACATCCAGACTTTAATGACTATTTTGAGTCAAAATTAAAAATATTTAATCAGTCAAAAGTAGCTTGTGTAAATCTTAATATGGATAATATAGAAAATTTATTAAAGGTACTTGATTATGCTAAAAATTCAGAAAAAATAATTACTTTTGGAACAACTAGAAATGCGGATGTATTTGCATATAATATAGAAAAAAAGGGATTACATACATCATTTAAAGTAAAAAGACACCATATTTTAATAATAAAATATTACTTACAATGCCTGGATTATTTAATATAGAAAATGCATTAGCAGCAATAGCAGTGTCAGTTGCAATGAAGATTCCATATAAAAATATATATGAGGGATTAAAAGTTGCAAGATCAAGTGGTAGAATGGAATTATATACAAATAAAGATAAAAAATAATTGCAATTGTAGATTATGCACATAATAAATTAAGTTTTGAAAAATTATATGAATCAACAATAAAAGAATATCCAGATAGAAAAATAGTAACAGTTTTTGGCTGTCCAGGTGGACATGCTATAATAAGAAGAAGAGACTTAGAGTTCTTTCTGGATTAAATTCAGATATAACATATTTAACAGCAGAAGACCCAGGAATGGAAAAAGACAGAAGATATCTGCGAAGAAAAATAGCTGGATATGTAAAAAAGTTGGAGGAAAAATACAGAATTATTGAAGATAGAGGAGAGGCAATAAAACAGCTATAATGGAAAATCCAGATAGTGTAATTTTAATTACAGGAAAAAGGAAATGAAACAAGACAAAAATTGGTACAACTTATGTAAAATGTTTAACAGATGTACAATATGCAAAAAAATGCGTTAAAAGAATATGACAGAATTTATATTAATACTCAAAATGCTAAAAAAAAAGTTGTAAAAAAAAATAATTATAGGAGATTTATATATGAAAATAGAAAGGATTCGTAAAGTTGAACCAGTTGAAAAAGTAAGAGGAGGAAATTTAACTAAAAGGATGTAATGAAACTCTAAAAGAAAAAAAACAAAACTTTCAAAGAAAGTTTGAGACATAATAATGAAAAAAAAGATGGTAAAATGTCAAAAGAAGAAAATATAGAGTTTGACTCTAAAAGGGCGCAAACAGAGGCATATATTGATAAATTAGCAGCAGAAATGAGAATAAAGCAAATAAATAATGAAGAACAAGAAAAATAAATATTTAATTTTATAAAATGCATAAAAATTCCACTCTTTGGAGAAACTATTTGAAAAAATAGAACAAGGAGTGGAATTTTTTGAAAAGATTATAAAATTCTAAATATAAAAGGTACATTATTAGATAAGGTACAACTTGAAAGTTATCTTGAGAAAATTGCATCTGATAATATTTTGCAAGCAAAATCTAGTAAAGAAACATATCCTATACCTAGACTCAAGGAGAATTATGAAATAATTACACAAATTTATGAACTTTTAACAGAACATATAAAATTAAAAATACCTATACATCCAGCTGGAGAATGGATTTTGGATAATTATTATATAATTGAAGAAGCTGTAAAATCTATTGTAAAAGATATTACGCTTAAAAAAATATACCAATTTTTCCAGGTATAACAACTGGTCCGTATGCTGGTTTTGCAAGGATTTATGAACTTGCAGGAGAAATTGTTGCATATACAGATTGTAAAATAGATGGTAAAATTTTTACCAGAATTTTTAAAAAAAGCATATCAATCCAAAAAAGAATTTAAATATGGAAGAAATTTGGAATATAGGACCATTTATACAAATAGCTTTAATAGAAAAAAATAAGAGAGGTTTGTGAAAAAATTTATTCTTCTCAAATGCAAAAATATAAAGTAGAAAATATTGTAGAAAGACTTTAGAAGAAAAAGAAAAAAGATAAGTGTAATTTAAAAACATACATGAATACAGGTTGAAAATTTTAATATGAAGAAATGAAATATCCATTTATTGAGTATATGTCATATAAATTAAAAAGACTAGGAAAATTAGAGCATATCCATTTTTTAAAGTTTTGAAGATGAAGTAAATAAAATGGGACTAGATATATCAGACGTAATAAAAAAGAACATTTTGATATTGCTGTAAAAAAAAGTTATTGTTGGGAATAGTATAACTAGTATAAAAAATTTAAATTAATAAACTTTGTGAATATATTTGAAGAAATAAATGGAGTTGAAGAAAAATATTAAAAAAAATATGACCCGACACAAATTTACTCAAAAATGGATTATAAAACTAGAATTTACTATAAAATACTAATAAAAAAATGGCTAAAAAAACGGAAATATCTGAAATATATTTGCAACAAAAGGCATTGGAATTAGCAGAAAGAGAATTTTAATAAATGAAAATAAAAAAAAATTAGATCTAAAAAGGCACATATTGGTTATTATTTAATAAGTAGTGGGAAAGCAAAACTTTTGCAGGAGATTACAAATAAAAAAAGTAGAAGGAATATCAAATGAGAATAAATCTAAAATATATATTTATGGTATTTTAATTTTATCTATTATTATTACGTCTTTAATAGCATGGGGGAATAGAAGAAAAATGGTAAAAATATAATAATTTCAATTATTATTGGAATTTTTTGCATTTGTACCTGTACAAGTTTTTGAATTCAACAAATTGTGCAATATATTTTAGGAAAATTTGTTGAGCCTAAAATATATAAATCTAAAACTAGATTTTGGTATGGGGATAAAAGGAATATTCTACTTTTGTTGTAATACCGACTATTTTAAATAATCCACAAAAAGTAGAGAGAACTTGTAAAAAAAATTAGAAATTATTATTTAGCAAATAAAACTGAAAACTTATATTTTGCATTACTTGGCGATTGTACACCAAGCAATCAAAAGTAGAGGAAAAAAATTATATAGAGAAAATTATAAAAAGCAGGAATAAAGCAAATAGATAAACTAAATGAAAAATATAAAGATAATAATTTTCCGTAAATTTCATTTTTTATATAGAGAAAAATTTGGAATGAAGGAGAAGCATACTATTTAGGCTGGGAAAGAAAAAATAGGAATTTTAAATCAATTTAATGATTTTATAAAAACAGGAGATAATGGAAATTATAATATGTGCTATAAAGTAAAAGAAAAAGTAAATACAATAAATCAAAAAAGGAAAATAATAAATTACCTAAGATAAAATATATAATTACATTGATGCAGATACTAATTTAGTTTTTTCAGGATTAGAATTAATAGGTGCAATGGCGCATATTTAAATACAGATATTACTTAATAAAAAAAGGAACTGCTGTAGAAAGTGGATATGCTTTAATTCAGCCAAGAGTAGGTATAGACTTACTTATAAGTAACAAAACATGGTTTACTAAAATATATGCTGGAAATGGAGGAACAGACCCATATAGTAATGCAATTTCTGACACATACCAAGATAATTTTAAAGAAGGAATTTTTACAGGAAAAGGTCATTTATGATTTAGATGTATTTTATGAAATTTTTAAAAAAATACAATTCCAGATAATACAGTATTAAGTCATGACTTATTAGAAGGATATTTATTTAAAATGTGGGTTGGCATCAGATATAGAACTTATGGATGGATATCCTTCAACATATCAAACATTTAAAATGAGGTTAAGAAGATGATGGATAAGGGGAGATTGGCAAATTTTAAGGATGGCTGAAAAAAAGGGTTTTTTAGACACAAAAAAAAAAAGAGAATCCATTAAATAAATTATCTAAATATAAAATTTTAGATAATTTATTTAGAAGTACAAGAAATAGCTATAGTTTATTAATATTATCCAACAAAAACATTTCAATGTGGAAAAAAAGAAATATTATTTTATTAAATAATGGGAATATTAGTTAATTTAATGCCTACAATAATAGATGTTAAATAAAATTATTTTTTATAAAGAAGGCGATAAAAAAGATAAAAAGTTTTTACAAAAATATAAGTAATTTTGCAAGTATTTTACAAATTGAATATTCTAAGAAATTTGCCAATATACCTATATGGAATATCTGAATGCAATTAATTTAAAAAGCATTTATAGAATGTTTAAAAGTAAAAAGAATTTGCTTTGAATGGACAACAAAGAAGAAGCAGAAAACAATAAATAATTTAATAAATAAAAATATCTTACAAAAAAATTTTTTCTTTAAATCCGGAAATAAAAGCAAATGAGATATTATTACAAGAAAGGATGCCTGAGACATTTATAACAACAAAGGAACAAAAAAAAAAATTAGAAAAGTTAAAATATAAAGATTATGAAAATTATACTTCTGCAGTATATAATAATGATGACAATAGGATAACTAGAGGAAATGTGATTTCAAATGAAAAATATACTGTAGCCATAAATCAATTTGGTGAAGGTTTTAGTAAATACAAAAATATTTATGTAAATAGATTTAAAATTACAGAAGATTATATGCAAGGAATTTTATTTTTTATAAAAAATGTGAAATCCAAAAAAGCAGTTAATGTAACAAAGGAAAATTCAAAAGTGTTTTTTATGCCAGATCAAGTAAAGTTTGAAAGAGTTGAAGGAAACATTAAAACTAAATTAAGAATGGTTTTAGACCAGGAAGAAGCGGTAAAATAAGAAGGTTGGAATTAGAAAATATAGGAAATACTGAAGAGAGTTTAGAAGTTTCTTGTAAATTTGAACCTATACTTTCTAGTAAAGAACAAGATTATGCACATCCAAGTTTTAATAGTTTATTTTTGATGATGGATTATGATGAAAATGAAAAAAAAATCTTAGAGGTAAAAAGAAGAAAACGTGGAAACAATGAAAAAGAAATGTTTTTGGAAGCAATGTTTTCAACAGATGCAACAGTTTTAGTGGATAACGAGTTTGAAACAGATAAAGAAAAACTACAAGTAAGGGGAGAATTAGATATTCCATATAAAATAAAAAAATCAATTCCGTTTTCAAATAAA
>VOFC01003611.1_pt1 | contig 10027 bp, 8 predicted proteins | sample 5384161 | NCBI WGS metagenome assembly VOFC01 (sample SAMN12384722, study PRJNA508395) | human gut metagenome | isolation source: healthy gut B | host: Homo sapiens | reverse complement strand
GCAAGACCATCCTGCTGAATCATAGCAATTGGCATTTTACCAAGGAGAACCCCGGCATCCCCACCGCCATTATGGGTGAGGCCATCACCGGCGGCAACGATTACTACCGCGGCACCTGCTGGTATACGCTGGCTCTGGCAAAGCCCGCCATCCCGGCAGGCGGCAAAGCAATTTTGCAGTTGGACGGTGCCGCTATGACCGCTGTAGTCTACCTGAACGGCGAAAAGCTGGCCGAGCACAAGGGCGGCTATTCTACCTTTCGGGTTGACCTGACCGAACATCTCAAAGAGGAAAATCTGCTGGCGATCAGCGTGGACAACAGCGACAACGACACCGTGTACCCCCAGAAGGCAGACTTCACCTTCTACGGCGGCATTTACCGCGATGTAACTCTGCACATCGTTCCGGCAGAGCATTTCGCTTTGCCCGCAAACGGCGCACCGGCTCTGAAGGTGACCCCCATCGTCACCGACCTTGCCGCTAAGACCGTCGAAGTCACTGTGGAAGCCGCCGTGGTGGGTGCACAGAGCGTTACCTTTGCGCTGGAAGGCCAGAGCATCACCGCTCCGGCGGAAAACGGCACTGCAAAGGCTGTTTTCACCCTGGACAATGCCCGCCTGTGGGATGGCGTGGACGATCCCTTCCTTTACACCGTCTCTGCCAAGCTGGACAACGGTGAAGAGACTTCTGCCCGCTTCGGCTGCCGGAAGTTTGAGTTTGACCCACAGAAGGGCTTCATCCTGAACGGCCGCAGCTATCCGCTGCGCGGTGTTTCCCGCCATCAGGACCGCAAGGGGGCCGGCATTGCCCTGACAAACGAAATGATGGAGGAGGACATTTCCATCATTCTGGAAATGGGTGCCAACACCATCCGGCTGGCGCACTACCAGCACGCACAGTATTTCTACGACCTGTGCGATGAAAAGGGCCTTGTCATCTGGGCAGAGATTCCCTACATCACCATGCACATGACCAACGGCCGTGCCAACACCCTGACCCAGATGGAAGAGCTGATCGTCCAGAACTACAACCACCCCTGCATTGCCGTTTGGGGCCTGTCCAACGAGATTACCGCCGCATCCGCTGTCAATGAAGATCTGCTGGAAAACCACCGTCTGCTGAACGAGCTGGCCCACAAGCTGGACCCCACCCGGAAGACCACCATGGCAAATGTGTTCATGCTGGAGACCACCAGCCCCATTCTGGAGATCCCGGACGTGAACAGCTACAACCTCTATTTTGGCTGGTATCTGGGCGAACTGGAGCAGAACGACGAGTTCTTTGACAAATACCACGCCGATTACCCCGACCGCTGCATCGGCTTTTCGGAGTATGGCGCAGATGCTAACCCCCAGTATCAGAGCAGCCACCCGGAAAAGGGCGACTACACCGAAAGCTATCAGTGCGTTTACCACGAGCATATTGCAAAGATGATCGCCGACCGTCCTTGGCTGTGGGCGACCCATGTGTGGAATATGTTCGACTTTGCCGCCGATGGCCGGGACGAGGGCGGCAAGCACGGCGAAAAACCAGAAGGGTCTTGTCACCTTTGACCGCAAGCTGAAAAAAGACCCCTTTTATCTCTACAAGGCCTACTGGAGCAAGGAGCCCTTCGTGCACCTGTGCGGCAGCCGCTATGTGGACCGCGCCGAGGATGTGACCGAGATCAAGGTCTACTCCAATCTGCCAGAGGTCTCGCTGTACAAGGACGGTCAGCTGGTGGAGACCAAGCAGGGTGACAAGGTGTTCACCTTCCAGCTGCCCATTACCGGCAAGCACAGCATTGAGGCACGCTCCGGCGAGCACAGCAGCGTGATCCTGGTGAACAAGGTGGACGCCCCCAACCCGGACTACGCCATGGACAACCGCAAGAATGTGACCAACTGGTTTGACGGGGAGCTGGATGCCAGCTGCTGGTCGGTGAAGGACAACATGGCCAAAGCCATGGCAGACCCCAAGGCTGGCCCCATCCTGAAGCAGATCTCCGATAAGGCCGCCGCTGCCCGCGGCGATGTGGCCGCCGCCGTGAAGGATAACCCGGCTCTGGTGGCTGATGGAGCGCGCCATGCAGCGGATGACCATTGAATCCATGCTGATGCAGGCAGGCGCTTCCGAGGAGGACATCAAGCAGCTGAACCGTGTATTGCAGGGTATTTCCAAGGAGTGAGTTTCGATGAGACAGACTTATTGCAACCCCCTTGATCTGGGCTACCGCTATCAGCACATGAAGGAAGGCCCGCGCGTGGCGGGTTTCCGGGAGGGTGCAGACCCGACGCTGGTTTATTTCAAGGGCAAATATTATCTCTTTGTTTCCATGTCGGCAGGCTTCTGGTATTCGGAGGATCTGCTGAACTGGGACTTCCATGCAGACCCCGGCCTGCTGATCTACGACTACGCACCGGATGTGCGGCAGGTGGGCAATTACCTCTATTTCTGCGCCAGCCGCAAGGGGACGCAACTGCCCCATTTTGCGCACCGCTGACCCCCTGACTGAGCCGTTTACCGAAGTGTCTGCCCCCTTTGCCTTCTGGGACCCGGATCTGTTCTGCGATGACGATGGCCGGGTGTACTTCTACTGGGGCTGCTCCAACATCTCCCCCATCTACGGGGTGGAGCTGAACCCGGACACCATGACCCCCATCGGTGAAAAGCAGGAGCTGATCTTCGGCAATGAAACCGTACTGGGCTACGAGCGCCCCGGCAACAACGGCATCGTGGACCGGGAAGCCAGCGTGCTGTACCAGTCCATGAAGCAGTTCTATGATCCCAAGACCGGCAAGCTGAATCTGCCGCCGCAGATGGCAAATATCCCCGGTCTGAGTGTCGAAAGCCTGACTGCCATGTTCAACGCCATCGGCAAGCCCCTACATCGAGGGTGCCTTTATGACAAAGCATGACGGCCTCTATTACCTGCAATATGCCTGCCCTGGCACCCAGTACAACACTTACGCCGACGGTGTATACACCTCCGTTCTCCGCTGGGCCCCTTTGTGCGGCAGGCATCCAATCCGTTCTCCGCAAAGCCCGGTGGCTTCATTACCGGTGCAGGCCACGGCAGTACCATTGCCGACAAATACGGCAACTACTGGCACGCGTCCACGATGCGCATTTCGGTCAACCACGACTTTGAGCGCCGCGTGGGGCTGTTCCCTGCCGGGTTTGACAAGGACGGCGTGCTTTACTGCAACCAGAACTTTGCCGATTACCCCCACCGCATCCCAGCAGACCGCTTTGATGCCGCCAGACAGCAGCCGGAATGGATGCTGCTGAGCTACAAAAAAGCCGGTCACGGCCTCCAGCACCGCAGAAAACAGCAGCCCGGAATGGGCAGTCAATGAGGACTGCCGCAGCTGGTGGAGCGCCGCCGGTGCAGAGCCGGGTGAATGGCTGTGTGTGGATCTTGGCAAAGAGAGTGATGTCCGCGCCATTCAGGTAAATATGGCGGACGAAACGCTGGCGGTGGACTTCCCTGCTGACAGCTACGGCGATGACCGCAAGACCCGCCACATCGAAACCCGGCCCCAGATTTCCCACTACACGGTGGAGACCAGTGTGAACGGAGCGAGCTGGACGCTGCGCGAAAATGTTGCCCGCGAATGCTCCAACGGCTATTATGAATATGCTGACGGCATCCGTGCGCGGTATGTCCGCGTGACGGGCGGCGAATTGCCCTACGGCCAGACGCTGCGTGTCAGCGGGCTGCGGGTGTTCGGTAACGGCGAAGGCGCAAAGCCCGCACAGGCCGAAGCCGCCGGGGCTCGCGTGGATGCACTGGATGCAAAGATCACTTGGAAGCATATCGAAAATGCACAGGGCTGCAACGTCCGCTACGGCGTTGCGCCTGATAAGCTCTATCTGAGCTGGCTGGTGTACGATGCAGACGAAGTGACCCTTTCCACCCTGACCGCCGGGCAGGAATACTACGTCTGCGTGGACAGCTTTAACGAAAACGGCATCATGCCGGGTAAGACTTTCAAACTGGAGGGGTAAACCATGCCCATCAAAGCCGTGCAGCAATTTATGCTGGGCACTGTACTGAGCAACGAGCAGCAGGCCAAAGAGACCCTTGCTGCCATGAAAGCCGCCGGGTACGACGGCATTGAACTGTGTGGATTTATGATCCACCCCATTGGCTTTGTGGTAAAGCTGCTGACCAAGGCCGCCGGTATGCCGGTGGGCAAGGGCGGTAATCTGGACTGGCACAAGCTGGTGCAGGAGGCAGGCCTTCAGGTGGTCAGCCTGCACACCGACCTTGGCTCTCTGGAGCGGGATGCTCACGCTGTGGCCGAGGAAGCAAAGAGCTTCGGCACACAGTATGTGGTCATCACCGGGATGTACCGGTTTGATTACGGCGATGAAGCCGCCATGCACGAACTTGCACAGCGGCTGAACAAAGCCGGGGAAGCTCTGGCAGCCGAGGGCATCCATCTGCTCTACCACAACCACAACTGCGAGCTGCGGCATGTGAACGCAGAAAAGCGCTCCTACGATATTTTAATCGAGGAAACGAATCCCGAATTTGTCAACTTTGAGTTTGACAGCTACTGGTTCACCGAGGGCGGTGCAAACGCGCTGGCATGGATGCAGCGGCTTGGTCCCCGCATGAAGCTATGGCACATCAACGACCGGGGTGCCCGCATCACCGGCAGCGCCATCACGCCCATCCTGAAAACCGACAGCATGGAGCTGGGCACCGGCAATATGGACCTTGACAGCCTGATGGCACAGGCCCTTGCCATGGATGTGGATGCTGTCATTCTGGAAAGCCACCGCAACTGGGTGGACAACTCTCCTGTCAAGAGCTTCCAGCTCAGTGCAAAATACCTTGCGCAAAAATTCTGATCTGCCATTTTCTCATCATTTTCTTCTTCATTACCCTCATAAAAGCAACGCCCCGCACCGGTTTCTCCTTCCGGTGCGGGGCGTTGTGTTTTGCGGGGAATCTTTTGCATTACAGGGTGTGGGTGCCCGGCTGCAAGGTCAGGCTTCTGCCATCCGGGAGGGTGACTTCTGCGGTTCTGTTGCAGGGCACGGTGATGGTGTAGATCACGGCATCGCCTGCATACTGCCAGCCGCTTTCAATGCGCCCCACCGGGGAATCGTACACTGCTTTTGCCCAGCCCAGAGCCGGGTTCGGGGTGGGGGCGATGGTCAGGGTCTCCCCTGCCAGACGGATTCCGCACACACCGCCAAACAGCCAGCCGCAGATGGCACCGTAGGAGTAATGGTTCAGGGATTCGCTGGGGTGGCCGTTTGCGTCAATGCCCGTCCATGTCTCCCAGACGGTGGTAGCGCCCTGCTTGACCTCATAGAGCCAGCTGGGAGCGGTGTCCTGTAACAACAGCCTGTAAGCGGTATCGGCATAGCCGTACTTTGCCAGCACCTCGCAGAGGAAGGGCGTAGAAAGGAAACCGGTGTTCAGATGGTAGCCGTTGTCCGCCACCATCCGGTTCAGGGTATCCGCAGCGGCTTGGCTCTCCTCCTCGCCCAGCAGTGCAAAGGCAATGGCGCGGACGTATTCACACTGGCGGTCAGAAGTAATTTTTCCGTTATCCGTAAAGGCATCACGGTATGCCTTGACCGCCTTTTCTGCCGTGTCGCGGTACTGCGCTGCGTCCTCTGCCTTGCCCAGTGCCTGCGCAATTTCTGCCAGAAGCCGCCCGGAATAAGCCAGATACGCCGTCCCCACGCTTTTGCGCGGGTTCATCATCGCCTGCATGGGGGGGGTAATGCCCGGCTCACACCACTCGCCGTAGTCCAGACCGTTCAGCACCGTGTACTTTGCGTATGCCCCGGTCTGCTGTTCCTCGGTGGTCTGCTTGGCACGGCCCAGCAGGAACGCATACCACTTCTGCATCATCTGGTAGTTGTCCGCAAGGATCTTGCGGTCGCCGGTGCGCTTATAAAGAGCGTAGGGCACCAGAATGGCGGCATCGCCCCAGCCCGCCGACATACAGAGCATGGGGGTCATGTAGCCGGGGCGGCTGGTGGGCGGCGCAATGTTCGCCATGCGTCCATCCGGGTACTGGTTCAGGCGGCATTCTGCCACATTTTTCCACCACCGGGTAGCAGTCCATCAGGGTCAGGCCCGTCTCGATGAACACTCCCATATCGCCCGTCCAGCCGGCACGCTCCCGGGTGGGGCAGTCGGTGGGGATATCGCAGAAGTTGCCCTTCTGGCTCCACACACTGTTTTTCACCAGCTGATCCACATCGGCATTGCCGCACCCAAAGCTGCCGGTGACCGGCATCTCCGAATAGACGGCGTGGGCGGTAAACTCTGCGCTGGTCAGGTCGATGTCCGTTTCCACCTTTGCGTACCGGAAGCCCATGATGGTAAAGCTGGGCTTGTAGTGGTTCTCGCCCTCTTTGCAGACGAGTTCCAGCAGCTGTGCCGTGCCGCCTTCCTTGTGGCGGTTGCGGTCCTGAAAGTTCTCCTGCGTAAAGTTGCCGTTTTCGTCCAGTGCTTCGCCGCACAACAGCTTGATTTTCTGCCCGGCGTGGGCGGTCAGCTTCATCTCCACATAGCCAGCCATATTCTGCCCAAAGTCCAGCACGGTCTCGCCGCCAGGGGTGCGCAGCAGCCTGCCCGCAAAGTTTTCCTGCTCCCGGATGGGCACGGTGTTCATGCCGGTGATGAGCAGGGTGTTCGGCTGGGTCTTGACACCATGCCAGCCAGAAAGCTCCCCTTCCAGCCGGGCATCGAATACTTCGCCCTGCTGCAGATCATTCTGCCGAATGGGTCCCTGCTGGGTGGCTTCCATGCTGCTGTCCGAAACGCAGACCGCCTTGCCGTCCACTTCCAGCTGGAACAGGACAGCCACTTCTTTCCCGAACAGGTCACGGTCACCATCCACGCCGGAGGTACTGCGGTACCAGCCATCGCCCAATGCGATGAGCAGCTCATTTTACCGTCACGGACAAGCGCGGTCACATCGTAGGTCTGTGCCCCAAGGTGCTTGTCTGCGGTAAAGCTGCCGGGGGCGAGCACCATATCACCGATACGCTTGCCGTTCAGCCATGCCGCATACAGACCCTTGGCGGTAATGTACAGCCGCTTGCACTGCCCCGCCGGGGCGGTGAACGTTTTGCGCAGATAGCTTGCCGGGCGGTGGGGCTGATAAGGCTGCGCCTGCCCCTTGCCGGAGGCTTCCAGCGCCGCCTGCTTCTGCTCCCAGTTGGGCTTTGCAAAGGCGTTGATGGCATCAGCGCAGTCGATGTCCGGCTCTTCTGTCTCCGGGCAGACCCACACGCCCTGCCAGTCTGCCTGTGCAAGCCCGGTCTCGAAGGAAGCGGTGCTCCATGCACCGGGCTGGTCATTTTCATCCCACAGGCGGATGCGCCACCGTCCCTGCGTCTTGGGCGGTACAGCGCTGGGCGTTTCGGTGTGCATCACACTGCCCAAAGCCTTTCCGCTCGCCCACAGCGTTTCGGCTCCGGCAGTTACTTCAATTTCGTAGGCGGTCTGGCGCACGCCTTCGGCGCACTGCCACGATAAAAACAGCGTCCCGGCATCTATGCCGAGAGGCTGGGTCAGATGATTCGTTTTCAGGTTTGTTGCTTGCATCATCCGCATCTCCTTTTTCCGTTTGATTTCTGTTCTTATTATAAAGAGAATCCCACGGAATAAGGGTGCAAAATTTTGTGTTATCGGTCAAAAAATCGTGTTATTTATGACAATTTAAAAAATTCATCTTGCTTCACGACTTTTCATCCGTACTGTCTGCGGTTTTCCTGTTATACTTTGGGCAAGAAAATCAGAGGGCTGCGGACTGCCCTCAAACGAAAGGAAGGCATTACAGAATGGACATTGAAAAGATCCTCCAGCAGATGACACCGGAGGAAAAAGCAGACTTCTGCTCCGGTTCGGATTTCTGGCATACACAGCCGGTGGAGCGGCTCGGTGTGCCCGCCGTGATGATGAGCGACGGCCCCAGCGGTCTGCGCAAACAGGACGAGCAGGGCGACCATCTGGGCATCAACGAAAGCATCCCGGCGGTCTGTTTCCCGTCCAGTGCGGCGGTGGCTTCCAGCTTTGACACTGCTCTGGCAGAAAAGCTGGGTAACACGCTGGGCAATGAGTGCCGCGCCGAGAATCTGGCTCTGCTGCTTGGCCCCGGCCTGAACATCAAGCGCAGCCCGCTATGCGGACGCAACTTTGAGTATTTCAGCGAGGACCCCTATCTCAGCGGTGAGATGGGGGCGGCGCTGGTCAAGGGCATCCAGAGCAACGGTGTGGGCAGCTGCATCAAGCATTTTGCCGCCAACAATCAGGAGACCGACCGCATGGTCAGTGACAGCGTGATGGACGAGCGCACCCTGCACGAGATCTATCTTCCCGCCTTTGAAACGGTGGTCAAAAAGGCACAGCCGCTGGGCGTGATGGCCGCCTACAACAAGCTCAACGGCACCCACTGCTCGGAGAACAAGGAACTGCTGACCGACATCCTGCGCAAACGCTGGGGCTATGAGGGCATGGTGGTCACCGACTGGGGCGCAGTAAAAGACCGCGCCAAGGGCATCGCCGCCGGACAGGATCTGGAAATGCCCGGCGGAAGCGGCCGCGGCACAAACTCGATCCTTTCTGCCATCAAGGCAGGAACGCTCTCGGAGGAGGAGTTGAACGCTGCCGTCCGCAACCTGCTGCGGTTCGTGGATTCTGTGACCAAAACTGAAAACGCGAGCGCCGTATTTGACCGGGACGCAGACTACCGGATGGCAGTTTCTGTTGCGGAGAACTCTGCGGTTCTGCTGAAGAACGAAAAGGGCGTACTTCCTCTGGCAAAGGGCTGCAAGGCGGTGTTCCTTGGCGAGTTCGCGGAGCATCCCCGGTATCAGGGCGGCGGCAGCAGCCATGTCAACAGTGCGAAGGTCAGCTGTGCGCTGGAACACGCCCCCGGTGTGGCCTATGCACAGGGCTACCGCACCGATGAGGATACCGTGGATCCTGCGCTGGAACAGGCCGCGGTGGCCGCTGCCGTAGACGCAGATGTCGCCGTGATCTTTGCCGGACTCCCGGAGCGGTACGAGAGCGAAGGCTACGACCGCAACCCTTGCCATGCCGGAAAATCAGAATCACCTCATCGCCGCAGTCGCTGCGGTACAGCCGAATACTGTGGTCGTCCTGCACAACGGTTCTGCCGTGGAAATGCCGTGGCTCAACGATGTCCCAGCGGTTCTGGAGCTGTATCTTGCCGGTGACGGTGCCGGAGAAGCAGCCGTGGATCTCCTGTACGGAGCCGTCAACCCCAGCGGCAAGCTGGCAGAGACCTTCCCCGGAAGCTGAGCGACACCCCGGCTTATCTTTCCTTCCCCGGCGAGCGGGAGACCAGCGTTTACACCGAGGGCGTATTTGTCGGCTACCGCTACTACGACACGAAGGAGGCGGACGTTCTGTTCCCCTTCGGTCACGGCCTGTCCTACACGACCTTTGCATACAGCGATCTCCGGCTGAGCCACAGCATCGTCCGCGAGGGCGAAGACGTGCAGGTTACCGTCACGGTAACGAATACCGGTGCCGTCTCCGGCAAGGAAACCGTGCAGCTCTATGTAACACCGCCCAAGGGTGAGCGTCACCGTCCGGTCCGGGAACTGAAAGGTTTTGCCAAGGTGTCCCTGCAGCCCGGTGAGAGCAAGGAGGTGCAGTTCACACTGGACAAGCGCAGCCTTGCCTATTATGAGCCGGAACTGCATGATTTCTATGCAGAAAGCGGCACTTACCAGATCTGCGTTGGTGCATCCAGCCGGGATCTGCGCCTGACCGGCTTGCTGGAATGGCAGGCAGCGCAGCCGCTGCCGGTACACTTTACCGCAGCCTCCACTCTGAAGCAGGTCATGACCCACCCGGTGGGTGCTGCCATCATCGGACCGATCCTGCAGCATATGGCCGCAGCCGCAGGCAGCGCCACCGGAAAAAAGGACGATGATGATTCTTCTCTGTCCATGATGATGGGAATCCAGCTCAACACGCTGATTGATTTCCACGTTCTGACCGAGGAGCAGCTGAACGGCATCCTGGGCCAGATCA
>VOFC01002336.1_pt1 | contig 10048 bp, 19 predicted proteins | sample 5384161 | NCBI WGS metagenome assembly VOFC01 (sample SAMN12384722, study PRJNA508395) | human gut metagenome | isolation source: healthy gut B | host: Homo sapiens | reverse complement strand
TTGTTGGATACATATAGCACATCCGTCACCTGCCTGCTGATAAATGTGACGTTTTCCTGTCATGTCCGTGTATATTCCAGTGATGTCCCCAGCTAAACGCGGCGGTCACATTGTAAGACACCGTGGAGGAACCGCTGGAAGATGAAGTGTCAATGCTCTCCACCTCCCCCTGCAAACGTCTGATCCTCATAGGCAGACAGCTCGATCTCCACGACATCTCCGACTGCTATATTCGTAATGTCCTCCTCCGACACGGAGACGGTGATCGTCACCGCATCTGCATTGGAAAATGTGGCAACCGTTGCGCCGGAAGAGATGGTATCCCCTTCCTCGTACTCCAGATCGGTAATGGTTCCCGTATACTCACGCATAAATCGTGCCATCATCCCCCGATGGCTGCCTCAAATGCCTCAAGCGCCTCCTCCGCGTCGGACAGCGTGTCTTTTTTGCATCGGTAATGTCATTGTCCGCCCCGGAGACATCCACACTGTACTGACTGGATGCATTTTTGCCGAGTTCTGCTTCTTTCAACGTTTTCTCCGCCTCAATGGACTTCGTGGTATAGTTGTTTTCGCTGCCACAAGCTTTGTGTACAGTTTGTCGTAATTTTCCTGCTCCTCGGTAAGCGATGCGCTTAAGTCCACACCCGCATCGATCTGCTCCTGATAGTAATTGATCAGAGACGCCGACGTATCCACCGCTTCCTGCGCGTCATCCACAGCCTCCTGCAACTGCTTGATGGCAGCTTCGTAGGGTCTCCTGTGCAACAGATCCCTCCGCCGTGCTCAGATTGTAGGAGTAACTTGCCGATACTTTTTGCTTTTCTGCACTTAAGCCCGCCTCGCTGACGGCTGTCTTCGCCTCCGTCACCGCTTCCTCAAGATCTTTTTTATAAGATGCCACGCTCTCCTCTGTGAGCTTTAAGATGGGATCACCCTCCGCAACCGTCTGCCCTGCGGTAACATAGACTGTTTCCACCTCAAGGGTCGATGCCGTGCTGGTGGACGACGTCGCATTTTCTCCCGCACTGTTCTGCGCGGACGAGTTGTTCTGCGTGCTTGCAGAGGAAGAATCCTCTGAAAAATCAAAGAGTCTGATCCAGCGTGCCGATCGTTACGCTGCCGCTCTCCGTCACGCCCGCCGTCAGATTTCCCTTTCTCCACGGTTTACTTCCTTATATACGGTCTGCTCTTCACTGTCACTTCCCCGACTGATATGCAAAGGTGACGGTTCCTGCGGCAAGCACTGCCGCCGCAGCCACTCGGTCACCAGCCAAAGCTTTTTTCTTCTTCATTCTGTCTTTCCTCCTGCTTCCTCTGTCTCAGACGCTCCGATCGTCTCGGTTTTTCCTGCGGTCTTAGTCTCTTCCATTTCTGTGGCTCCAGTCGCCTGTGTTTCAAACTTCACCGTTGCCTGTACGCCAGTAGTAAGTGTGCCATCTGTATTGTCCACGGCAACAATGACCGCATACGTCACATTGGACATGCTTCCGCCGGATGTTTTTCCGATGCGATGGAATAGACGGTTCCGTCGATTGCTCCCATTCTGCTTCCACTGATCTGTACCTGCACACGGTGTCGCCGACCGCAAGTTTTGCAATATTGTTCTGTGATACCTCCACAGAAATCAGAATCGTGTCCAGATCGTAATAGCTTGCAAATGCGGTATTTTTAATCAGGGTATCTCCCGCCTCGTAAGTCACCGATGCAAGCGTTCCGTCACGGTCCGCACATACAACACCATCCTCGATCGCTAAGAGTGCGCTCTGCTGTTCCTTCAGCTCATCCAGCGTATCCTGCGCTTCGTCCACAGCACTCTGCAAGTTTTCCAGCGAAGCTTCATACTCGGTATCTGCATATTTTCCCTCCAGAACCGCCTCTTCATACTGCTGTAAAAGCGCCGGCTGCGCCGTCGTCTCATTGCGCTCTGCCTCGTCGCAGGCGTCACTCAGCTTCTCCAGCTCATCTGTCAGCTCCGCAATTTTCTCATTTGCCTCTGTCACCTTCGTGTTATATTCCTCGACCGCTTTCTGGAATGTCTGATTGGCTAGCTGCAGTGCACTGTTTGCGCTCTCCGCCTCTGTCTGGCTCTGCGACAGGGCGTCGGCTGCATCCTGCACGGCAGTATAGTCCGCAGCCAGCTGATCTGCCAGCGCCGCAAGATCCGTGTAGGACGCTCCGGCTTCAATCTGTGTTTTTCAGATTCGCCATATCCACGGCGTATGTCTCTTTTTGCCGCCTGGCTGCTGCTCTGTGCATCAGAAAGCTGCGTCTGCTTTTCCGTGAGTGCCGCCTGCGCCGTATCGACTGCCGCCTGTTTTTCATTGATCCCGACCTGTGTGTAGTAGGTGCCGTTGTCAATGGCATCCTGATAATCGGAGATCTCCTCCACCGCCTCATCGTACGCTTCCTGCGCCTCGCTGGTCTTTACCGACAGCTCGCTGACTGCCGCATCATAAGTATCCTGCGCGGTGTCCGCTGCAAGTTTTGTGGAGGAAAGCTCGCTCTTTCCGCCTCCAGCACGCCGCTCTCAAAATTGATCTGTGCAGATTGCAGTGCAGTTTTCGCATCCGAAATGGCATCCTCGTAGTACGCTTTTGCATCAGCCATGCTCTCGTCGTCGATCTTGAATAAGGCGTCGCCCTCCGCCACGGTGCTTCCCGCTTCCACGTAGACTTCTTCCACCGTCATGGTCACCGCATTCACAGAAAAATCAGGAAGCTGGCTCTCTGTTTTTCACCTGTGTGGTTCCTGTCCCGGAAAAAGCTGCCGTCTTCCTGTCCGTCTGTCTCATCTATCTGTGTGTCCTCTTCCGTCTGATCCGCTGTGCCCGAAGCTGCTATCACATGATAGCCGACTCCGCTTCCCGCAACTGCGGCAGTCAGAATCCCGGCAAGTATTCCGTAAAATTTTCTTTGGAATATTTTCCCAGGAGTTTGTGTACCCACGCTATTTTCATTGTTTCATCCTTTCCCTTCCGGCATTTCATCCTCTCTCATGTTTCACGGTAAGGATAGCATCGCTTTCTAAAAGGGTAGCTGAATGTACTGTGACGGTTATGTGACGGAACCGTTAAATATCTGTGTTTCACGGTGGACAGAGCGCGCATCCTTTGACAGATTAGGTAAAAAGTATTACAATACTTCCGTTTCTATAGATCTGTTACATTGGAGATTATTCATGAAGAAAATTGCTTTTTTTGATATCGACGGAACACTGACTTCCGAGATTGACGGTTCGATTCCGGAAAGTGCCGTCTATGCTATACGGGCGGCGCGGGCAAACGGGAATCTGATGTTCATCAATACCGGGCGCTGTTTTCAGAATGTGGAACAGCGTTTCCGTGATGTGGGTTTTGACGGCTTTGTCTGCGGCTGTGGCACAGATATCTACTGCGACGGCACCGAAATCCTTCATGTCGCACAGACGCACGAGACCGTAATGAAGCTGCTTCTTGCAGCCAGGGAGTGGGATATCGATATCCTGTTTGAATCCAGGAAAGAGGTTGCTTTTGATCTGGCAAGACCGCTCCGGCACCCGGATGCCAGACGGCAGTATGAGGCGTTTGAAGAACGCGGCTATGAGATGCCGGAGCACCTTGAGAATCCTAATTTTTTCTGTGATAAGTTTGTCCTATGGTTTGAGCACCCCGAGCAGCTTTGCCGGTTTCCGTACCACAAGTGACCGCTATTTTGAGTGCATTGACCGGGGCGGCAATTTCCGCGAATTCGTTCCGCTCGGCTACTCCAAAGCCACCGGTCTTAACTATGTGCTTGATTATTACCAGATAGACAAAAAGGACGCCTATGCCTTCGGCGACAGCAACAATGACCTTCCCATGCTCACTGCTTTGACAAACAGTGTCGCCATGGGCAACGCCTCCCTGCCACGCTTTTTTGACAAGGTGTCCTATGTAATGGAAAAAAGCCAGCGAAGACGGCATCCGCCTTGCGCTGGAACATTTCGGTTTTATCTAAAGTCTGCGGTTATCCCGCACGAGCACCACAGCCATCACGATGGCTGTGAGAAGCTCGGATGCCGGGAACGACAGCCACACGCCATTGATGCCGAATGCTGCGGCAAAAAGCAGCGAGCAGCCGATTATGCAGACAAATCCTCTCATAACCGATGTCACAAACGATTCCCGCGCACGTTCTGTCGCGCTTAAAAATCCCGCTCCCACAATATTGATTCCGGCAAACAGAAAGCCGATAAAGTACAGCCGCATTCCCGTGTGAGCATACGCTGCCAGTTCCGCAGAATGTTCACTGTTAAACAGACTCACCAGCGAATCCGTAAATCCGTAGACGGCTCCGATGAGCACTACCGCGATGCCCAAAAGCCGTGGCAAGTCCGAGGTTTCGTATTTTCCGGACGGATTTCACATCTCCTCTTCCGTAGCAGTCGCTCACGATCGGCTGCGCTCCCCTGCGCCACTCCGTTGAAAGATTGCCATTGCCACAAGCGCAAAGTTCGCGATCACTCCGTAAGCCGCCACACCGATATTTCCCACAAGACCGAGAATCAGGAATTGAACACGGTCGTGATGACGCCGGAAGAAATCTCCCCCACAAATGCCGGAACGCCAAGCTGGCACGCCCCGAATAACTGGGCGATGGACGGCGCGTGCAGCCGGAACCGCACAGTATTCTTTTTCCAAAGAAATGTGCGCTGCAGATCAGAATGCTGATGATCGGTGATGCCGCCGTAGCGAGCGCCGCTCCCTCTAACCCCATGCCGAGCGGAAACATAAAAATATAGTCAAACAGGATGTTGGAAAAACTTCCCGCGAGGGTTCCCTGCCATCGCTAAGGACGGCTGGTTATCGTTGCGCACAAATGCCATGATGACGTAGTTCATCATGAAAAACGGCGTAAACAACAGAAAGATCCTCGTATACCCGGTTCCAAGCGCCACAATTCCCGCATCGCCGCCCATCAGCGCGATGATTTTATCCGGGATAAAAACGCCCGCAAGTAAACAAAATTCCAATCATCCACACAAAGCAGATGGCATTGGAAAAATAGCCGTGCGCCCGCTCCTCGCCCTGCGCCCTTAAGATCGTAAAGCGCGTCGCAGAACCAACGCCGATCATCGAACCGATCGCAAAAAATCAGATTGTAAATCGGCAGCACCAGATTTAAGACCGTGATTCCGTCCGTTCCCGCCGCCTTCGCAATAAAAAAGGTATCAGCGATGATATAACAGGAGATACCTAACATTCCGAATATATTCTGTGTGACATACCTGGCAAATTGTTTTGTGACTGACATTTACTTTTCCCCGCAGTTCTTTTTTTCATACTCATTGTTTCTTATCTTACATCCGGAGCGAACCGCATGTCAAGCTGTGGAGACGGCAGAATGCGGTGCTTCCCGGCTTGATATGAGATGGTATCTTTTTTGTTCGCTTTACCTTTTGTAGTATGATTTAATAGAAACCATTTTATCTTTTCGTTTTTTTAGTATGGTTTAATAAAAAACAGTATATCCTCTTTTTCTCTGTTTTTCCATGCGCATCCGATTGCAGACACTTTTCCCCAGAGCCCCCAGCGATACCAAATTCATAATCTTTTCTCAATATGCCAACGCAAAGGCGGGCATTTTTAGCACATAAAAGTATACCGGATCCTCTTAACACACACCATCTATAGAACAGGAGAATACCATGACACCTTTACACACACAAATCCTCACTGCCCGCGACCGCAACGGGCAGGAACTTCGTACCATCCAGAACCAGCTTCAGAAGCTTCCTCCCGGAAAGCTCATCTGCTCCCGTAACGGCACCACTGTCAAATGGTATCAGGGCGACGGTCACTCCAAGACCTATATTCCGAAAGCGAACCGCACTCTCGCCGAACAGCTTGCGCTGAAAAAGTATCTGCAGCAACAGGAGCAAATACTCTTGCAGAAGCAGGCAGCGATCACCGCATATTTAAAATACTACCCCGCGGACAGCCTCTCTTCTGATGATCCACATCTTCTCTCTGATCCCGCCTGTGAAAAATCTGCTTCATTCTTATTTTTCCACCGCCAAAAATATTCCAGCCGTCTCGAATATTTCAGATATCCCGGATATTTCGACTAATTCCGCTGTCGAATGGTCTGCCGCTTCCTACGAACGCAATCCGCTCCATCCCGAGCAGCTGCTTCACAAAACCGTCTCCGGCGAGAGGGTGCGTTCCAAATCGGAAGCCATGATTGCCATGCTGCTCCACCTAAACGCCATTCCTTACCGCTACGAATGTGCGCTCTCCCTTGGCGGCGTCACTCTGTTTCCGGATTTCACCATACGCCATCCCGGAACCGGCGTTCTCTACTACTGGGAGCATTTCGGGCTGATGGACGATCCCGCCTACGCAAAAAACGCCGGCTCGAAGCTTTCTCTCTATGCCGCAAACGGCATCATTCCATCCGTTCATCTGATTACCACGTACGAGACCAAAGCATATCCCTTTAAACGCCGGCATGATTGAACATCTGATTTCCTACTATTTTCTGGATTCCGCGGTCTGAATCCGTGCTTCTCTCTTCCACTGCCGTTTCTTTTAATTTCGCCCGGCGGGTCTGGAACGGTTTTTTCTCTCCCAGACCCGGAATCCACAATATTTCGGGTCTGGGAGAACGTTTTTCCTCTTCCAGACCCGGTCGGCTTCTTTTTTCTCTTCTTTTTCCTTCTTTTCGTCCACTTCTCGGGTCTGGAACGGCGTTTTTCCTCTCTCAGACCCGAAAATCACAATATTTCGGGTCTGGGAGGACATTGTTCTTCCTCTTCCAGACCCGCACGGAAAAGGCACTACACCATTCCCCACCATTTTAATACCCAATAGATCAGTCCAAGCACCCAGCTTGAAAATATTCCGTATAAAATGACCGGCCCGGCAATCGTAAAGATCTTGCAGCCAATTCCGAAAACCTGTCCTTCTTTCTGGAACTCTATGGCGGGCGCGGCCACACCGTTGGCAAAACCTGTAATGGCACCAGCGCGCCCGCGCCTCCCCAGTTTGCAATCGAAGGGTACAGATTCAGACCGGTGAGCAGTACAGACAGCAGAATGAGCAGCATAGAACACCAGCTTCCAGATGTTTTCTGATCCAGTCCGTAATTCTCACACACGTTCAGAATAAACTGCCCGATGCAGCAGATGATCCGCCTGTCACAAACGCCTTCGCCGTATTCCACCAGAGATTATGGGTGGGAGTCACCTGCTTCACATAATCATTGTATTTTTTTGTAAACGTTCTTTTTCCTTATCCACTGCGCAACCTCCGTCTTTTTTTTGTCAGTATGCGCATTTTATTTATTTCTATTCCTTCGGCAGCTTCTTCCACACCATTTCTCCTCTATGATGCCTCCTTCCAGCCCCTTTTCTCCTCTGTGATGCTATGCCCAGGCTTGCTCTATGATGCCTTTATGCGTTCTGCCAGTCATCCGGCAATGTGACCGTCCAGAGATATTTTTCAGTGCGTCCCCAGTCTAAAAGTTCCCGCATCTGCTCATCATATACATCTTCGGGACGGTAGTCCGCCACCATCCCGAACAGATACTTTTCCTTCTCATCCGCTGGTGTCAGCGTCGGTATCTTCTCCGACAGAAGCGCGAGCAGTTCCTCCGGCTTGATGTCCTCCGGGATCTCAACTCCGGAAAGGTTGGCGATAATTCCCGCAGCATAATAAAATTCATAATTTCCTGTCAGAATTGACTTCTGCATATTGCACTTGATAATCACGCTCTGGCGTGCGATGGATGGCACCATAATTTTCCTCCGTAAAAAACAATCTCCCATCATTGTACTACTGTGCCTTTAAAATTTCCAAGGAAATAGTACAGCGATCCCGCCACTTTTCCTGCCGCCATCGCAAGCATGACCCAGAAGAGTCCGACCTTTAAGCCCATGCGCCGGAATGTAATCGGAAATGTATTCAGGATCTCCGCGAGCGCCACCGCGATGCTTCCCACAAATATCCCGGCAGAAATACCGTACACGCACAGAAGCGCCGGTCCGAACGGAATCCGGATCTGCAAAAAAACAGACGCCAGATTTCCACAGATTCCGCCCAGAATCACGGCATTTTCAAAATGCAGTGTCTCTGCCGCGCGGTTGCACTTTCCAATCATACGCGGAATGACACCGATGACGATCAAAACGCAAATGTTCCCGCAGAGACGGCAAGTCCCGCGGCAAGCCCGCAGAAGCCCAAAAAATATATGCTCAATTAACATCGATGCTGTGTCCCTTTCTCTCCGCGTTCTCTATGAACGTAGTATCTATGTCCTTCATATTTGCGCATCTCCACCTGCATCGGCGTCGGATCCGGCGTGATCTTCTTACTGCCCACATGATTGAAAAACAGCGTAATGCCAATGGCAAGTCCGATGCTGTAACAGATTTCAAAGTTCTGTCACGCCGCTTGACTCTTCCCATCACCTGCCGATAGAATTTGGGAAAAAAGACATCTCCCACGGATACATCGTTGTTGAACGCCATAATCGTGAACGCCGCCCCGAAAAAATGACCACGCAGAGCGCGACGGTCTTTAACGCATTGATCCACTTCGGTTTCTCGGGATTGGGAATGTATTCAATGATAAAATCCTTCTCTCCCTCATTGCTGATGTCCACATTCGGATATTCCTCATGAATCAGTTCGACGATCTTTAATATGGAAAAAACCTTCATCTGGTTCTTCTGTTTGCGCGGATTCATCACCTCCGCAAACGTATAGATTTTTTTCTGCTTCAGCTGGCGCACAATCGAAGCATCCGGGCACTCCATTTTCGCAATGTCCCCAAGCGTCACATGCCGGTCTGTCACGATTGTATTCTGGTCAATCTTAAGATACAGTGTCTCACTCTTTGCACTCATGCCGCAGTTCCCGCTTCCCATGTAGAATTCCGTTCCACCAGCACGCCGTCCACCGGGGTCTCCCCCTCTCCCGTATTTCAGATATAAAAAGTGCCCCCTGCAGATCAGCGCGATGGCCAGCACTTCCACAAGGCATGCTCTGTATTTTCTGCAATTCATATTCTGTCCCTCCTGGTCCGTTTTACATCACTTGCATGATTTATGCATTATTATGCCTGTCCTCACAGATATTATGTACAGGACAACTGACAAAAGTACCAGATTGCTTTTTTTATAAAAACGTGTTACTTTTTCATATGGACATTTTATTATCAGAAAGGCGGACATCCAAATGGCTGTAACCAAGAAATTCTGGCTCTCGCCGTGGAAATCGGCGATGCACTGCTTCGGAATGGTGCCGAAGTCTACCGCGTCGAGGACACGGTCATGCATATTCTTGAGGCATACGAAATTGAAAAATTATGATGTTTATGTGCTTTCCAACGGAATCTTTGAAGTGCAAACGAGGATCGTGGAAGATGCCTGCAGCATGATCCGCCACATTCCGCTCGGCACCACGCATCTCGGGCGCATCGCTGCATTAAACCAGCTTTCCCGCGAGATCTGTTCCCACGAATGTTCGCTGATCGACGCCTGGAACCGTCTGGAAAGATGTAAAAATATTTCGTTCGGTAAAACCTGTCGTCCACATCTTCTTTGCGGACTAGGTTGTGGCTGTTTTTCCTACCTTTTCGGAGGTACAGCCCTGGACAGCATCGTCGGCTTTTTTATCGGCATGCTGCTGCAGGGTATTTCTGTTTGCCTTAAAGCGCCATAAGAATTCCAAGTTTATCACGAATATCCCTGGGAAGTGCATTCGTAACGCTGCTGTCGCTGATTGTACCTCCTTGGTACCCCCATCCTCTACGATAAGGTCATCATCGGAGACATCATGCCGCTCGTCCCCGGAATCGCGCTCACTACGTCGATCCGCGACTTTTTAACGGAGATTATCTGTCCGGTGCCATTCACATGATTGACGCCATCCCGATCAGCATTTTGTATCGCTGGCAATGGTCGGCACCGTCACACGATCCATCATTTTGCAAGGGGAGGTGCAGCGCTGTTATGATTATCCAGTTTATTATTGTGAGTTTGTTTTGCCACACTCTCTTTTTGCGGAACTGTTTGGCGCGCCGAAAA
>VOFC01005604.1_pt1 | contig 10051 bp, 20 predicted proteins | sample 5384161 | NCBI WGS metagenome assembly VOFC01 (sample SAMN12384722, study PRJNA508395) | human gut metagenome | isolation source: healthy gut B | host: Homo sapiens | reverse complement strand
GCACCGGCAAAGCGCGCGGGAGAATAATCCAGTGCATTGAGTAATAAGGTGTTAAAGACCGATTACGGCTTCAGGAGGAAGCGATTGCGGTGTTCGGGCACGACCCGCGGATCTATCAGACGACGGTGAAGGAATTTAAAAGACAAGAACGGCAATCTTTTTGCGGGCTTGTCACTGTAAAGCTCGAACCGAAGCGGGATGAGAAGACCGGCGTGGACGATGACCGAGGTTGCGGGAAGCGAGCAGAAGATGGAAGCGGATCTTTGTGCTGATCGCTGCCGGATTCCTCGGCACGGAAAAATATGTGGCGGACGCGTTCGGTGTGGACTTAAACGGCAGAACCAACGTCGCAACGGCGGAGGGCGCCTATGAGACCAGCGTGAAAAATGTGTTCGCGGCGGGCGATGTGCACAGAGGACAGTCCCTTGTCGTCTGGGCGATTCGCGAGGGACGAGGTCGCGCGCGAGGTCGATGAGAGCTTGATGGGCTACTCCTACCTTGAGGTGCAGTAATCGAATGATAATCCCCGTTTGTAATCCAACGGATTCTTGTGCTAAGATGAGAAAAAGAGTACGAATGAAGAAAAGGGAGTACAAATGAGCCGCAGAAGGAAAAAAGCAGGGGAAAAAGGCGCGGACGATGGCGGGAAGCGCAGAAGCGGAAAAAGACGGCAGCGGGAAGCACACCGGCAGAGCAGGAGGCAGGGAGCACATCGGCGAAAGAGACGTTATCGGCGAGCATAGAGCCGGCGGGAGAGATCGGAAAATGAGGCGGAGAAGGTCTGGCAGACCGGCGCGGGGTCGGATCGCGGATATGGAGCCGGATTACTCGGATACAGTGAAGAATCCGCGCATCGGCAAGGTCATGCGCCTTGAGGAAGAGGTCCAGAGACAGAGGAGATCGAGAAAGCTGCGCAGCAGACGGATCCGGCAGGAGCAGGAATATTGACCGGATGAGCCTGTCGGTGGAGAATCATCTGCGCAATACCAAGGAAGAGCAGCGGGTACAACGAGCAGTTCGAGGAGCGCATCCGCACGGAAGTGTACCGGATGCACGGCATCAGTGAGAGGACAAGCTGCAGGATGACGGAGTACCGCAATGCCTGGTATCAGGGAACGGCGTTCGGCATGTTTTTTCTGTCGCTCGTGCTGATCGCGATCTGCGGCATACTGCACGGGTTCGGGTCGGAGATCTGCATTTTTATGGCATTTTATACGGCCATTGAGGGGGCATTGCTCTCCAACGGAGGAAGCAGTCACTGTTTTTTACGGTGCTGACGAAGGGCGTGTATCTGCTGCTGTTTCCGGTTATGCTCGTGACGTTTACCTGCTACGAACTTGGTTTTGAGGAATATGCGCTTCTGGTACCGGTTTTCGCCGTGGCAGGTGTTGTGGTGCTCATGATCGGAGCACTGTCCTACTTCCTGTATGATCCGTACCGGATGGACCGGAGGAAACCGCAAGAAGGCGAACCGCTATATCGTAGAGATCGAGAAGGCAGCGCTAAAGGAAGTGCGTCTGAAGGAAAGGGGCGTTCGCGAAGCAGGAGAAAAAGCAGGCGAAGTTTACCAGAAAGGAAGAGGCGAGAGCGCAGAAGAAGGCAGAGCGGGACGAGCGCCGCAGACAGCGGAAGGAGGCGCAGAAAGGCATGCACGCTGGCGCGCATGGTGGAGCGAGAAGCTGGCGCGGCTTAAGTTTGTGAAGAAAGAATCTGCGGATGAGACGCATAAGAGTCCGGCGAATGCAGATACTACGGAGGAACATTCTGAAGGAGACTCTGTGGAGAGGAATCTGCGGAGAGAGATTCGGCAGAAGCAGAATCTGCAGAGAGAGAATCTGCGGAGGAACATTCGACAGAAGGAGAAGTTGCAAAGAGAGACTAGGGCGGAGGGAAATTCCGCGGAGAAAACACTGTGAAAGAAGCGTGTGAAAATGAACGACTGGGGAGTGATCTTTCCCTATTTTTTCACATATGAAGACGGACGGGGTGGGATTTTCCCACTTTTGGTCCGGTACATTTATTATGGCTGGGCGTGTGCGCGGGGCTCTTACTGCTGTTCCTCCATTATTATAAGCGATGGGGAGGACGGCGCAGGCTTTTGGCGGAGAGAGAGAATCGGCATTTTTCTGGTGGGACTGGAAGTGTACCGGATTGCGGTGCTGGCTCTGATCGGGGAAAATGTCGCTGTATCAACTGCCGCTTCACCTGTGCAGCATGGCAGGGTTTTTGTGCTGTTCACGCCTTTTTCAAATGGGACTGGCTGGGACAGGTTCTCTATACCCTGTGTCTGCCGGGAACCGTGCTTGCGCTTTTATTCCCGGACTGGGTGCGCTATCCGGCGATTCATTTTATTACGATACAGGGATTTACCTTCCATGCCGGGATTGTGCTCTACGTGATCTGCCAGCTGTTGCAGCACAACATTATCCCGGCTTGCGGCGCTGTGGAAGGTGATCGTATTTCTTCTGGTGGTTGTGCCGCCGGTTTACCTGTTTGACAAAAAGTTTCATGCCAATTACATGTTTGTGAATGTGCCTTCGCCCGGATCGCCGCTGGAGTGGCTGGCGTCGTTTCTGGGGAACCCGGGCTATCTGGCAGGCTATGCGGTTCTGATGCTTTTATGCATGGTGCTCATGGACGGCGGTTACCGGCTGTTGCTTGACAGGAAAAGCTGCGGAACGTAGAATAAAACGAAAAAGAGAGAAGCGCTACGGATATTGCAGGAGAAGAATTGCTGCGATGGGGTGCGCAGAAATGAGGAGCATATGGCAGATTTTACATTTTCAACACTGAAATACGAGAGACCGGATTTCACAGAAGTGGAACAGCTTTTTGAAAAACTGGTAAAACAGGTACAGGAGGCAGCCTCCTATGAGGGATTAAAGGAACTCTTAAAGAAGGCAGAGCGCGTGCAGAATAAGCTTATGACTGCGTGCACGATTGCGTCCATCCGCCATACATTAGATACGACGGATACTTATTATGAGAAGGAAGACGAATATATCAACAATACCATACCGACCGTGATGCCGAAGTTTCTTGCATTTGATGCGGCAGTGATGAATAGTCCGTTTCGCGATGACATCGAGAAAGAGTACGGGAAACAGTATTTTGCACAGAAGGAACTGAACAGGAAGACTTTCTGTGAGGCAAATATTCCGCTGATGCAGCAGGAGGCGAAGCTGACAAACGAATATCAGAAGATCATGGCAACGGCGGCGATCGAATTTGAAGGGCAGACGCTTAATTCTATGGTGTACAGAAGTATTTTTGAACATGAGGACAGAGAAGTACGGCGTGCGGCTGTGCGGGCATATTCTGATTTTTACCACAGCAATGAGAAGCGGCTGGAGGAGATCTGGGAGAACTCATTACCATCCGCAATCAGATGGGGAAGAACCTCGGCTATGCCAACTTTATTCCGGTGGGGTACATGCAGCAGGGACGCACGGATTATGGGGAAAAAGAGGTGGCAGCGTTCCGCGAGCAGGTGCGTACGGAACTCGTACCGCTGTGTGAACAGCTCTATGCGGCGCAGGCGAAGCGGATTGGTGTGGATACATTGATGTTTTATGATGAGAAGCGTGTATTTCCGGATGGAAATGCCGTTCCTGCGGGAGATGATGATTTTATGGTGGAAGAGGCAAGGAAGATGTACCATAAGATCAGCCCGGAGACTGAGAGTTCATTGATTTTATGATTGAGCACGAACTGATGGATTTGAAGAATAAGCCGGGAAAAGCTGCTACGGGATATATGACATTTCTTCCCGGATTATCAGGCACCGTTTGTGTTCTCCAATTTTAATCAGACAATCTTTGACATGCAGGTGCTGACACACGAGCTGGGACATGCGTTTGCGGAGTACATGGCAATGCGCAGCCAGCCGATTGCAGAGTATTACTCAGAGTCTACCGACATTGCGGAGATTCATTCCATGTCGATGGAGCAGTTTTCCTACCCGTATGCGGAGGCATTTTTTCGGAAAAGATGCAGATAAATTCCGCTTTGCACATTTGATGGATGCGATCACATTTGTACCGTTCGGCGTGGCGGTGGATGAGTTCCAGCACATCTGCTACGCCAATCCGGAACTGACGCCGAAGGAGCGCACCGCAGAGTGGAAGAAGCTGGAAGAAAAGTATATGCCGTGGAGAAAATACGACGCGGATGATTTCTTCGACCGTGGCGGTTTCTGGTACCACAAACTGCATATCTATCTCTATCCGTTCTACTACATCAATTATACGCTGACCACGATGGGGGCGATGGAGTTCAAAAAGAAAAATTATGAGAACCATGAGACGGCATGGCAGGATTACTTAAATCTCTGCAAATGCGGCGGAAGCATGAGCTATCTGGAGACATTGCGCTATGCAAACCTGTCGAATCCGTTTGAGCCGGGCAGTGTGGCACGTGCGATGGAAGTAGCAAAACAGGAACTGATGAACAGTCCGTTTATGAGATAGTATAGAAGCAGTGTTGGATGAGTGAGAAACGGAGGTAAGATTGTAATATGGAAGAAATGTTGGAAGTGATGAAAAAACAGTTGAAAATGCAGAAGCTTATCAGCGGGCTGCTGGCGGTAATGCTGGTAATTCTGCTTATTGCGGGTGGATTTTTTTGTCAACCGGATGAGTCAGATGACGGCAGCAATGAGTGAGGCGGCAGATAAACTGCAGCAGGTCGATGTGGATGGTATCAATGATGCCATCGGAACGACGCAGGAAATGCTCGAGAGTGCCGGAGAGCTTTCCGATGCGGTCGATTCCGTGACATTAAAAGTAAAAAGAGTTCAATGACTGGATGTCAGGACTTTTTGGAAATTAGCAGGCGTTAATAAAAACAAACCGGCGAGGCGAGATTGCGGAGCAGGGCTACCGCGCCCAGCCGGCGATTGCGCTGGTGGAAGAACAGATGTCCACGGTGGCTTTGACGCCGTCGATCTCTGCGGTGATGCAGTGGTCATCGCCCGTCCAGCCCGGAACGGAGTGCATGGTTACCTGCGTGATGTCCGGTCCTGTCGTGGCGAGCGAGGTGGCGACGGCGACGTTGACGCGGCGCGGAAAGGTTACGATCGCCTCCTTGGCGCTGCCGGTAAAGACAGTCGTCTTTTCGGTATCGGTTAAAGGTGTTCCGCCCAGACCGGTGTATTGCGAAAACCGCGGGCGCCGGTGTGCGTCTCGATGCCGGCGGTCTCGTCAAGCTTTCCCGCCTGCGCCATTAAAGTGATCGTCTGTAAGACGTCAAAACCACCGATCGCGCCGTTTGCCAGATGGACTTTGGCGCATCCCCTGCGGGCTGCGTCCCTGACCTGCCCGTAAAGGCAGCGTCGGCAAACGCACCGATCGAGAGGAGAACGAGGCTGACGCCGTGTTCGAGTACGGTGCATGCCATATCCCGGACAGCTTCCACGGACGCTGCCTCCACAATATATTCCGGCTCTAAGGAGAGCAGTTCTGCAAGATCCCGACAGGATCTGCAGCCGGTTTCCGCGGCGGTCTTATCGCGCGATTCCTGTGAGCGGCTGGTCACGCCGACGAGCTCATAATCTTCCAGAAAACCATCCTTCCAGGCGTTTGCGACAATGTTTCCGAGAAAACCGCAGCCTACAATACCAAATCTTATCTTCATCGTAAAAATCCCTTCGTTATCTGAATTTATTTTGATCCTTTTTCATGCTTTTCTTTGCTGCCCACCTTTTTGACAAAGTTCCCTTTTGGCAGAAAACTCTTTTGTTGCAGGAGTCCGTTTTGTCCCGGGGTTCCTTTTTTGCACCGTTTCCCTTTTTTTGCCCGGGGTGTCTTTCCGGACGCTGTAGCCGAATGTGCCGAGCTTTTTCCCGAGAAGAAAATACTCTCCGTGCGAGTAGGTGATCAGCCCGGTGTCGTTTAAGTGGAATTTGCCGGCTTCATCCATATACGCGTCATCGATGGTGACAGCGACGACATCCGCAAGGATCAGATTGTGGCTGCCGAGCGGCGTGATCTGGCGCACACGGCATTCGATATTGACGGGACTCTCGGCAATGCCGGGAACCGATACCTCACGGGAGGCAAGCGGCGTCAGATGCATCTCCTTGAACTTGTCGACGTCTCTGCCGGAGCGCACGCCGCAGTAGTCGGTGGCACGTACAAGCGCTTCGGTTGTGAGATTTACCACGAACTCACCGGCGGTCTCAAATCATGTGGTAGGAGTAGCGCTCCGGACGAACGGAGATGGAGAGCATCGGCGGGTTCGTGCAGACGGTGCCTGCCCAGGCAACGGTAAGAATGTTCGGTCTGCCTGCGAGGGCAGGATTGCCGCATTTTGGATCGGATGCGCCGGGATACTGGCAGCTTACCATGACGGCAGGCAGCGGATAGAGCATGTTGCCGGGTTTGAAAGCACTTTTTCCCATAAAATAAGGACTCCCTTCTGTCTGTGAAAAATATCTGTGTCTATTGCATCAGAATGTCCATCAGATATGCGTAGACATCCTCGTTCTGTTTTTTCCAGTTGTTGCAGATCGCCTCCGCCTGTTCTTTGTTTTTGACGGTCAGCGTCAGGTCGATCAGGTTGGTATCGTGGACGCGGAACTGACAGCGCACGGCATAGTCCTGATTCGGCGTCTTGTAATAGTCTGCGATGATCGAGTTGACGGGTGCGGAGCGCCATTTTATTTTTTTCAAAATAGGCGATGGTGTCATGCTCGATCGCGTCCGTGAGCTTGTCGCGGAAAAAGCCGAGCGTCTCACGCCCCGCGGCGGTGATGTAATTCACTGCGTGTTGCTGTGTGTGGATTCCGTGCGGATCAGACCGGAGTCTGCGAGATCGTTTAAGACCTGCTGTACCCGGAAATAATCCGTGTATTCCTGCTCCAGAAAAAAGTCGGAGATCTGCGTGTTGGTCAGCGGAAAATCGACCTTGTCGAGCATGTTTAAGATGGTCAGTTTGTATATGGTAAATGGTTCAGCCATGGAATTCCTCATTTCTATAATATTTGCCCTGCCAGAGATCGCGTCCTGCGAGCTGTCTGTGGATGGTGTTTAGCACGCGCTTTTTGTCCGTGCTCCATTGCGGAGCGAGGAGCAGACGGCGCGGACCGTCACCGGTCAGACGGTGAATGACCATTTCCGGCGGAAGGGAGGGCAGGCAGTCTGCGATAAGGTCGCAGTATTCCTCCAGCGTAAAAAACAGTGGAAACGGGTCATTTTGTAGAGTGTTCCAAGATCGGTGCCCTCTAAGACGTGAAGCAGCTGCAGCTTTACGCCGAAGACGGGGTGCGCGGCAAGATAGCGCACGGAAGCGCGCATGTCATCGGTGGTCTCCCCGGCAGCCCGAGGATCAGATGGGTTATGACTTTGATGCCCCGCGCGTGAAGCGCGGATACTGCCTGCTCATACTGGGCGAGGGAAAAACCACTGCGTATAAAACGCAGAGTGTGTTCATGGATAGTCTGAAGACCGAGTTCGACCCAGACAGGTTTTATGGTATTTAACTCTGCTAACAGATCTAAAACATCGGGTGGCAGACAGTCACATCTGGTAGCGATGGAGAGCGCCACAATGTCTGGCTGTGCGAGAGCTTCCGTATAAAGTGCACGAAGAACACCGACGGGAGCGTAGGTGTTCGTGTATGCCTGAAAATAGGCGATATATTTGCGGCAGTTTGTCTTTTCACGGAGGAGAAGCATTCGCCTGCGCGATCTGCCCGGTGACAGATTGCTGCGGGGAGGCGGCAAATCACCGCTTCCGCCGGCACTGCAGAAAATGCATCCTCCGGTACCGATACTGCCGTCACGGTTCGGACAGGTCATACCGCCGTTTAAGGACAGGCGGTAGACCTTCTCACCGAATGTCTGTCTTAAATAGGTGTTGAGAGAGTAGTAACGCGCGTCGTTCATTGGATATCCGGTCAGCGCACGATGTGGGAGCGGACTGCCTCGCTGACAACCTGCGCCACACGCGGATCAAATGCTTCCGGCATAATAAACTCGTCGTTTAACTCTTCGTCGGAGACAAGACCGGCGATCGCCTCTGCGGCGGCAAGCTTCATCTCCTCGGTAATCTGTGTCGCCCGTCCCTCGAGAGCACCCTTAAAGATGCCCGGAAATGCCACGACATTGTTGACTTGGTTCGGGAAATCGCTGCGTCCGGTTCCGACGATTCTGGCGCCTGCGGCTTTGCCACATCCGGCATGATCTCAGGTACCGGGTTGGCCATGGCGAACAGGATGGAATCGTGGTTCATGGAGGCAACCATCTCCGGGGTAACGATATTCGGTGCGGAGACGCCGACAAAGATATCGGCACCCTTTAAGGCGTCGGCAAGTGTGCCGTTCTGGTTCTCAAGGTTGGTGACCTCAGTCATTTTCTGCTGCATCCAGTTTAAGTTCGGGTCAATCTTTGCCGATGATTCCCTCGCGGTCACACATGGTAACATGGCGAAAACCGTAGGTGAGCAGAAGCTTTGTGATGGCAACACCCGCGGAGCCGGCGCCGTTTACGACAACGCGGCAGTCCTCTTTTTTCTTGCCGGTGACACGCAGACCGTTGATGATGCCGGCAAGCACCACGATGGCGGTGCCGTGCTGGTCGTCATGGAAGACCGGAATGTTGAGCATTTCCTTCAGGCGCTCCTCAATCTCAAAGCAGCGCGGCGCGGAGATGTCTTCTAAGTTGATGCCGCCGTATGCGGGTGCGATGTTCTTGATTGTGGTAATGATTTCTTCCGTGTCCTGGGTATCGAGACAGATCGGTACGGCGTTGACATCGCCGAATTCCTTAAACAGAACGCATTTTCCCTCCATGACAGGCATGGCGGCGTATGCGCCGATATTGCCGAGACCGAGAACAGCGCTTCCGTCGGAAATGACGGCGACGGTGTTGGCTTTCATGGTATATTTGTAAGCAGCTTCGGGATCCTTTGGCGATCATCTTACATGGCTCCGCAACGCCAGGTGTGTATGCGATGGCGAGATCCTCGCGGGAGTTTACTTTGGATTTTGCGATGGTCTCAAGCTTTCCGTTCCATTTTTCATGCATAAGCAATGCCTTCTCGGCAAGTGTCATTGTCTGATTCTCCATGATATCGTCTCCTGTATATAAAGTTTATTTTTGTATAAAAATCAATATGTAAATCATACCATTATCATTTTGACAAATCAAGGAAATTAGGACTTCCTATTTTGGAAAAAGTGTTGTATAATACGCATATTGTAAATTCATTTTGTCAGTTCAGACACAATTCCCAATACGATTGAGAGCATAGAGGAAAATAGCAGATTGATAAGAACAGGAGCGAATGGATGAGAGAAAAGTATGAGAGCTTGTCAGCCGTTGTTTTGCGTGATCTTGCAAAAGCGAGAGGACTCAAAAAATATCTCCGGCATGAAAAAGAGTGATCTGGTAGATCTGATGGTTGCAGAGGACGAGCGCCAGGGCAGAGAAGAGAATACGAAGCAGCGTGAGCAGACATCGCAGCGAGAGCAGACACCGCAGCGTGAGCAGGCGCAGCGGGAACAGACACCGCAGCGTGAGCAGGCGCAGCAGCGGCCGGCGCGTGAGCCGAGAGAGACAAGAGAGGGGAAAGGAGAGAGCACCGCAGCGGATGAGACGATCTCGAATCTGGACAGCGGAATTATGGCAAACGGTATTTTAGAGGTTATGCCGGACGGATATGGATTTATCCGCTGTGAGAATTATCTTCCGGGAGAGAACGACGTGTATGTATCGCCGTCACAGATCCGTAAGTTTAATCTTAAAACGGGCGATATTGTGGCGGGAAATACCCGGGTGAAGACGCAGCAGGAAAAAGTTTTCGGCGCTGTTATATGTTTCATCAGTCAATGGTTATCATCCGGAGTGTCGCGCAGAAGCGCAAGAATTTTGAGGATCTGACGCCGATTTTCCCGAACCGGAGAATCCGCTTGGAGCGCCCGGGCTGCAGTGTTGCAATGCGCATTGTGGATCTGGTGTCGCCGATCGGAAAGGGACAGCGTGGTATGATCGTTTCCCAGCCGAAAGCAGGTAAGACAACCTTATTAAAAGAGATTGCAAAATCAGTGACAA
>VOFC01006669.1_pt1 | contig 10059 bp, 22 predicted proteins | sample 5384161 | NCBI WGS metagenome assembly VOFC01 (sample SAMN12384722, study PRJNA508395) | human gut metagenome | isolation source: healthy gut B | host: Homo sapiens | reverse complement strand
TCGCCCGGAGAGTGAACTGACAAAAGTGGAGCGTGGATGCGGAGACGATGGAGCAGACCGCTGGTGATTCCTGGAAAGTGATACAGGAGAAGAACTGCTATGGACAGCGGAAGAGTTATCTGGCAAACTTCCGTGTGATCTGGAATACAGAACAGTATACGCAGCGGTTTGGCATCGTGGCGGTGATGATTCCGGTAAATACGGTAAAAGAGAGTATGAATAATGTGATGCACATGCAGAGCATGTATCTGCTGGATGAACAGGGGACGGTGCTTGTATCCGGTGGAAACGAGCAGGCACAGAATCTGCAGATGCCGAAGTTGCAGGAACGGTCTCGGAGACACATGAAACCAATGGAGCCTGGATGGTACGCAGCGGTTTGCTGCAGGAGGGCGGTATGACACTGGTTTCGCTGGTGCCGCGGGATGTTCTGGTGCAGGAGTCAGGCAGAATCATCCGGGAAATGCTGATCTGTTATGGAATCATCTGTGCACTTACTTTTTGTACTGCTTCAACTGGGCAGCCGGCAGTTTTCTTGGCCGGGTACACCGGCTGGATACGACCATGGAGGCTGTGGATCAGGGAATCCTGGAGCCCATTGATGTGCCGGAGTGCCGGGATGAACTGGGCGTCTGATCCTGCGTTATAACGGCATGGTGGAACAGATCCAGCGTCTGATGGAAGAGCAGTATATACTTGGTAAGGAAAAATCCGAAGCGCAGCTGCATGCATTGCAGCACAGATCAGTCCGCATTTTCTGTATAATACGTTGGACATGATGAACTGGATGGCGGTAAAAGGTGAGACGGATAATATAAAGGGCAGTGCTGTCCGCCATGTCACGGTTTTATCGGATGGTGCTGAGCCGGGGTGCTTACATCATCACTATCGGCGAGGAGATCCGCATGTGTCAGGCCTATATGGAGATCCAGGTGCTGCGTAAAAAGAACAAGCTGCAGTTTGAAGTGGGATGTGGATGAGGAGATCTATCCATATCTGGATTCCAAAAGATCACGCTGCAGCCGATCCTGGAAAATGCCGTGCTGCACGGAATCGATGAAAAGAGTGGCGGTCGCGGAAACCATCCGCCTGTCCGGGCGGATCCAGGAGGATCAGATTATTCTGGAAGTGCAGGATGATGGTGTCGGTATGGATCCGGCGCTTTTATCAGAAAGAAAACCTGTCCGAACACAGTGGAAAACATTACGGTCTGTCCAATGTGAGGACACGGCTTTGGCTCTTTATGAAAAAATGCAGAACTGTCCTGCAGTAGCGCACCGGGTCTGGGTACAAAAATTACCCTTCGATTTCCGAAAAAACTCCGATGTGGAAGATACTGACGAGTAAAAACAGAAAAAAAAACGGTAGTTTTAAAGTACATGGAAGAAAACGCAAACTTCCATGTGCTTTTTTTAATGTGAAAAATGAAAGGAAATACAAAAAGTCCTCTTAAAATCAGACTGCCGGTTGAAATATAATGTAAAAGAAAGAAAAAAACTGCAAAGTAACAGAAAAATGGAAAAATATGCTGATCTGAAAGCGGATGGAAAAAGGAGAAGGAGGAGAACAATGAACAGACACTCACACAGAAGGAAAAAAATATCAGCCAGAGTAATGGCACTATCCATGGCAGCGGCAATGGCGGTTACGGTGTATCCTGTACCTGCTTTTTGCGGAGGAAGGTCAGAATGTGGCCCAAAAGTACAGGTGCTGGATAAAACCGGGGAAACATTCATGATTATGGAAAAACCGGAGATGATCCGGCAACACCGGATGTGGATGAATCCGCAATTGTTGCAAATTCTGATGTACTGAGATCCGCACAGTATCAGGAATCTACAAAGTATGAGTTAAAAAGTAAACGGAACACCGGTTTCTGTTTATAAATATCAGAAACAGACGGATCCGGGAAGCCATTATCATATGGATATTGCAAGATTTTCTTCCGATGATGCAGAACCGGTTTTTGAGATAACCATGAAAGACGGGTCAACCATTGACAGTATCTATGTATCACCGGAAAGATATTATCCGGAAGATTCCTTTGAAATCAGTACAGATAAGAAAACTGTAAAATTTAAAATGTCAGCAGACTTACGTTACTGTATTGTAAATATCAATGGCAGCATCAATGATACCAATGGCAAAACCGCAGCTTGCAATTATTAATGATGCGACAGAAACAGATAAACCGGATGTGACAGCGGCAAATGTACTGAACTTTAAAGATTTTGCAGAAAAATATCTGCAGGAGCATCCGATTACGGATACCGTAGGCGAAGTTTGCACAGAGGCAGGTACGGTTACAGATACATCTATGAATGATGGGGAAAGAGTACACCTGGTCCCTACGGGGAAGGAACATATGTGGCTTTATGATGCAAAAAGGTTATGTTCCCGAACAAGCGTGTCCGTCAGAAAATGATGTATCAGAAGCATTTCAGGCAGCACTGGCAGAAGTGAAAAACAGTGATACACTGGATACAATTTATTTTCCGGCAGGTACATATCTCTGGTCCGGTCTGTCCATTAAGAACTGGGATGGAAATGGAAAAGACGGAAAGCTGAATATCTATCTGGATGAAGATGCATTGCTTGTAAATCGTCTGCAGGAGTGCACACAGGCGATGGAACCAGCGATCGGCATCTGGGATTCCTCCAACATTACTGTTTCCGGACGGGGCATTATTGATGGTCAGGGAACTTATAACTACAGCTGGGACAAAGCGGATGCGGAACTGAGCCCTCATCAGGGGCGGAAGTATGGTAGTTCGTTCTCAGAATATTACGTTTAATGATACTTATGTCAGAGATGTAAAACAGTGGAACTGGGAATGCCACACGGTAAAAAAAACATCAATTATAATAATATCAAAGGTCTGAGCCCATTTCAGCATGCCTGGGTGGATGGACTGGATCTGACAAGCGGACAGGGAATTCATTTAAATGGTGCTATTACCATGGGCAACGATGATACCTTTGCATCCGGACACTATAATCCGAGTAATGAATTCCCGCAGAGACGTCTGAAGAAGAAAGATTTAAACAATCTGTCTACGGAAGATCAGAACATTGCAGCAGCAGCGGCAATTTACAACAAAGACAGACTGCAGTGGGATACAGACGATACAACAGATGTAAATATCAGCAATACATTGGGTTGGAGCACCTTTGCCAATGCAGTCCGACTGGGACACAATACACGCTTCAAAGCAGATGGCGGAAGCTATCAGATGCGTGATTACACATTTAATAATGTCAATACATTGCATGTTACAGGTTATGGAACGAATGGTGGTGGCGGTGCACTGAGTATTCAGAACGGTACGAGTGGCTGTACCCCAAATTATGAAAAATCTGATATTTAATAATTGTTCCTTTACGGCAAATAACGGAAACAATGTTGCAAATATTCCGAGTGGAAACGACCTCAATCAGTTTAATCTGAAGAACGTTACCTTTAAGGATTGCTGGTTTAAAGATGCGGACACACCGTTTTCATTCAAAAGCATTGATAATGTAACGATTGATAATCTGTATCTGGGCGGAAAGCTGATAGAGTATGATTCACAGGTTGATCTGACCGTTGCAGACAGCGTGAAAAACTTTACATTCCTTGTAAACGGTGAAAATATTAAGAAAAATGCGGCACCGGTATTTGAAAAATCCGGATAACGAGCCATTTAATGTGAAAGCAGGAGAAACCGTTTCTTTTCCAGGTAAATGCAACTGATCCGAAGAGAATAACGTGACCTTATCGGTTGTCGGCGCACTTCCGAAAGGTGCATCATTTGATGCTGAAACTGGCGCATTTACATGGGAAACCTCTGACAGTGACAGTGGAAAGAGAGAAATTACGTTTAAGGCATTGGATGAGTATGGTGCTTCCACACAGAAACGGTTACCATCAATATTGAATCTGGACAGGTTCCTGGAAAAGATGTGGAAGTATCCAGAACCGTTGTGTCACAGGATACATTTGCAGGCAGCTGGAGCGGAGATCAGACAGGGACTTTGGTGCAAAGAATTTCCTGCGTACTTCCTATGGAACAGACTCTAAAGGAACATTGGGAACAGCAGCAGGCGGAAGTGATAATAAAAGTCACATATCTGAAATTTGACGTCACAGATTGACCTTGGCTACACCGGGTTGACCGTGTAAAATTGCAGATGACTTTACTGGTGTACGTTATGATGAAGCTGCAAACCTGGATGCACAGCTTCAGATTGCCATGACAGAAAATACAGATTGGACAGAAAATACTCTGAACTGGAAAATAAACCGGCAATTTTAGATGTAAATGGAGTAATTATTTCAGAAGAATTTAACCTTGAGATATTGTAAGTAATGATCCTGGACAGATCAGCACACCAAATGGTACTGTAGCAACCGCAGATGTCACATCACTTGTTGCAGTGGCAAAATCAGCCGGACAGGACAGTGTTACACTGGCTGTAAATGTGGTTGACAAACAGGTTGACAAAAGCTAATCGTATTTTCTTTGTAAGTAAAGAAGGTGCAAAGAATTTTGAAAATGCAGAAAATATGGCACCGGCATTGGTAGGTACAAAGACAGTGGCAATCTCGGAATTAAAGTAAATGCACCGACAAAAAACGGTATATGATCTGGGAGAGTCATTTTTGACACAACCGGTATGACAGTTACTGCTTCCTATGAAGATGGAACCGAAGATGTTGTAGATCTTTCTAAAGTAATCATAACTGGTTTTGACAGCAGTAAAGTGACAGAAAAGCAGACAGTTACTGTAAAATATGCAGGAAGAGACAGCTACATTTGATGAAATCAGAAAATATCATAATTCCGGAACCGGAACCGACACATGCAGACGGACTGGCAAATGAGATGGCAGAAGATGGAAAATGGTATGTATACAGAGATAATGCGGTGGATTATGGTTATAATACGGACTTGCAGCAAATGAATATGGCTGGTTCATGGTAGTAAACAGAGCAGTAGACTTTGATTATACAGGACTTGCAGCAAATGAGTATGGCTGGTTCATGGTAGTAAACGGAGCAGTAGACTTTGGCTACACCGGACTTGCAGCAAACGAATATGGCTGGTTCATGGTAGTAAACGGAGCGGTAGACTTTGGCTATACCGGACTTGCAGCAAACAAATATGGCTGGTTCATGGTAGTAAACGGAGCAGTAGACTTTGGCTATACCGGACTTGCAGCAAACGAATATGGCTGGTTCATGGTAGTAAATGGAGCGCTTTGACTTCACTTACAACGGACTGGTACAGAATGAGTACGGCTGGTGGAAAGTAACTGCCGGAAAAGTAGATTTCAATTACAACGGTTTGCAACCAATGAATATGGAACCTGGTATGTACGCGGCGGAAAAGTAGATTTTTTCTTATCATATGTAAGATGTAAACACAAGTAAGCGGTATGAGAAAAAGGTGAATGAACATAGCGTTTTTTGCTTGTATAACAAAAATGACGGATGAAAAGTTGAAAAATAACCAAAAATAACATCATATTTTCTAAAATTTTGGTTAATCTGTTTCTGCTACACCTGCTATAATGACGCTGTAACAAATAAAGAACTACTTAACAAAACCTCTTTGTAGAAGGCTGCTAAGCAATTCAGATTTTTGGAGGAAAAGATAAATGAATACTTTAAAAGCTGAAAAAAAAGAAGCATGGATGTCAAAGCAAAGAAACTCAGAAGAGAAGGATTCGTAACAGGTAACCTGTTCGGTAAAGCGATCGAGGGCTCTATTCCATTGAAGATGGACAGATTCGAAGTGGAACGTCTGTTAAAGACAGATCACAAAGGAAGCCAGATCATGCTGAACGTAGAAGGTCAGGATTACGATGTTCTGATCAAAGAGGTAGATTATAATGCAATGAAACGCTGTGTTGATGAGATTGATTTCCAGGCACTGGTAAGTACTGAGAAAGTTCACTCAACAGCAGCAGTTCAGATTGAAAACCGTGAGAAAGTTCTTGAGGGTGCTCTGCAGGAGTGCTTGAGGAGATTGAATACAAAGCATTACCGGCAGCATTGGTTGACCATGTTACCGTTGATGTAGCAGGCATGAAAGTCGGCGACGTGATCCGTGTCAAAGATCTTGAGATCTCTAAGAACCCGGATGTCGATATCCACACCGATCCGAAGCTATCGTTGTGATGGTTGATGCAATCAGAAACAGCATCCCGGAGGATGAGGAAGCTGACGAAGAAGCAGCAGAAGAGTAAAAACCATATAAATTTTCAATTCACCAAAAAATGTAAAAAAGCGGAGTCACAGAGTTATGCGCTGTGGTTTCGTTTTTTTGTCTGCAATTTTACAATGTTCTTTTATTTAGAATTGCAGGACGGATCGGTTTTTTTAGATTATTTTGTATGCATAAAAATTCGTGGAACAGGAATCTTAAATAAAGTCAAAAAATATGATTATGAGAAACCGGAGGAATTGCGATGCAGAATAATATGGAACTCGGATACGAGATGTTTTGTTATCAGTGTGAGCAGACAGCAAATGGGAAAGGCTGTACGAAACAAGGTGTGTGCGGAAAAACCCCGGAAGTAGCCAATTTGCAGGATCTGCTCATTTTTCAGTTAAAAGGGAATCAGCTGTTATGGTGACATCCTTCTGAAAAAAGGAATGCGGCCGGAGAAACGTGTGGTGTCGTTTGTAGAGAACTGCCTGTTTACGACATTGACCAATGTAAATTTTGACCCGGAAGTGCATGTGAAACTTTTACAGGAAGCACAGAAAATTAAGGATGAACTGCGGCAGCAGATCGGTGGCACCGGAACGGAAAATATTTATATGGCGTACCGGCTGCCGGAGACAAAGAGTGAGATGCTGCGCACGTCACAGAAATTGCCGGTATTATGTATGACCAGAATCTGGATGAAGATATCCGTTCTCTCCGTCAGCTGGTGATCTATGGTCTGAAAGGGATCAGTGCCTATGGACACCAGGCACGGGAACTGGGATATTACAGTGATACGGTGGATGATTTTTATATTCAGGGACTGGCGGCAGTCACCGACGATCAGCTGACGGTGGAAGAACTGATCCAGCTGGCGATGAAGACAGGAACTATGGCATTGGAGATCATGCAGAAACTGGACGAGGCAAACACAACCGTTTACGGTAACCCATCGCCGCATGCCGTACCGATGACGTTGAAGGCAGGGCCGTTTATCATTGTTTCCGGACATGATTTTCATGATCTGGAGATGTTGCTTGCGCAGAGCCAGGGGACCGGTGTCAATATTTATACCCATGGGGAAATGCTGCCGGGTCACGGCTATGAAGGATTGAAAAAATATCCGCATCTGGTGGGCAATTTTGGCGGTGCATGGCAGGACCAGCAGAAAGAATTTGACAATCTGCCGGGCTGTATTCTAATGACGACAAACTGTCTGATGAAACCGCGGGACAGTTATAAAGACCGGATATACAGCACAAACGTGGTTGGATGGGATGGTGTGAAATATATTCCCAGAAAGGAAAACGGGGAAAAAAATTTCAGCGAGATCATTCAGCAGGCATTGGCGCTTGGCGGATATGATACAGATCGGGATGTACGTCCGACAGAACCCTCTGACTGTCCGGAGTATCAGCAGGTGGACGAACTTCTGACTGGTTTTGCCCATGAGGCTACACTGAGCCATGCGGGAGAAATCGTGCAGGCCGTGAAGGACGGACAAATCCGCCACTTTCTTCCTTATCGGAGGCTGTGACGGTGCCCGTCCGGGACGAAACTATTTTTACCAAATTTGCACAGATGGTGCCGCAGGACTGTGTGATTCTGACACTGGCATGTGGAAAATACCGGTTTAACAAATTGGATTTTGGAACCGTAGCGGGGCTGCCGCGTCTGCTGGATGTGGGACAGTGTAACGATGCATATTCGGCAGTGCGCATTGCGACGGCACTGGCAGATGCCTTTGACACGGATGTCAACAGCCTTCCGCTGTCCATGATCCTGTCCTGGTATGAACAGAAAGCTGTGGCGGTATTGCTTGCACTGCTGAGTCTCGGCATCAAAAATATTTATCTCACCGATTTTGCCGGCGTTTTTAAGTCCCAATGTATTGCAGTATCTGGTAGATACGTTCCAGCTGCATCTGATCAGCAATGCGGAGGACGATATCAAAACCTGTCTGAAGCAGGAAATATAAAAAGCTGGCTATGATGAAGTAGGATACGGAGAGCGCATAAGTAAAAACCGACAAAAAGAAGATTTCATTTCTATTACTTCAAATCTATGTTAAACTAACAGTGTTTGAACACAGAATAAGCATTCCAATGTTTCGAGTGCATTCTTGAATTAATTATAGATGATGGAGGAAGCGCAAAATGGAATATGAGATCGAGACAGCGCATGGAAGGCTGTTTTGCAGAAGGAAGGCAGTGGCCCTATCCTTCTGCTCATACATGGAGTAGCCTGTGACAGCGAATTTTTCCGGGAGACATCGAAACTTCTGGCAGAAACGTTTACCGTGATCAGTTATGACCGGCGGGGATACAGCCGGAGCATTGCGGCAGAGGGGAGAACGATTTTTCTGTCTGGGCGCATGCGGAAGATGCGGCAGAGATCATTCGGTTGGAGCAGAAACGGAAGGCTGAAGACGGGCAGTGCCCGGTAGAAGCAGGATTGCAGAGTGACGGATGTAGTGCAGCCCCGAGCAAGGGAGAAGAAAATCAGATTAATGAATGTTGCACAGGTAAGAGCAATGGAAAAGCAGACCAGAGCACGGGTGTGTTTGTAGCTGGCTGCAGTGCCGGTGGTGCAGTGGCAGCAGCTCTGGCAACAAAATACCCCGAACTGGTGCGGCAGGTATTTTTGCATGAACCTCTGATGCGCGGAAGCGGAGAATTGGCAGCGGAACAGGATGCTTTCTGGGAGAAGCTGCGAAAGGGCACCGAAGCATCGGATCATCACCTGCATGATGCATTTTGTGAATGCCATGGGGGTATGAACCGGGAGAAAGAAGGACAGTCCATGGAGCAGCAGAGCCGCAATCTGAAAAAATCTGGAACTGTTTCTGGAAAAAGAAATGGACAGCTTTTCCGGATTGAAATTGGACGATTTTTGATATATCCGTTCCGGTAACGGTGGCATGTGTTCCGATGACAGAATGGGAATGTTTCATCGTTCGGCGCATCAGGCGGCAGAAGCAAAAAGGCTGGAAGTATCTGACAGTTTCGGGATACCATAATTTTGCTTCTGATGAACCGGGAAGCTTTTGCAAAATGTCTTACAGAGGTGTTTGAGGATGAGCATTGATTCTGGAGAAGAATAAATTGATATAGTAAATGGAGGAAAAGCAGCATGTGTACAGCAGCAGTTTTACCGAACAAAAAGATACGTATTTTGGCAGAACACTGGATTACGAATTTTCCTATGGGGATGAAGTGACCATCACTCCCAGGAACTATCCGTTGAAGTTTCGTCATATAGAGCCATTGAGAAAAATTATGCGATCCTTGGAATGGCGCATGTAGTCGGGGATTATCCGCTTTATTATGATGCGATCAATGAAAAAGGGCTGGGTATGGCAGGACTGAATTTTGTTGGAAATGCAGTATATCAGGAACTGTCAAATGAAAAAGAAAAATGTGGCACAGTATGAATTTATTCTGTGGATTTTGCGTCAGTGTGCCACGGTGCAGGAAGCGAAAGACTGTCTGGTGCAGATGCAGCTGGTGGGGACTCCGTTTCATGAAAGTCTTCCGACGGCGCAGCTTCACTGGATGATCGCTGATACAAAAGATTGTATCGTGGTGGAGTATGGCAGATGGCTTGCATGTGTATGACAATCCGGCAGAGGTGCTGACCAATAATCCGCCATTTCCACAGCAGATGTTTTTTGCTGAACCAATATATGCATTTGTCTCGAGACCAGCCGGAAAATCATTTTTTCAGATAAGCTGGATCTGCAGGCATATAGCCGTGGCATGGTGCACTGGGACTTCCCGGGGATCTGTCTTCTAGTTCTCGCTTTGCACGGGTGGCATTTACACGACTGCATTCCATATCCGGACGATTCGGAAAGCGGAAGTGT